>ERZ782914.286-NODE-286-length-16401-cov-5.756638_pt1 | contig 16401 bp, 14 predicted proteins | sample MGYA00375948_ERZ782914 | MGnify/ENA primary metagenome ERZ782914 (study PRJEB29894, sample SAMN03576417) | human skin metagenome | biome: human skin; feature: left retroauricular crease; material: organic_material | host: Homo sapiens | place: Italy: Trento...
GGGAGGGGGTCCGGCCGGCGGCGGCGTCGCGGGCGCGGACCTGGTCCACGGGCGCGGGGGCGCCCGGCTTCGTCACGGGCTCCACCTCCGTGGGCCGGTCCGCCAGCCCGGTCACCCGGGAGGGCCGCTTCGCGACGCGCGGGCGCAGCACCGCCAGGGGCGCGCCGAGCCGCGCGGAATGATCCGGCAGGGCGGGTCCGTCCGCGGGCGCGGCGCCGCCGGGCCGCGCCGGCTCCACCGCCACCGGGGCCGAGAGCGAGTTGGCGATGAAGCACAGCCGGTGGGCCTCCTCGTGCAGGGCGTCGGCGCGCGCCCGGTCCGCCTCGTCCTGCAGGACCACCTCGGGGCGCAGCGTGATCGCGGTGAACCGGCCCGCGCCGTCCTCGTCCACCTCGAGGACGCCCTCCACCGCGCACGCCATCCCCGTGACCACGAGCCCGGAGGTCGCCGCGACGTGCAGGTAGGAGAGCACGTGGCACTGCGCGAGCGCGCCCAGCAGGAGGGTCTCCGGGTTCCACTTCGAGTCGTCGCCCCGGAAGGGACGGGCGGCCGAGGCGTGGATCTCGCCGACGGCGGCCTCCTGGATCACCACGGAGCGGTCGTAGTCGCGGACGCCGGAGGTGCCGGTGCCGCGATCGCCGGTCCACTCGGTGCGCAGGGAGAAGGTGTGCTTCATGGCCCCCACCCTAGTGCCGGTCCCGGACACGGCACGGGGCCGGACCCGTGACGGATCCGGCCCCGTGCTCCCGGGTGCGGCGGGATCAGGCGCTCGCGGACACCTCGTGCACGTGCGCGGCGGCGTGCTCGCGGGCGGCCAGGGCGCGGACGGTCTCGTCACGGCCCTCGGCCAGCACGCGGGACAGCCCGGCGCGGGTGCCGGCCACCGCCTCGGACAGTGCGGTGGCGCGGTCCGCGGTGTCGGTGCTGACCTGCGCGGCCGGGTAGCCGAGCACGGCCGCGGTCTCGGCCATCTCGTGCGAGCGCGAGTCCCACATGGCCTCGACGCCCTCGAAGTAGGCGTCGGCGAACGGCGCCAGCAAGGCGGGCTCGTGCACGCGGGCGAAGCCGATCAGGGCCTGGCGCTGCTCCGTGTTGGACAGCTCACCGGCCATCACCCGGTCCCAGGCGGCCTGCTTGGCCTCGGCCGTGGGCACCGCGGCGCGGGCCTGGATCGCGGCGAGGGCGCCGGTGGCGGTGGCGTCGGCCTGCTCGGCGGCGGCGATCTCCGCCTCGCCGGCGCGTCCCGCGGCCACGAGGGCGGTGAGCAGCTCCCAGCGCAGGTCCGTGGTCAGGTCCAGGCCGGGCACGCAGTGGGTGCCGTCCACGAGGGCCGCCAGGCGGTCCAGCTGGGCCGTGGTGCGGGCGTGCAGGGCGAACGCCTTCACGAACTGCAGCTGGTTGTCCGAGCCGTCCTCCGCGTCACGGACGAGGCCCCACAGGCGGTCGGCCGCGGCGGCGCGCACGGCCTGGGACTGCTCCTCGGGCAGGTACTGGCCGAGGGACGTGGCGAGCTGGCGCAGCAGGGTCTGCACCACGGACGAGTCCCGCTCGTGGCCGGTGTTGGCCAGGATCAGGTCCGCGAACCAGGCCGCCGAGGCCTCGCCGTCGCGGACCGCGTCCCAGGCGGCGCCCCACAGCAGCGTGCGGGCCAGGGAGGAGTCCACGTCCTTCAGGCGCGTGGCGGCGGCCTCCCAGGAGGCGTCGTCGAGGCGGATCTTGGCGTAGGCCAGGTCGTCGTCGTTGGGCAGGATCAGGGCGGGACGACGGCGGCCGGCGGCCTCGGCGACCTCGGTCACCTCGCCGGCCACGTCCAGCTCGAAGCGCGCGGTGCGGGTCAGACGGCCCGTGGCCTCGTCGACGTCGTAGAAGCCGACCGCGAGGCGGTGCGGGCGCAGGATGTCGTCACCCGGCGCGGTCGGGGAGCCGTCCGGCGCGGTCTGGCGCAGCCGCAGGGTGGTGAGCACGCCGGCCTCGTCCGTCTCCACCTCGGTGCGCAGCGTGTTCACACCGGAGGTCTCCAGCCACACGCGGGTCCACTCGGACAGGTCACGGCCGGAGGCGGCCTCGAGCTCGGTCATCAGGTCCGGCAGCTCCGTGTTCCGCCAGGCGTGCTTCGCGATGTACGCGCGGACGCCGGCCATGAAGTTCTCCTGCCCCACCCAGGCCACCAGCTGGCGCAGCACGGACGCGCCCTTGGCGTAGGTGATGCCGTCGAAGTTCACGAGCACGTCGTCCAGGTCGCGGATCTGCGCCTTGATCGGGTGGGTGGAGGAGAGCTGGTCCTGGCGGTAGGCCCAGTTCTTCTCCATGGCGGAGAACGTGGTCCAGGCGCCGGTGTACTCCGTGTTCTCGGCGGCGGCGAGCGTGGACATGAACTCGGCGAAGGACTCGTTGAGCCACAGGTCGTTCCACCAGCGCATGGTGACGAGGTCACCGAACCACATGTGGGCCAGCTCGTGGAGGATCGTGATGGCGCGGCGCTCGACCATCGCCTCCGGCACGGTGCCGCGGAAGACGTAGGACTCGAGGAAGGTCACGCAGCCGGCGTTCTCCATGGCGCCCGCGTTGAACTCGGGCACGAACAGCTGGTCGTACTTCTCGAACGGGTACGGATGGCCGTACTGCGCCTCGAAGAACTCGAAGCCCTGGCGGGTGAGCTCGAAGACGTTCTCCGCGTCCAGGTGCTCCACGAGGGAGGCGCGGCAGTACACGCCCAGCGGGATGGTGCGGCCGTCCGCGCTGGTCAGCTCGGAGTGCACGGACGCGTAGGGGCCGGCCACGAGCGCGGTGATGTAGGAGGAGATGCGCGGGGTGGGGACGAACTCCCACACGGCGGCGTCCACGCCGGCCGGCTGGTCCTCGTTCGCCACGACGCCCAGGCCGCGGCGGGAGGCCTCGGGCTGGTTGGAGACCACGGCCCAGTGGGCGGGGGCCGTGACCGTGAAGCGGAAGGCGGCCTTGAGGTCCGGCTGCTCGAAGACGGCGAACATGCGGCGGGAGTCCGGCACCTCGAACTGGGTGTAGAGGTACACCTCCTGGTCCACCGGGTCCACGAACCGGTGCAGGCCCTCGCCGGTGTTGCTGTAGTCGCCCAGGCCCTCCACCACGAGGGTGTTCTGGGCGGCCAGCGGGCCGATCGGCAGGCGGGCGCCGTCGTAGTCGGCCACGTCCAGGCGCTCGCCGTTGAGGGTGACCTCGGGGGCCTGCGACGCCACGAAGTCGATCCACGTGTGCGTGCCGACCGCGTCCTCGGACGCCGCGAAGGTCACGGTGGCGGCCGTGTGGAAGTGCTCCGGCCCGCGGGTGAGGTCCAGGCTCACCTCGTACGCGTCCACGGTGAGGGCGGCGGCGCGCTGGGCGGCCTCTTCGCGGGTGATGTTCATGGCGGCGGCGGTGGTCACGGTCGGACTCCTCCTGGGGTCGGGCGGATGCGGCACGGCCGGGCCCTGTGATGGGGGCCACGGCGCGGTGCTCCCCAGTGTGCCACCTGGCCCGGACGTCGCGGGTGGCGCGCCCCAGGGCGGGCCGGCGAGCTCAGCTTTCGATCTCGGCCAGTCGGGTCGCCGCCGCACGCAACACCTCAGCCACCTCGGGCACGCGTCCCGGTGGCATCCGCTGCTCGGCCGCCGAGGCCGTGAGGGACACCTGGGGGATGCTTCCCGTCCGCGCCGGAACGCCACAGGCGACTCCGGCCACCCCGGGCACGACCGGCACACCGCCGCACCACCCCTGCTCGTCCATCTGGCGCAGCAGGGTGTCCAGCAGGTCGTGCAGGGCCCCATCATCCGTCAGGCCCCAGCGGCGGGGAGGCCGGGCGACGACCGCGTCCACCTCTGCTCGCCGGCGCTCGGCCGGCAGGGAGGCCAGGAGCGCGATGCCGGCGTACCCGGCGGCGAGTCGATTGACCTCGCCGACCTCCACGGTGAAGACGCGCACGGGGGAGTCGCCGTCGCATCGCAGGAGGTAGGCGACTCCGCCCGCAGCCCGTGCCGCCAGGTAGACCGTGTCCCCCAGCTCGTCCGCGGCGGCCTGGACCACGGCCCGGCTGGCCTCGCGTTCGATCAGGCACCGCGGCGTCACCGGTTCGAACCCGACCGGGCCCCACCGATCACCGAGTGCATAGGCGGCCCCGCGCCGGGTCACGGCACCCTCCTCCGCCAGGTCGGCCAGCAGTCGATGGGCGGTGGGCTGGGGCAGGCCCGTCCGCTGGACGAGCTGGCTCAGCCGCAGGCCGGCGGGTCCGGCCTCGTGCAGCAGGCGCATCACGAGGGCGGCACGGGGCAGGACGCCGGTGGGCGGGGTCATAGGGGTCACCGGTCCATCGTGCCGCAGCTCCGGCGCCGGAGACAGTTCCATCTTGTGGACTAAATGACTGCCGCCCCTGCTTGCATTTTGAGAAATGAACGCGTCATGCTGGCAAATGTAGGGCGCGTCACATCGCAGGTGTCGGGCCCAATAGTCCACATAACGGTTTCCAGGAGGAGCCCCATGCCACTGACCGCATCGACCGTCACGCGCACCGTCAGCGTGGACGGTGCCTCCGTCACCTGCCACGACTCGGTGACACCCGGGGAGCTCGACCGGCCTCTCGTGCTGGTCCACGGCACGGGCGGGACGACCGCCTCGCACTTCGGCCACCTGTTCCCGATGATGGCCACGCGGACGCGCGTCATCGCCGTCGACTGGGCGCCGACGGCCGACCCCGCCGCGGACCTGACCGTCGACCTGCTGGTCGGCCAGGTGCGGGCCGCCGTCGACGAGCTCCTCGGCCCCGACGCCGCCTTCGACCTGCTGGGCTACTCGCTCGGCGCCGTCGTCGCCGGGCAGCTGGCCGCCGACCTCGGTCGCCGCGTGGAGAACCTCGTGCTCGTGGCCGGCTGGGCGACGACGGATGTCCACCAGCGCCTGCGCAACGAGGTCTGGCGGCACCTGTACGCCACGAGCCCTGATGCCCTGGCCCGTTACACGGCCTTCTGCGGCCTGTCCCCGCTGGCCCTGCGCTCCCTGACCCCGGCCATGCTCGACGGAGCGCTCGCCTCCCTGACCGCGGACGAGTTCACCGCCCGGCAGATGGACCTGAACGCCCGCGTGGACGTCGCCGACCGCCTCTCCGCCGTCACCGCGCGGACACTGATCGTCTCCTGTGCCGAGGACATCATGGTCCCGCCCCATCACCAGTACGAGCTGCTCGGCATCATCGACGACGCGCGGCTGACGACCATGACGAGCGGCCATGCCTTCTTCCTCGAGCGGCCGGCCGAACTCATGCAGATCGTCGACCTGCACCTGCGCGAGCCCGACCGCCACCCGGCCGGCGCGATCATCCCCGAGACCCACGCCTGAGAGAGGGGCCAGCCATGACCACCACCACGACCACCACCACCGACGTGCGCCCCGCAACGCGCGACGAGTCCGCCGAGATCCTCATCATCGGCTCCGGATTCGCCGGCCTCGGCATGGGCGCCCAGCTGCGGCGTCACGGCCGCGAGGACTTCCTCATCCTGGACCGCGCCCAGCAGGTCGGCGGGACCTGGAGGGACAACACCTACCCGGGCGCCGCGTGCGACGTCCCGAGCCACCTCTACAGCTTCTCGTTCGCGCCGAACCCGCAGTGGTCGGGCTTCTACACGCCGGGCCCGGAGATCCAGGACTACCTCGTTCGCTTCTCCGAGGACGAGGGCCTCACCCCGCACCTGCGCCTCGGGGCGGACATGCTCGAAGCGCGCTGGGACCCCGAGACCGAGCGGTGGACGGTGCGGACTCCGCGCGGGGCCTACACGGGACGCTGGCTGATCACGGGCACCGGGCACCTCGCCGACCCCCGCCTGCCGGACGTCCCGGGTCTCGACGCCTTCGAGGGCGAGGTCATCCATTCCGCCCGCTGGGACCACACGGTGGACCTGGAGGGCAAGCGTGTGGCCGTCGTCGGCACCGGCGCCTCCGCGATCCAGGTCATCCCCGAGCTGGCGGCGACGGCGGCCGAACTCGTCGTCTTCCAGCGCACCCCCGCGTGGGTCACCCCACGCGTGGTCAAGCCGTACTCCGCGGCCGTGCGGCGCATGTTCGAACGCGCCCCGCACACCATGCAGCGCGAGCGCGACGACATCTTCTGGTTCGCCGAGTCGAGCTATGCCCAGCGCCGCGGTGTGCCGGCCGCGCTGGACCAGGTCCGGGCGCAGGCCCTCGGGCACCTGGCCGCCGCGGTCTCGGACCCCGAGCTCCGTGAGCGCCTCACGCCGCGGTACCTGCCGGGATGCAAGCGCGTGCTCGTCTCCAACGACTACTACCCGGCCATGGCCCGGGACGACGTCACCCTGGAGGACAGCGCGCTGGACCGCGTCGAGGACAGCCGGCTGTTCGGCGTGAGCGGTCACGGGTACGAGGTCGACGTCGTCGTCCTCTGCACCGGCTTCGAGGCGGCCCAGCCGCCGTTCGCCGACCGCGTCCACGACGGTGAGGGCCGTTCCCTGGCCGATCACTGGAGCTGCGGAATGGCGGCGTTCGACTCCACGGCCGTGGCGGGATTCCCCAATCTGTTCGCCATCAACGGGCCGAACACCTCGCTGGGGCACAACTCGATCGTCTACATCATCGAGTCGCAGATCGCGTACATCCTGGAGGCCCTGGACCGGGCGGAGCACGAGGGAATCCGGACGATGGTGCCTGAAACGCTCGCCCAGGAGGAGTACGTGGACCGTCTCCAGGAACGGGCCGCCACGTCGGTGTGGCTCGTGGACGGCGGCTGCCACTCCTGGTACGTCGACCCCCGCTCGGGCAAGTTGACGCTGATCTGGCCCGACTACGCCTACGACTTCCGCGCCCGCAACGGCCACTTCACCGGGGAGGGCTTCCTCTCCTCGGCGAGCGGGGCGCCCGAGCCCATGCCGGTGCGCGAGCCCGAGCGATCGGTCGCGCTGATCTGAGCAGGGCCGCCCCGGCGCAGGGGGTCGGGTGGGGCCGTCAGTAGACTGACCCCACCCGACCGTCGTCCTTCTGGAGGAGTCTGCGCATGCGCGTCCACATCGCCACCGACCACGCCGGCATGGAGCTGTCCGCCCACCTGGTGGAGCACCTCACCGCCGCCGGCTACGAGATGGTGGACCACGGACCCACCGAGTACGACGCGCAGGACGACTACCCGGGCTTCTGCATCAACGCCGCCCGCGCCGTCGTCGCCGACCGGGAGCAGGGGCTGGACTCGCTCGGCATCGTGCTGGGCGGCTCCGGCAACGGCGAGCAGATCGCCGCCAACAAGGTGGCAGGCGTCCGCGCCGCCCTGGCCTGGAACCTGGACACGGCGCGGCTGGCCCGCGAGCACAACGACGCGAACGTCGTGGCCGTCGGCGGTCGGCAGCACTCGCTCGAGGAGGCCACCGAGCTGATCGAGGCGTTCCTGGCCGAACCGTTCTCCCAGGACGAGCGCCACGTGCGCCGCATCGGGAAGATCGCGCATTACGAGACCACCGGAGAGGTGCTGATGTGAGTGCCTGAGGGCCACTCCGTCCACCGTCTCGCGCGCCAGTTCACCGACGTCTTCGGCGGCCGCCGGATCCGCGCCACGAGTCCGCAGGGCCGCTTCGCCGAGGGGGCCGCCCTGCTCGACGGCCAGGTCCTCGAGCGCGCCCGGGCCCACGGCAAGCACTTCTTCGCCGACGTCTCCGGCGGCCACGTGCTCCACGTGCACCTGGGCATGTACGGTGCGTGGACCTTCGGCGGGGATCAGGACTTCGCGGCCGCGTCCTCGATCGGCGCACCCCGCCGGATCGGCGAGCGGGAGGTCCACGACGACGGCGCCCCGGCCGCCGAGCCCGCCCGCGACGCCGACGGCTGGGTCCAGCCCCCGCCGGCGGCCTCCACGGTCCGGCTGCGACTGCGCGCCGAGCACGGCTGGGCCGACCTGATCGGCGCGAGCCGGTGCCGCGCGCTCACCCCGGCCGAGGCCGCCGACGTCGTCGCCGGTCTCGGCCCGGATCCGCTCAACGACGACGATCCCGGGCCGTTCTACGACCTCGCCCGGCGGACACGGCGGCCGATCGGCGTCGTGCTGATGGACCAGGCAGCCGTCGGCGGGATCGGCAACATCTTCCGGGCCGAGGCCCTGTTCCGCGCCGGCATCGACCCGTGGCGGCCGGCCCGGGAGGTCTCTGCACCGGCACTGGCATCCCTCTGGGCGGACAACGCCGCGCTCATGCGGGAGGGCGTGCGGCTCGGGCGGATCGTCACCACGCGGCCCGAGCACCGGCCGGGGATCCCCGCCGAAGCGGCCTGGCCCGAGCACGCGAGCTACGTGTACCAGCGGCAGGGCCTCGCCTGCCTCGTGTGCGGGCGCGAGACGATCGTGGTGGAGGAGATGGCGGCCCGGAAGCTCTACCGGTGCCTCACCTGTCAGAGCTGAGGGGCCTGTGGCAGGCCCCGCTCAGGCGACGGTGAGCAGCAGCGAGGCCAGGGCCGCGATGATCATCGAATTGAACAGGAATCCGACCAGCGCGTGCTCACGGACCGCCGTGCGGGCGGCGCGGCCGGAGAACACGACGTCCTGGGCGCCCATCATGGTGGACAGCGTCAGGGACAGCGCCACGTAGTCCGAGAAGACCGGAGCGTCGGAGCCGCGGAAGAGGATCGGCGGAGCGGGGGACTCGCCCACCGACCGAGACCTCTCCGGATCGTGCTGTGCCGCCAGCCGGGCGTAGCGCAACGCCTGGGCCAGGACGATGCTCGCCCAGGACGCGAGGACCGTGGCCACGGCCAGCAAGCGCATGGTGGGCACGGACCGGGCCTCGGGCATCCACATCGAGATGACCACCACGAGCAGCGCCATCACCGAGAAGGTGACGGTGTTGCCCAGCGTGCTCGACGCTCCCAGCATCAGGGCCCTCCAGCCGACCGGATGGACGGACTCCTTCGGGCCGCGGGAGCGCGTGCGCAGCAGCGCGTGCAGGTCTGTTGAGTCGCGGCGGCCGAGCCACCGGTGCAGCACCACCGTGTCCAGGGCGGAGTAGATCGACCACATCAGGCACAGCGTCATCAGGACGGTCACCCAGGAGGCGCGCCGGGCCGCGCCGACGCCCAGCGCGTCGCCGAGGGGAGTGGTGATCAACAGGGTGCTCAAGCCGATCGCGACGGCGGCCGCCAGCATCGACAGGACGGTCATGCGCAGTGTGTCGTTCTCGAGGATGCGGCGCCGCCAGGACCTCCCACCGACCTCGGTGGACGCGTCCCGAGGCGTCTGCTCGGTGTTCTGCATAGGTCCATCCTCCAGAGGGCCGGCACAGCGGTAAAGGAACCGGCGCGGACGACGACGCACCCGAGAAAGCCATGAGCCGGGCCACCGTGTGCACACGACGGCCCGGCTCAGGGGATCTGGAGGGGATGACGGGAATCGAACCCGCGTAGCCAGTTTGGAAGACTGGGGCTCTACCATTGAGCTACATCCCCGCGGGGCCGCGCTCGGCGCGGACCAGCGGCTGACACCGTATCACGGCGGGCCCGCGTCGGCCGTGGGGGAAGAGGCACGATGCACGGCTCCCGTCCCGCCCTCCGCAGGGCCGCGTCCGCCCTCGCCGGCCGTCGTCCCCTGTCCCTGCGCGGCGCCACCGTCCTCGTGACGGGCGGCGCGTCCGGCATCGGTCGACTGATCGCCCTGGGGGCCGCGCGCCGCGGCGCGGGCCGCGTCGTCGTCTGGGACCTCGACCTGCAGGGGGCTGAGGCCGTCGCCGCCGAGATCCGGTCTCAGGGCGCGGACGCCCAGGCCGAGCGCGTGGACGTGACGGACGCGGCCGCCGTCGAGGCCGCCGCCGCCCGCGCCGGAGAGGTGGACGTCGCCGTGAACAACGCGGGCGTCGTGACGGGCGTGCGCCTCGAGGACGCCACGGAGGAGGGCATCCGCCGCACCTTCGAGGTGAACGCACTCGCGCCGTACTGGCTGACCCGGGCGGTCCTGCCCGGAATGCGGGCCCGGGACCGCGGGGCCGTGGTCACGGTGGCCTCGGCCGCGGGGTTGGTCGGCGTCGCACGCCAGACGGACTATTCCGCCACCAAGCACGCCGCGGTCGGGTTCGCCGAGTCCCTCGCCGCGGAGCTGCGCAAGGACGGCAGCCGCGTCACCTCCCTGGCCGTCTGCCCCTTCTACATCGACACCGGGATGTTCGCTGGCGTGCGCAGCCGGGTGCCCTGGCTGCTGCCCGTGCTGGATCCGCGCCACGTGGCGCAGGAGGTGCTGGACGCCGTCGAGGCCGGCCGCACGCGCCTGCTGCTGCCGCGCGCCGTCGGCCTGATCGCACCCCTGCGCGCCCTGCCGACGCCCGTCTTCGACCGCGCGATGGACGTCCTCGGGGTCAACGCCACGATGGACGGCTTCACGGGCCGGCGGTCGCGGCTTTTCGCGGGGCGCGAGACGGCGCGCTAGGATTCCACAGTCTGCCCTCGGGCAGTCCCTCGGGTGTCCGGCGAGCCTCCACCGCGTGAGCCCGCCGGCGTCGGGGACGACGGCGGGGTGTAGCTCAGCTTGGTAGAGCGCGCGCTTTGGGAGCGTGAGGCCGCAGGTTCAAATCCTGTCACCCCGACTCGACGTCAAGACCATCCACCACCACCAACAGGAGTCATCCGTGGTCAAGTCCACCGCAGAGAACCTCAGCCCGACCCGCGTCAAGCTGACCGTCGAGGTGCCGTTCGAGGAGGTGAAGCCCGCCCTGGACAAGGCGTTCAAGGACATCGCCAACCAGGTGCAGATCCCGGGCTTCCGCCAGGGCAAGATCCCGGCGCGTCTGATCGAGCAGCGCTTCGGCCGCGAGGTCGTCGTGGACCAGGCCGTCAACGAGGGCCTGAACACCTGGTTCTCCGCCGCCATCGCCGAGGCCGAGCTCACCCCGATCTCCCGCCCCGAGGTCGACGTGACCGCCACCCCGGACGCGGAGAACGCCGAGGGCCCGGTGGCCTTCACCGCCGAGTTCGACGTGCGCCCGACCATCGAGCTGCCCGACTACAAGGGCCTCAAGGTGACGGTGGAGCCCGCCCAGGCCACCGAGGAGGACGAGCAGAAGGCCCTCGACGCCCTGCGCTCGCGCTTCGGCTCGCTCAAGGACGTGGACCGCCCGGCCGCCCAGGACGACTTCGTCACGATGAACCTGACCGCCACGGTCGACGGTGAGCAGGTCGACCAGGCCGAGGGCCTGTCCTACCAGGTGGGCGCCGGCACCATGCTCGAGGGCATCGACGAGGCCCTCGACGGCCTGTCCGCCGGTGAGGACGCCACCTTCGAGACCACGCTCAACGGCGGCGAGCACGACGGCGAGACCGCCGTGGTCAAGCTGGAGCTGACGGCCGTCAAGGAGCGCGAGCTGCCCGAGGCCGACGACGAGTTCGCCCAGCTGGCCTCCGAGTTCGACACCATCGCCGAGCTCAAGGAGGACCTGAAGAAGCAGGCCGCCGAGGAGGCCGTGAACCGCCAGGGCGTCGAGGCCCGCGACAAGGTCCTCGAGGAGCTGGCCAAGCTCGTCGAGGTCCCGGTGCCGGACGGCGTCATCGCCGAGCAGGTCGAGCAGCACTTCTCGGCCGGCGGCCACGCCGCGGGCGACGACCACGACACCGCCGAGCACCGTGCCGAGCTCGAGCAGAACACCCGCGAGGCGTTCGCCAACGAGGTCATCCTGGACGAGGTCGCCGAGGCCGAGGAGGTCACGGTCGACCAGGGTGAGCTGATCGAGTACATCATCGCCACCTCCTCCGAGTACGGCATGGACCCGAACCAGTTCGCCATGATGCTCGACCAGGGCGGTCAGATCCCGATGATCATGGGCGAGGTCCGCCGCCGCAAGGCCCTGGCCAAGGTCCTCGAGTACGCCGAGGTCACCGACACCGACGGCAAGGCCGTGGACCTCACGGCGTTCGTGACCCCGGGCGGCCAGGACGCCCTCGACGCTGAGGCCGAGGCGACCGAGGCCGACGACGCCGAGGCGGCCGAGCAGGCCTGATATCGGCCGGTGGGGGCACACCCCTGCCGGGCCACGACGACGGCGCCCCCGCCCACGCCGGTGGGGGCGCCGTCGTCGTCCCGGGGCCCCGGTGGGCGGCCCCGGGCGGGGTCCGCGACAACCTGCGCCAACAGCGAAACGCCGACGGCGTCCCGCGCGCTGGCCCGGACGCCCGGCTAGTGTCGGACTCGATCAGGGACCCGTCCGTCCGCGCGAGCGGCCGCCGTTCGGGAGGCCCGTGGACATCTCGACAGGAAGGCGGAAGTGATGACCGACATCACCCCCAGCATGCGTTCGGTGGACCCGGCGCAGCGCGAGGATTTCCTCTACACCCAGCTGCTGAAGTCGCGCATCGTCTGGCTGGGCGAGGACGTCCGTGACGACAACGCCAACGCGATCTGCTCGCAGCTGCTCCTGCTCTCGGCCGAGGACCCGGAGAAGGACATCTACCTGTACATCAACTCCCCGGGCGGCTCCGTCACCGCGGGCATGGCGATCTACGACACCATGCAGTACATCCCCAACGACGTCGTGACGGTGGCCACCGGCCTCGCCGCGTCCATGGGCCAGTTCCTGCTCGCCTCCGGCACCAAGGGCAAGCGCTACGCCACCCCCCACGCCCGCGTGCTGATGCACCAGCCCTCCGGCGGCATCGGCGGCACCGAGTCGGACATCCGCATCCAGGCCCAGCTGATCCTGCACATGAAGCAGGTGATGGCGGAGCTGACCGCCGAGCAGACCGGCCAGTCCGTGGAGAGCATCCTCGAGGACAACGCGCGTGACAAGTGGTTCACCGCGCAGGAGGCCCTCGAGTACGGCTTCATCGACCACATCGCCGACCGTGCCGCGTCCGTGACCGGCGGCGGCGGCGTCCGGGGCTGAGCCCTGCCCGGACCGTCCCGACCCTCTCCAGGAGACCAAGAATGACCCAGTTCCCCGCCGGGCTCCCCACCGGGATGCCCTCCCTGCCCACGCCGGACGCGCGCTACATCCTCCCGCAGTTCGAGGAGCGCACCCCCTACGGCTTCAAGCGTCAGGACCCCTACGCCAAGCTCTTCGAGGACCGCATCGTCTTCCTCGGCGCGCAGGTGGACGACGCGTCGGCCGACGACGTGATGGCCCAGCTGCTCGTGCTCGAGGCGATGGACTCCGAGCGTGACATCACCCTGTACATCAACTCGCCGGGCGGCTCGTTCACGGCCATGACGGCGATCTACGACACCATGCAGTTCATCCGCCCCGAGGTGCAGACCGTGTGCCTGGGCCAGGCCGCCTCCGCGGCGGCCGTGCTGCTGGCCGCGGGCGCCCCCGGCAAGCGTCTGGCGCTGCCCAACGCGCGCGTGCTGATCCACCAGCCGGCGATGCAGGGCGACCGCGGCACCGCCACGGACCTGGAGATCCACGCCCAGGAGATCAACCGGATGCGCGTGTGGATGGAGGAGACGCTGGCCTCCCTCACCAACCGCACGCCCGAGGAGGTCTCGCAGGACATCGACCGGGACAAGTTCCTCTCGGCCGAGCAGGCCCTCGAGTACGGCCTCGTGGACGAGGTCCTCGCCTCCCGCAAGATCACCCGCCCGTCCGCCTGACCGACGGCGCCCGTCGAGGGGTCCGGCCGCGCGGTCGGACCCCTCGACGCCGACCGGGGACCCGGTCCCTTAACGTGTCCGTCCACGGTCGTATGCTGGACGGAATCTGACAGCGACGCCGCCCGCGCGGGGCGGACGTCTCCGCCCGGCCCTCGAGGAGTACCACCATGGCGCGTATCGGAGAGAGCGCTGACCTGCTGAAATGCTCGTTCTGCGGGAAGAGCCAGAAGCAGGTGCGCAAGCTCATCGCCGGCCCGGGTGTCTACATCTGTGACGAGTGCATCGAGCTGTGCAACGAGATCATCGAGGAGGAGCTCGGCGAGGCGGCGGAGGCGGACGAGACCGTCCTGCCCACCCCGCAGGAGATCTTCGACCACCTCGAGAGCTTCGTGATCGGCCAGGAGGCGGCCAAGCGTTCCCTCGCCGTCGCCGTGTACAACCACTACAAGCGCGTGCGCGGGCCGCAGGCGCGGGGCGGTGACCTGGCCGACCGCCTCACCGAGCGGGACGACCTGGCGGACGTCGAGGTCGGCAAGTCGAACATCCTCATGGTCGGCCCCACCGGCTCCGGCAAGACATATCTCGCGCAGACCCTCGCCCGGCGGCTCAACGTCCCGTTCGCGGTCGCGGACGCCACCAGCCTCACCGAGGCCGGCTATGTGGGCGAGGACGTGGAGAACATCCTCCTCAAGCTCATCCAGGCCGCGGACTACGACGTGAAGAAGGCCGAGCAGGGCATCATCTACATCGACGAGATCGACAAGATCTCGCGGAAGTCCGAGAACCCCTCCATCACCCGGGACGTCTCCGGCGAGGGCGTGCAGCAGGCCCTGCTGAAGATCCTCGAGGGAACGGTGGCGTCGGTGCCGCCGCAGGGCGGACGCAAGCACCCCCACCAGGAGTTCCTGCAGATCGACACGTCCAACGTGCTGTTCATCGTGGCGGGCGCGTTCGCGGGCCTGGACGAGATCATCGGTTCCCGCGCCGGCCGCAAGGGCATCGGGTTCGGCGCGCCCCTGAACCACCTGGGCGCGGGGGACGTCACCTACGCGGACGTGCGGCCGGAGGACCTGCTGAAGTTCGGCCTCATCCCCGAGTTCATCGGCCGCCTGCCCGTGATCACCACCGTCGAGGACCTCACGCACGAACAGCTCGTGCGGGTGCTGACCGAACCGAAGAACGCCCTGCTCAAGCAGTACCAGAAGATGTTCCTCATGGACGGCGTGGAGCTCGAGTTCGAGCAGGACGCCCTGGACGCCGTGGTCGCCCAGGCCGAGGCCCGCGGCACCGGCGCCCGCGGCCTGCGCTCCATCATGGAGAACGTCCTCAAGCCCGTGATGTTCGAGCTGCCCTCCCGCTCGGACGTGGGCACGGTCGTCATCTCCGGGGACGTGGTGCGCGGCGAGGCCGAGCCCACGCTCATCCCGGCCGAGGTGGAACGACGTCGACGCGGCCGGAGCGCCTGACCGCCGTCGCCCAGCAGGACCGACCGGAGCCGAGACGGCTCCCTGATCGCAAGGAGCACAGCATGACCGACACCACGCAGCAGCCCACCGTCGACTTCTACTTCGACGCCACGTGCCCGTTCGCCTGGATCACCTCTCGGTGGATCCTGGAGGTCCAGAAGGTGCGCGACGTGCGGGTGGTCTTCAAGATCATGTCGCTCGCGATCCTGAACGAGGGCCGCGACCTGGACCCCGAGTACCTGGCCCGCCTCGAGAAGGCCTGGCTGCCGGCCCGCGCCGCCGTGCAGGTGCGCGAGCGGTACGGTGCCGAGGCGCTCGGCCCGTGGTACACCGCGGTCGGCACCCGCATCCACGAGCAGGGCCGCACGGACTTCGAGGCCGTGGTGGCCGAGGCCCTCGAGGAGCTCGGCCACGACGCGGACATCCTGGACGCCGCCCGCACCGACGTGGCCGACGAGCAGCTGCGCGCCAGCCAGAAGGAGGCCGAGGACCTCGTGGGCAACGACGTCGGCACGCCCGTCGTGGCGTTCAACGGCACGGCCTTCTTCGGTCCCGTGATGACCCGCATCCCGCGCGGCGAGGAGGCGGGCCGCATCTTCGACGGCGCCGTCGCCCTGGCCGACTTCCCGTACTTCTACGAGATCAAGCGGGCCCGCACCACGGATCCGCAGTTCGACTGAGCCCTCCCGGCTCGCACGAGACCGGCCCCACACCTTCAGCGCGAAGGTGTGGGGTCGGCGTCGTCGGGGTGCGGGCCGGCAGTGGTCAGCTGCGCGCCACTCTGCCGGCCGCACGGATCAGGGGGACCTGCAGGGGCAGCCGCCCGAGGGAGACCAGTTGCGCCGGCCAGGGCCGGTGTCGCCACCGCCAGGCCATCCACGCATTGCCGGGCCACACGCCGAGGAAGAGGGCCTGTGCGGCGCGTCCGCCCGCGCGCCGGGTGCGCGGGACGGCCAGCAGACCCGCCACGGCCAGCTCGGCCACGCCGGAGCCGTGGGTCCACGCGCGGGCCGTGCCGGGCAGGAACGGCGGGATCAGCCCGTCGAAGGGCTCAGGTCGGACGAAGTGGAGCACGCCCATGGCGGCGAGGGCGGCGGACATCCGCCGGGCGGCGGCGTCTGAGGCGCGGCGGCCGGCCGGGGCGGGATCGGGTGTGGGTCTCATCCTCTCAGTGTCCACCCCCGCCGCGGTGACCGCACTGCGACATGCGGCAAGAGCACGACCAGGAGGTGCACCACGACACCCCCGGGAGGGCCGCCTCCCGACGAACTCCGATCCGGCGGCGGACTGTCCGACGCGTGCTGTGCCCTACCGGATCCGGGCCACGAACATCCCACGCTGAGGGCAGACTCGGGTTCGCAGCACGAGCGTGACGAC
>ERZ782914.292-NODE-292-length-16141-cov-7.132600_pt1 | contig 16141 bp, 17 predicted proteins | sample MGYA00375948_ERZ782914 | MGnify/ENA primary metagenome ERZ782914 (study PRJEB29894, sample SAMN03576417) | human skin metagenome | biome: human skin; feature: left retroauricular crease; material: organic_material | host: Homo sapiens | place: Italy: Trento...
ATATTATTTTTTGGAGTAAAAATGAATTATTTGCCGTATAGCTCGGGGGGGGGGGCAGAAGCCCACTAGACTTTGTCTATCAAAATTCAACTTCTATTTTTACACAAAATTTATACTTTCTACATTTTTTAAAAATCAATTTTTTACTTTTTCTAAGGAATTTGGCAAATGAACGCTGAATTTCAAGATCGCATAATTGTTAAAATCAAAAGAGAACTTGGAGATGAAATCTTAAATTTTCTTTATGATGATGAAACAATAGAAATTATGCTAAATTCTGATTCGAACCTTTGGGTTGAGAAGCTAGGGCAAAATATGCAGTGTCTTGGTAAATTTTCAGAATCAAAAGCAAAATCTATAATTGGATCAGTTGCTTCTTTTTTAGATACAACCGTAAATGTGGATAATCCAATACTTGAATGCGAACTCCCAGTTGACGGCTCACGCTTTGAAGCACTAATTCCGCCAGTTGTGGCAACTCCAACTTTTACCATACGAAAAAAAGCGATTAAAATTTTTACCTTAGATGACTATGTTAAATCAGAAATTTTAACACCAAAACAAAAACAAATAATTGAAAAAGCAATTTTAGAAAGAGAAAATATTTTGATTGTTGGTGGAACAGGAAGTGGAAAAACAACTTTTGCAAATGCAATAATTGCAGGTATTGCAAGACTTACACCAGAACACAGAATTATAATCATAGAAGATACAGCAGAATTACAATGTGCTTCAAAAAATAAAGTTGTGCTAAGAGCTAGTGATAAGGCTGATATGCTAAGGCTTTTAAAAGCAACAATGCGTTTAAGACCTGATAGAATAATTGTTGGAGAAACTAGGGGAAAAGAAGCTTTGGATCTATTAAAAGCTTGGAATACAGGTCATCCAGGTGGAATTGCAACAGTTCATGCAAATTCTGCTTATGGAGGACTTACACGACTAGAACAATTAATTAGCGAAGTATCAACTACAAATATGAGCGAACTCATCGCAGAAGCTGTAAATTTAGTTGTTTTTATCAAAAAAACAAACAACGGAAGAAAAATAAAAGAAATTATAAAAATTTCAGGTTTTAACAATGAAAATAAAAAATACATTTTTAATCAAATTTAATTTAAGGAGAAAATTATGTTGAAAAGATATTTAATGCTTTTCTTTATTTTTGGTGCTGTGTTTGCATTTGCTTCAACAACAGGTGGAGGATTACCTTGGGAAAGCCCACTTCAAACCATTAAAGCAAGTATTACAGGTCCTGTTGCTTTTATTATTTCTTTATTGGCAATAGTCGCAGCTGGTGTTGGACTTGTATTTGGTGGAGAATTTTCAGGTTTTGTTAAAACTCTTATATACGTAGTTTTGGTTGTTGCTTTAATTGTTGGTGCTGTAAATATTATGAATATGTTTGGGGCTTCTGGGGCTTTAATATGAGCGAACAACTACAAAGAGCTGATATATATTCGGCTCTAAATAAGCCAAATTTGATTTTTGGTGCCGATAGAGAGTTGATACTTGTAACAGGTGTAATCAGCTTTGCATTAATTTTTACAGGTCTTACGTTTATAACTACTATTCTTGGTTTATTTTTGCTTTTCTTTTGTGGTTTTTTTCTTAGACTTATGGCAAAAAGCGATCCACTAATGAGATTTATATTTATGAGACAATTAAAATATAAAAACTTTTATGTAGCGAGATCAACTCCATTTATAAAGGCTTAATATGTTACCACTTAAAGAATTTAGATCAAGTAATTTAGCCTTCCCCGACATATTAAATTATGCTAGTTTTATTGATGATGGAGTGCTTTTAAACAAAGATGGAAGTCTTACAGCAGGATTTTATTATAGAGCTGGGGATATTTCATCTATGACATTTACTGATAGAAATTCTTTAAGTTCAAAAATTAACACAATTCTTACAAGACTTGGTGATGGTTGGGCTGTTCATATAGATTGTTCAAGACTTAAAGTTGAAAATTATATCGATGGAAAAACACATTTTTCAAACGAAATAGCTCAAATTTTAGAAAACGAAAGAAAGCAGTATTTTAAAAATGTAGAGCATTTCGAAAATATTTTTACAATAATTTTTACATATTTACCGCCAAATAAAAATATATCAAAAATTACAGATATGATGATAATATTAGAATATTTTAAAAATTCAATCGAAGATTTAGAAAGAAGTTTAAGTAATTTTATAAAAATTGAAAAGATGAAACAAAGAGTGGCAATTGATGAATACAATAATGAGTATATTTTAGATGATATGCTTGAATATATTAATTTTTGTATTTGTGGCAATAGACAAAGAGTTATACTTCCAAAAATTCCTATGTATCTTGATTGTCTTCTTGGTGCAAAAGAATTTATTACAGGAATGAGACCAAAAATCAACGACAAATATATTGGAATTGTTGCAATTGATGGTTTTCCAAGTGATAGCTATCCAAATATCTTAAATTTACTTACAGAACTTGGTTTTAATTATAGATTTAACACTAGATTTATATTCCTTGATAGCCAAACTGCTTTAAAATCATTAAATAAATACCGCAAAAAATGGCAGCAAAAAACAAGGGGTTGGCTAGACCAGCTTTTAGATAGACCATCTACAAGAATTGACGAACACGCTGTTTTAATGGTAAAAGAACTAGATAGTGCAATTACTGAAATAAATAGTGGACTTTTAGCTTATGGATATTACTCTGCAAATATTTTAATTTTTGATGAAAATATCGATAAATTAGAAGAAAATTTAAAAGAAGTAAAATCAGCCCTAGAAAAACTTGGTTTTATGGCAAGAGTTGAAACGATTAATGCAGTTGAAGCTTATCTTGGTTCGCTTCCAGGGTTTGTTTATCCAAATTTAAGAAGACCTGTAATAAATACTTTAAATTTGGCTCATCTTATTCCTCTTGCTTCAATTTGGGCGGGAGAAAAATATAATCCAAGTGATAAATTTCCGCCAAATTCTCCGCCGTTAATGCAAGTTATTACTTATGGAGCAACGCCTTTTAGATTAAATTTGCATGTTGGAGATATAGGGCATACTGTCATATTTGGACCAACAGGAGCTGGAAAATCTGTTTTACTTGCTAATATTCTTTTGGCGTTTCAAAAGTATCAAAATTCTAAAATATTTGCATTTGATAAAGGAATGAGTCTTTTTGCACCATCTATTGCAACTGGTGGAACTCATTATGATATAGCAGGAGAAGGCTCAAAACTTGCTTTTGCACCACTTAGTAATATAAAAACACCTTCTCAAATTGCTTGGGCTGAAAATTGGATAGAAACTTGCCTTAAACTTCAAAATGTAGAAATTACACCAAAATACAAAAAAACTATACACGAGGCAATGTTATCTCACATAAATACAAATTCAAAATCATTAACTGAATTTATATCAAATTTACAAGATCAAACTTTAAGAGATGCATTAAATCATTACGCAATAAGTGGTCCGGCTGGATTTTTACTTGACGCTGAAAATGATAACTTAAATTTAACAAACATAACTGTTTTTGAAATAGAAAATTTAATGAACTTGGGCGAAGAAAACATAATTCCAACTTTGCTCTATATATTTTACCGAATAGAGCAAAATTTAGATGGAAATCCAACAATACTTATTATTGATGAAGCTTGGATTGCTTTGGGTCATCCTGTTTTTAAAAATAAAATAGTTGAATGGCTTAAAGTTTTGAGAAAAGCAAATTGTGCTGTTATTATGGCAACACAAAGTTTAAGCGATAGTGCCAAGAGTGGAATTTTAGATGTATTACAAGAATCTTGCCCTACGAAAATATTTTTACCTAACAATGAAGCCTTTAACAAAGGAAGTGAAAACACACTTGGTCCTTATGATTTTTATAAAATTTTTGGGCTTAACGATGTTCAAATAAGCATTATTTCAGAAGCAATACCAAAAAGAGAATACTATTTTGTATCACCGCTTGGAACTAGGCTTTTTAATTTAGGGCTTGGAAGAGTAAATTTATCTTTAAGTGCAATAAGCGATAAAAATAGCATTCGAAAAATAAAAAATCTTTTTAATAAATTTGGTAATGACTGGGTATATGAGTGGTTTAAAGAAGAAAATATTGATATATCAAATTTAAAGGAGAATTGATATGAGTAAAAAACACATTTTATTTTTTGGTGTTTTAGCAACAATTTTTAGTATAAATATAAATGCTAGTGAGCTTACAGGAGATACTAAACTTGCTTGTGAAGCTCTTTTATGTTTATCAAGTGGCACAAGACCAAGTGAATGTAATCCGTCGTTAAACAGATATTTTTCCATTAAAGAGAAAAAATGGAAAGATACAATAAAAGCTAGGGCTAATTTTTTAAAGCTTTGCCCTGTTGATGGTGCAGATATAAAAGATCCAATTTTTGCAGATTTAAGAGATAATATTTTACCAAATTCAGACCCTAGAAAATGCACTGCTAGTTACTTTAATTCGCACCCTGAAACAAAATGCGTAAGGGAAAGTTGCGGAGAAAGAAGATGTCGTTGTGTTGAATATAAATACAGACCAAAAACTTCAATTCCAAGTGAGTGCCAGAGATTAATTACTCATCAATACACAAATATAAGACCGAAAAATATCTGCCAAAATACAAAATGGTATAGCAGTGATGAATGGTATAGCGGTTATACACAAGTAGAAATTTCAAAAGAAGAATATTTAAAACTAAAAGATAGCCAAATCGAAGTTAGTTTTTCTAATCCATACAGAAGAAGAACAAATTTAAATAGTCCGTTAAACAAATTTTATAAAAAAGCACCAATACAAAAAGATTGTTGGATAAATGAATAAAGGATTTAAAATGAATATTCTTATTTCAAAAAACAAAAAACAAGTTATAAAAAAATTATCTTTTGCTGTTTTAACTTCTATGTTCTTAACCACAAATTCATTAAATGCAAGTGGTATTCCTGTTGTAGATGTTGCTTCAATAGCACAAGCTGTTATGAATTACGCCCAAATGATGAAAGATTACACAATGCAAATTCAACAATACGAACAAATGTATTCACAGCTCCAACAACAAATGAGAATGGTGCAAATGCAAGTTCAAAATTTACAAAGCTTAAAAAACTATGATTGGAAAGATTTAGGAACTATTCTTTATCAAACAAGAAATGTGATGTCTAAGGTTCAAGGAATTTCATACGATCTTGGAAATGTTTCTAGGGTATTTGAAGAAACTTATAAAAATTCTAGTCAATACAAAGATATTTTTAAAAACTCACCAAATGAAAAAAGTAGAAATGAAGCTTATTCAAAGCAATATGATGAAATTTTAGCAAAAAATCAAAATACCTTTAAAGGAACATTGCAAAAATTAGAGCTTATGGAAAGTGATTTTGACAATGAAACAAAAATCATAGCAAAATTAAAACAAAGATCACAAAATTCAAAAGGAGCTTTGGAAGTAGCACAAGCTGGAAATGATTTAATAGCTTATCAAATCGATGAAACAAGAAAACTAAGAAAAGTGATGATGGATCAAAGCAATATGATGACAAATTATTCAGCGTCTTTAAACAATGAAAAAATATTAGGAAAAGCAAAAGATGACGCCATAGATAATAAAGATAATCGTAATAATCCCTATACAAAATCAAACCCAAACGCACTTAAAATAAGGTGAGATAATGTATAATATGCAATTTATTAAATTAAAGGAGTTAAAAAATGAAAAATATTATCTTTGGTGCTATGGCAACAATGATATTTTTATGTGGTTGCAACAAACAAGAAGCAAAGACAAAAGAGTATTACGATCAGCATTTAGAAGAAGCACAGGCAAGAGTTGGAGAGTGCAAGAAATTGGAGAAATTCAATGAAACACAACAACTTGATTGTCAAAACGCCAATGAAGCAGTTCTTGACAATAAGACCAACAGAACAAACCCTTACTCAAAATCAAACCCAAACGCACTTAAAATTAGATAAAAAAATAAAAAAAGTAAAAATAGATCATATACTTACAAAAATTTCTAATTCAGAAACAAGCAGTATATTTAAAATAATAATATTGCTTGTTTTATTTACTACTTTTTCTTTTGGTGTAGAAAATTCTGACGATCTTTTAGAAAAATTAAATGTTGGTATTCAAAACTGGATACCAAATGTAAAATCTGCTTGTTTGTGGGTATTTTTTACACTTGCAACTATTGACATTGTATGGACATTTGGGAAAATGGCACTAAGTGGATTCGAATTTGGGGAATTTGCTGCAACATTAATTAAAAAAATAATAACAATAGGCGTTTTTTTATTTTTATTTAATATTGATAAATGGCTCATACATATATTCGATGGTTTTTCTCAACTAGCCGTAAATGTAAGCGGAACGGCTATTACACCAAATAATGTAATAGAACAAGCATTTAATATTTTATTAAAAATTTGGGATGCCACAGGTTGGAATTTAGCAAAAACTTTATTTTTATTAGGATGTGGATTATTAATATTATTTGGATTTCTACTTATGGCAATAGATTTAATAATGGCTTATATTAAATTTTATATTATGCAAATTGTAATATTTTTTGCTTTGGCGTTAGGTGGTTTATCTCGTTATAAAGAAATAGGACTTAATCCAATAATAGCAGCAATAAAAATTGGAATTGAAGTTTTTTTAATACAAGCCTTAATGGGTCTTTGTATAACAACAATAGATTCTTCTTTTAATGAATTAAATCAAAAAGTAACTATAGATTTAGTTCTTCAAATTCTAGTTATAAGTTTTATTTTTTGTGTGATAACAAAAATGGTTCCTGGAATTATAGAAGCTATTTTTAGCGGAGCAGTAGGAGATTCAGCAGGTGGTGCAGCAGGTTTTAAAGCAGTTGCTGCAATGGCAGGAGCAGCAGCAGCCACAGCAGCTGTTGGTATCGCAACTGGTTCTGTTGGAGCTACAAGAGCTATGAAAGCAGCTAGTGATGCCCATTTTCAAAACACTCCATATCAAGCACCAAAAAATACACTTGATGCAATCAAACAAACTGGAAAGCATACAATGGGTATAGCTTCGGTTCTAGCAGGTGCTACAAAAGAAAGCTTAAAAGGTAGTTTTTCAAATTTATCAGATAAAGCTACATCAAAAGGCAGAATGAATGATATAGCAAACAGAATTAGAGAAAAAATGTCTCCAATAGATGAAACTAAAAATGTAAGCAGCGGAACAATTTCAGGTGCAAATAAAAATGAAACTTATCACTCTGGTATAAATTCTTAAATAAGGTAAAAAATGAGTAAAAAAATAGATGAAACAAATCCATATTTAGACGCAAAAAGAGAGTGGCTTGAAAGATATGGAAATTATATATCTCAAAAAAGAAATTGGCAAATAATCGCAGTTCTTAGTGCGATTATCTCTTTAATTTGTGTTATTTTTCTTGGATACTCTACTACGCAAAACAAACTAATCCCATATGTGATAGAAGTTGATAAACTAGGAAATACTTCAAAAGTTGGCGTTGTTCAAAATATAGATTTAAAAAATCCCAATGTTATAAAATATAGTCTTAATACTTTTATTTATTCTTGGCGTTCTGTTTGGGGCGATGTAGAAAATCAAAGAAAATTTATATTTGATGCATATGCCTACCTTGAACCAAATTCAAAAGCATTTAATTTTATAAATGAAGAATACAGAGAGAAAAATCCATTTAAGCAAGTAAGCAAAGAAAATGTCAGAGTAAAAGTTAAAAGTATTGTTCCACAAAACGCTGATACTTGGCAAGTTGAGTGGGAAGAAGAAACTAGAAATTTAAAAGAAGAGATTATTTCACAAATAACTTATAGGGGATTTTTCCAAGTTAAACAGATTGTGCCAACAACAGAAGAGCAAATTTTAAAAAATCCTTTGGGAATTTTTATATTTGATCTAAATTATGCAAAAATTTTATAAGGAATTTATATGAAAAAAATACTAGTTTTAAACTTTTGTGCTATGGCTCTTTTATATTCTAATGGCTTTGATGAAAGAGATTATGCAAATTTAACACCAAAAGAAAAGAAAGATTTAGAAATAGCTCAAAAATGGATAGACAAAAAAACAACTACAATAAAAGGCGAAAATGGAGAGATTATTTTTCTTTTTGGTGATGCAATGCCAAGTATAATCACAGCTCCACTTAGACTTACAGATATAGTTTTAGAACCAGGTGAAATAATAAAAGATGTCCAAATTGGAGATAGCATTAGGTGGGTTATATCTTTAAGCACAAGCGGAGAAGAACCACTTATAACTTCTCATGTAATTATAAAACCTGTTGATAGCGGACTTCAAACCACACTAAATATTATGACAAACAAAAGAGTTTATAGGCTAAATTTAATTTCGGAAGAGAAAAAATTTATGCCAGGTGTTGCATTTCACTATCCAAATAACATAACAAACACTTTATCAAATTATAAAAAAGAGCTTCAAGCAAAATCAAATTCAAAGAATTTTTATAAAAGCAAAGATGATAAAATTCCTACAAGTGTTGAAAATTTAGATTTTAGCTATACCATAACAGGAAACGGGGAATTCAAACCACTTAGAGTATATAACGACGGAATCAAAACTTACATACAAATGGCTAAGAATTTAAAATTTTACGAAGCACCTGCTTTGATGATATTAGATTCAAAAAATAAAGAGGAAGTAGTAAATTACAGAGTTAAGCAAGATATGTATATCGTTGATAGGTTGTTTAATAAAGCAATTTTACTTTCTGGTGTTGGTAAAAATCAACAAAAGGTTATCATAACTAAAAAATCAAACAAAGCAAACCAAGAAATTATTGATAATGTTTTGTATGATTTATCACTTGCAAAGGATGAAAAATGAAGCATATTATTTTTATTTCTTTGGCGACTTTATGCTTTACAGGTTGTGCTAAATTTAATCCACAATACTTTAACTCAACTATTGAGCGTCAAACTCAAAGTCTAAATTTTAGTATTTTAGCTGATAATATGGTTGATTTTATATCACTTCATTTTTTAGCAAACAATACAACTTTTTATATTCATACAGATGATTTAGATAAAAATTTTTATGATTATTTAACAAATAAACTTAGAAATAAAGGATATGCAATTAGCGATAATAGTAGCATTAAAGGGCTAACTTTTTTAAGTTATAATATATTTGAACAAGATAATAAAATTTATTTGAGCTATAACCTAGATGAGAAAAAAGTTAGCAGGGCTTATGAAATAATTGATAATAAACCAGTTCCAATAGGTAACATTACAACTTTTAATTTTAATGACTAAGGATACAATATGGGAATTTTAGACGCCGATAGCTCACCAACAAAACTATCAAACAATAAAAGATTATCGAAATTTCCAATTATTATAATTTTTGTTATTATTGTTTTGGTGTTACTTGCTATTATTTACGCCGCACTATCAAAATCTCAACAACTAAAATCGCACCAAGAAACAACTAAGACACAGCAACAATCCCAAACCCAAAACAAAGATGTAAAAGCTTATGTCAATTCATTAGAAGAATCAAGCAAAGAAAAAACAAAACAAATTCCAATTTTAACAACAAAAGGTGATTTTCAAACAGATAAAAATTCTACAAATATCGAAGTAAAATCAGATAATCCACTAGGAGAGCCTGTAAATTTTATGGAAGAAACAAATCAATTAAATGAATTTGAACTTAGAGAACTAGAATTAAAAAACGAAATGAGACTAAAAGCATTAACAAGCATTTCAAAACTTGATGTAAGAAATGAAGAAACAAATAACAAAAACACCACAGATAACTATCCAAATTTAGACGCAGTAACAAATCTACAAAATCAAAGTTTTGGAGAAATTTCAGAACATGATAGAGATAAAAAAGCAGAAATTTTTCTTTCAAAGAAAAAAGATAGCGGATATTTAGCTCAAATCAAACAAAAGCCTTTTAGTGAATTTGAATTAAAAGCAGGTTGGATTATTCCAGCAGTTTTAATCACAGGAATAAATTCAGATCTTCCAGGTGAAATTTTAGCTCAAATTTCACAAAATATTTATGATACCGCAACTGGAAAACATCTTTTAATTCCACAAGGAAGCAAGGTTATAGGTAGCTATTCAAGTAATATAGTTTATGGACAAAAAAGAATTCTAGTTGCTTGGAATAAAGTTATTTTTCCAAGTGGAGATACTTTAAATTTATCAAATATGCAAGGAACAAGCACGGATGGTTATTCAGGCTTTAAAGATAAAGTAAATAATCACTATTTTAGAATTTTTGGTTCAGCTTTACTTTTATCATCAATTACAGCTGGAATTTCTTTGGCAGATAAATCAGATGGACACCAAACAGAAACAGCCTCTGATAAAGCTATGTCAGCAGCTATAAACCAAATCGGACAAGTTGCAAGTGAGATGATAAGAAAAAATATGAATATCGCTCCAACACTTGAAATAAGACCTGGATATAAATTTAATATTTTTGTTACAAAAGATATTATCTTAGAACCTTTGGAGACATTGTATGATTGATGTAGCTATTATTGAAAACTGCAAAAATCCAAATGTTGATACAGTTATAATTAGACAAATAATTCAAGTTGAAAGTAACAATAATCCACTTGCAATCAATGTAAATAAAATTGGTAGTTTTACACCAAAAACAAAAGATGAAGCTATAAATTTAGCCAAAAAATATATTTCAAATGGATATAGCGTAGATATTGGCTTAATGCAATTTAATTCCAATAATTTAAATTCTTCATTTTTTTCATATAGTATTGATGATTTATTAGATGCTTGTAAAAATATAAAAGCTGGAAGTGATCTTTTTTATTTAGCATATGAAAGCACTAGTCAAAATTTAAGCAAAACTCAAAGAATATCAAAAGCTTTAAGCATTTACAATACAGGCGATGAAAAATCAGGTCTTAATAATGGTTATGTAAAAAAATACGCATTATTTTATGATTTAAAAAATTATGAAAACGCAAAAAAATCAAACACAAAATTAGCTTTAAATTTTAATGAATACAGGCTAAAAGACAACAAGTATATTAAAAAACAAGGAGAAATTTATGATTAATGTTATAACAATTGCTGGAAGAGTTGTAGCCGATCCAGTAATAAATTTTACTAAAAGTGGGATGGCTGTTTTAAATTTTACTATTGCAAATAATAGAAAATACAAAAGCACAGAACAAACCACATTCATTGATGTAACTCTTTTTGGTGCTTACGCACAATCTTTACAAGGACATATTAAAAAAGGAATTGCTATCGATGTCGTTGGAGAGCTTATCCAAGAAAGATGGGAAAACGATGGAAAAAACTACTACAAATATAAAATAAACGCCAAAGAGATAGATTTTAGAATTCCAAAAAGTATTACAAAAGAACCTTATGAAAATTTAGAAGGAGAATTTTATGAAGATTTTCAATGAATTAGATTTAACACCAGGATATGGATATGAAATAGAACCTGAATTAGCAGAAGAATTAGGAGCATTTGAAGAAGATGCTATTTTAAAAGATGATATAAAAGAAGCGATAGAAGATGAATCATGAAAAATCAAGATTTTATAAAGCAAACAGCAGATAAAATAATAAAAAGTCTTAAAAATGGCACAGCTCCATGGATAAAACCTTGGAAAGCAGATGAATTAAACAACACTCTACCATATAATCCAACCACCAATAAAAACTATAATGGCATAAATAGTATAAATTTAATGTTGGCTGGATATGATGATCCAAGATGGCTTACATATAAACAAGCACAAAGCATAAACGCACAAGTAAGAAAAGGAGAAAAATCAACTCTTATTCAATATTGGCAATTTAGTGAATTTGTTGATAAAATCGATGAAAATGGAAACAAAGTAGTAGATAAAAACGGCGAAATTCAAAAGATCGAAGTAAAGTTAGAAAGACCAAGAGTATTTTTTGCAAATGTTTTTAACGCTGGTCAAATTGATAATATGCCAAAACTTGAAAACAAAGCTACAATTAGCGAATTTAAAGCCAATGAAAACGCCCAAAAGCTATTAAATAATTCAAAAGCCACAATAAAACACACAGGAAACAAAGCCTATTATTCGCCACAAAAAGATGAAATTGTATTACCTCCAAAGGAAAGCTTTATAAACGAGGGAGCTTATTATGCTACTGCAATCCACGAATTAGGTCATTGGAGCGGACACGAAAGCAGATTAAACAGAGATTTAAACAATCCTTTTGGATCGGTTGGATATGCCAAAGAAGAATTAAGAGCTGAAATTGCTTCTTTTTTATTTAATTCAAAATTGGGACTTGATTACAATCCAAATCAACATATAAGTTACATCGATAGCTGGGTTAAAATTTTAGAAGAAAAACCAACTGAAATTTTTAAAGCTTCATCAGACGCAACAAAAATAGTAAATTTTCTAGAAAATTTAGGTATAGAACAAAAACAAAATTTAGATAATATAACACAAAGAAAGGACACATTTATGGCTACTAAAAAAACATATTTATATGTTCCTTTTGATGAAAAAGACAAGGCTAAAAGTGCTGGTGCAAAGTGGGATAAGGAATCTAAAATGTGGTATGCTCCAAAAGGAACAAATTTAAATAAACTTAGCACCTGGTTAAATCCACAAGAACAAAATTTAACAAATAATGTTTTTAACGAGTTTAAAAATGCATTAAATGAAGCTGGTTTAATAATTGAAAATGAGCCTATAATGGATGGAAAACTTCATAGAGTAAAAACAATTGGTGATAAGGGAAGAGAATTAAGCGGTGCATATGTAGGCTTTTTAAATGGTCATCCAGCAGGTTTTATTCAAAATTTTAAAACAGGTTTTAAAGAAAATTGGAAAAGCAGCTTTTCAAATTTAGCAAATAAAAACCAAGAAATAGAGATAAAAAACATACAAGAAAATAATAATGCTTTAAAAGTTCAAAGAGAAAAAGAACTAAATGAGGCTTACGAAAAAACAGCTTTGAAACTAGAAGCTGAATATAATAATGCAAAGTGGGCTAATCAAAATCATCCATATTTTAAAGCAAAAGGACTTACTGCAAATTACTACTTAAAACAAGACAAACACGGAAATATTTTAATTCCCTTAAAAGATATTGATGGCAAACATTGGGCTAATCAAAGAATTTTTCAAAATGGAGATAAAATAATAGGAGCTTTAAGATCGAAAGAAGAAAAGCAACAAAATATCACTTATCCAGCCAAAAAGCAAGGTAATTTTTTTCTTCTTGGTGCTAAAAATTTAAATAGCGTTAAAGAAGTTTTTGTTTGTGAAGGTTTCGCAACAGCAGCAAGTGTTTATGAAGCAACTAAAAATCCAACTATAATGGGCGTTGATGCTGGAAATTTAGAAGTTGTAATAAAAAACATAAAAGAGAAATTTCCAAAAATGAAAATTACAATAGCAGCTGATAATGATATAAAAAAAGAGTTAAACAATGGAATAAATGTCGGCAAAAACACAGCCCTGGACATACAACAAAAAAATGAAGATATTAAGGTTGTATTGCCAAATTTCACAAATGAAGAGGCAAACAAAGGACTAAGTGATTTTAATGACTTAATGCAAAGCAGAGGACTTGAAGAGGTAAAAAAACAAATCAAAGAACAATTAGTAAAGCAAATAAGAACTCAAAAAGCACTAAACCAATCAAAATCTATAAAAAAAGAAATTTCAGCAAAAAAAGATATTGCTATATCTTTATAAGGCAAAGCTATGAAAAAAGATACAAATCAAGCATTGGCTTATATATACGGAATTTTAACTATTTTTATAATGTTACTAATTATAAGCTCAATTTCAACTCAATACATTGCAAAATCATTTAATTACTCTCCAAATTTAGGCGAAACTTGGATATATGGCTTATATAATCCTTTAAATTTTATCTTTTGGAGTAGAGATTATTACTCTTTTTACCCTACTTTTTTTAATCAATTTTTTGCTTTTTTAGGTGTTGGGATAGCATTTAGTTTTATTATGTTTATCATAGTAAGGTTATTTTTTATAAGAAAAGCAAAAGCCATAAAAGATTTACACGGCTCGGCAAGATGGGCAAATTTAAAAGATATTGAAGAAATGGGGATATTAAATCATGATGATGGCGTTTACATTGGTGGATTTTTACATAAAAAAATAACTTATTATCTAAAACACAACGGACCCGAACATATCATCGCTTTTGCACCAACAAGAAGTGGAAAAGGTGTTGGATTAGTATTACCAACTTTATTATCTTGGAAACATTCAGCACTTATAATAGATATTAAGGGCGAACTTTGGAATTTAACTGCTGGTTGGAGAAAAAAATATGCAAATAATAAAGTTTTAAAATTTGATCCAACTTGCACCGATGGAAGTGGGGTTAAATTTAATATTTTAGAAGAAATTAAAATTGGCACAATTTACGAGATAAAAGATACTCAAAACATTGCAATAAATTTAATATTTAAAGGAGAAAGTCCATCAAATAACATACAATCAAATACAAGTTATTTTAAAAATGAAGCCGTTTCATTTTTATCTGCTATAACTCTGTTTATGTTACACAAAACAAAAATACAATCTAAAAGCACTCCTAGTTTACATGATTTATATAAATTTATAAATGACCCTGAATTTTCGATTGATGAGCGTTTAGCTGAAATGCTAGATTGTAATTTAGAGATTGAAGAAACTTCAAAAGATATGATAAAAAGCATAGCAAAATCAATGTCAAATAAAGCACCACAAGAATTAAGTGGTGTCATAGGCTCAACAAACGAAGCTTTAAATTTATACATTGATCCAATCATTGCAAAAAATATATCAAAAAGCGAATTCAAAATAAGAGATTTAATGAATTACGATACACCAGTAAGCCTTTATATATCTATTCCACCAAGCAATATGGATAGATTAAAACCACTTAATAACCTTTTAATCAATCAAATTTTAAGAACTCTTACTGATGAATCACTAAAATTTGAAGATGGTAAAGGAGTTGAAAACTATAAACATAGACTTTTATTTATGGGTGATGAGATAGTTTCTCTTGGAAAATTAGGTTCTGTTGAAAATAATATCGCCTATGCAGCTGGTTATGGAATAAAATATTATTTCATTATCCAAGATATTTCACAACTCCATAATCTTTATGGTAAAGATGAAAGTATTATATCAAATTGCCATGTAAGAATTGCATATGCTCCAAATAAAATAGAAACGGCAAAAGTTTTATCTGAAATGAGTGGAAAAGCAACTGTTATTAAAAAAGCAATTACAAGCTCAGGTAAAAGAATGTCTGTGATTTTAGATAATGTAAGTGAAACTATCCAGGAAACACAACGCCCTATAATTACAGATGATGAATGTATGAGAATAAAAGCAGCAAAAAAAGATAAAAAAACAGGACTTATTACAGAAGCGGGGGATATGCTTATTTTTATAGCTGGATCTTTGCCAATTTATGGAAAACAAATACTTTTTTTCAAAGATGAAACCTTTTTGCAAAGATCAAAAGTTACCCTAGATAATAAATTAAGCGATATTATAAAATAAAAGGAAAAATTATGAATTTACACTTTGTATTAAACGCAAAAGGTGGCATTGGAAAAAGTTTTATAAGCTCACTGCTTTGTCAATACCTACTTTTTAAACAAAAAACTATCTTAGCAATAGACACAGATCCAAACAACACAACCTTATATAATATCAAAGCTTTAAAAGCTAAATTCTTACAACTTATTTCAGAAGATGGAAATTTTAATGTTAGAGAATTTGATAAAATTATTGAAATAGCTTTTGAAAAAAAGCATGATGATATTATAATCGATAGTGGTGCAACTACTTTTATACCATTAGTTAGCTATTTAAAAGAAAATGAAATCATAAATTTACTAAAAGATAATGAAATAAATGTTTATATGCATGTTCCAATTGTTGGCGGACAAGCAAGAGATGACACAATTTTAGGATTAACCCAACTTATACAAGCATTTGATAGTTCTTTTGTGGTGTGGATCAATGAATATCACGGAAAATTACTTAAAAACAATAAAGAATTTGAAGAGTTTGAAGAATATCAAAAAATAAAAGAAAAAATAGTGACAATTATTTATTTAAATTTACTTAGTAAAGATAC
>ERZ782914.294-NODE-294-length-16119-cov-26.851407_pt1 | contig 16119 bp, 10 predicted proteins | sample MGYA00375948_ERZ782914 | MGnify/ENA primary metagenome ERZ782914 (study PRJEB29894, sample SAMN03576417) | human skin metagenome | biome: human skin; feature: left retroauricular crease; material: organic_material | host: Homo sapiens | place: Italy: Trento...
AGTGTTTGGTACTAGAAATGAATTAGGGTTAGCAATAGGTAAAAGCGATAGAGTTAATATTGGTATAACAGATAATGGTTTTGCAAAAAAATTGTTATCAATGATAGATGAATATGGTAAGGAGTGATTATATGAGTAAAAAAAGAATTTACGAATATGCGAAAGAATTAAATCTAAAGAGTAAAGAGATTATAGATGAGTTAAAAAGTATGAATGTTGAAGTGTCAAATCATATGCAAGCTTTAGAAGAAGAACAAATCAAAGCATTAGATAAAAAATTTAAAGCCTCTCAAGCGAAAGACACTAATAAACAAAATACTCAAAATAATCACCAAAAATCTAATAATAAACAAAATTCTAACGATAAAGAAAAACAACAAAGTAAGAATAATAGTAAACCAACGAAGAAAAAAGAACAAAACAACAAAGGAAAACAGCAAAATAAAAACAATAAAACTAATAAGAATCAAAAAAACAATAAAAATAATAAACCTCAAAATGAGGTAGCAGAAACAAAAGAAATGCCCTCTAAAATCACTTATCAAGAAGGCATAACTGTCGGTGAGTTAGCTGAAAAGCTAAATGTAGAATCAGCTGGTATTATTAAAAAATTGTTCTTATTAGGTATTATGGCTAATATTAACCAATCATTGGATGAAGAAACATTAGAATTAATTGCAGACGACTATGGCGTTGAAATAGAGAAAGAAGTAGTCGTTGATGAAGAAGATTTATCAATTTATTTTGATGATGAGACTGATGATTCTGATGCAATTGAACGTCCAGCAGTTATTACAATCATGGGCCACGTAGACCATGGTAAAACGACTTTATTAGATTCTATTCGTAACACTAAAGTTACAGAAGGAGAAGCTGGCGGAATCACTCAACATATTGGTGCTTATCAAATTGAAAATTCAGGTAAAAAAATTACGTTCTTAGATACTCCTGGACATGCTGCATTTACGACTATGCGTGCACGTGGTGCTCAAGTTACTGATATTACAATTTTAGTCGTGGCCGCTGATGATGGTGTGATGCCTCAAACAATTGAAGCTATAAATCACGCTAAAGAAGCAGAAGTACCAACGATTGTTGCAGTAAACAAAATTGATAAACCAACTGCTAACCCTGATCGTGTTATGCAAGAACTCACTGAGTATGGATTAATTCCAGAAGACTGGGGCGGTGACACAATCTTTGTACCACTATCTGCATTGAGTGGAGACGGTATTGATGATTTATTAGAAATGATTGGCTTAGTAGCGGAGGTACAAGAACTTAAAGCTAATCCTAATAAACAAGCTGTAGGTACTGTGATTGAGGCTGAATTAGATAAATCACGAGGTCCAGCTGCATCTTTACTTGTTCAAAATGGTACTTTAAACGTTGGAGATGCAATTGTTGTAGGTAATACTTATGGACGTATACGTGCAATGGTTAATGATTTAGGAAAAAGAATCAAATCTGCCGGTCCTTCAACGCCTGTAGAAATTACTGGTATTAACGATGTTCCACTTGCAGGTGATCGTTTTGTTGTATTTGGTGATGAAAAACAAGCACGTCGAATTGGTGAAGCACGTCATGAGGCAAGTGTCATACAGCAACGTCAAGAAAGTAAAAATGTTTCATTAGACAATTTATTTGAGCAAATGAAACAAGGTGAAATGAAAGATTTAAATGTCATCATTAAAGGTGATGTACAAGGTTCAGTTGAAGCATTGGCCGCATCTCTAATGAAAATAGATGTTGAAGGTGTGAATGTACGAATTATTCATACAGCTGTTGGTGCTATCAATGAATCAGATGTTACATTAGCAAATGCATCAAATGGTATTATTATTGGTTTTAATGTACGCCCAGATGCAGGTGCGAAACGTGCGGCTGAAGCTGAAAATGTAGATATGCGATTACACAGAGTTATCTATAATGTTATTGAAGAGATAGAATCAGCTATGAAAGGTTTACTTGACCCAGAATTTGAAGAGCAAGTCATCGGACAAGCTGAAGTGCGTCAAACATTTAAAGTTTCTAAAGTTGGTACAATTGCTGGTAGTTATGTGACTGAAGGTAAAATCACTCGTAACGCTGGTGTACGCGTAATTAGAGATGGTATCGTGTTATTTGAAGGTGAACTTGACACATTAAAACGTTTCAAAGATGATGCTAAAGAAGTAGCTCAAGGCTATGAATGTGGTATTACAATTGAAAAATATAATGATCTCAAAGAAGGAGACATTATTGAAGCGTTTGAAATGGTAGAAATTCAAAGATAATTTTTGAAACTTATTGAGAGGCTATATGCTAAGTTAAGTACTTTAAGATATTTCATAAACCTAATATCTTAAAGTAGAGTATGACATACTTTGCTTAACCAACAATCAAATTGAAGATATAAATTTTTGATTTGGAAAAGCTTAATGTTATGCTATCAATACTTTAGTTATGGTCTCTCATTTAGTATTATTTTATTGATTCGTTGTTGATAATTTAATAAAATGAACATCAATAGTTAATCATTAAATCTGATATTTCACATTTATTTGTGAGTAAAGTAAAAATAAAGAGAGGTGAGATGATGAATAATATAAGAGCAGAACGTGTAGGAGAACAAATGAAACAGGAAATCATGGACATTGTTAATAATAAAGTTAAAGACCCTAGAGTTGGTTTTTTAACAATTACTGATGTTGAACTAACCAATGACCTTTCACAAGCAAAGGTATATTTAACAGTGTTAGGGAATGATAAAGAAGTTGATAATACGTTTAAAGCTTTGCATAAAGCAACTGGGTTTATAAAATCTGAACTTGGTTCTCGAATGCGCCTAAGAATTATACCTGAGTTAACATTCGAATATGATGAATCTATCGAATACGGTAATAAGATAGAACGCATGATTCAAGATTTACACAAAAATGATAAATAATATATTTTATAGTAGGCACAATCATTCATAAAGCATATTTTTGATATTGCCTACTATTTTTATGTAAAACGCTAATTAAAGAATTAAAATATCGTGTTATAATAATACACGTTATTAAAAGTTAAAGGTGTGACAACATGTATAATGGCATACTACCGGTATTTAAGGAACGAGGTTTAACAAGTCACGACGTCGTTTTTAAATTACGTAAAATTTTAAAAATGAAAAAAATTGGTCATACAGGAACATTAGACCCTGAAGTAAATGGTGTGTTACCAATTTGTTTAGGTGATGCGACAAAAGTCAGTGATTATATCATGGAAATGGGAAAAACTTATCACGCTACGATAACGCTAGGAAAGAGTACGACTACTGAAGACCAAACTGGAGATATTTTAGAAACTAGGGCTGTTGATAAGAATGATATTAATGAAGATACGATTGACCAAGTGTTGCAGCAATTTGAGGGGCATATTCAACAAATTCCGCCTATGTATTCTTCTGTTAAAGTAAATGGAAGAAAATTATATGAATATGCGAGAAATAATGAAACTGTCGAACGCCCTAAACGGCAAGTATTTATTAAAGATATACATAGAATATCTGAAGTTACTTTTCAGGAGCAGACATGTCATTTTGAAGTTGAAGTAACATGTGGTAAAGGAACTTATATTAGAACTTTAGCTACAGATATTGGACTTAAACTTGGTTTTCCAGCTCATATGTCACGTCTAACTAGAATTGCTTCAGGCGGTTTTCAATTAGAGAGTAGTTTAACGATTGATCAAATTAAAGAATTACATGAGCATGATTCATTACATAATGAATTGTTTCCTATAGAATATGGCTTGAAAGGTCTGAAATCATTCCAAGTGAAAGATTCAAATTTTAAAAAGAAAATCTGTAACGGTCAAAAATTTCATAAAAAAGTGTTAAGTCAAGATGTTAAAGAACCTTTTATATTTGTCGATAGTAGCACTCAAAAAGTTTTAGCAATATATATAGTTCATCCAGATAAACCTTATGAAATAAAACCTAAAAAAGTTTTTAATTAAAGGAGAAATAATATTATGAAAGTGATAGAAGTTACACATCCCATACAAAGTAATCAATTCATAACTGAAAATGTTGCTATGGCTTTTGGTTTCTTCGATGGTATGCATAGAGGTCACGACAAGGTGTTTCAAGTGCTTGATGAAAAAGCAAAAGAGCATCAACTTAAAAAGGCTGTTATGACGTTTGATCCACACCCCTCAGTCGTATTAAACCCTGAGCGTAAACGTACAACCTACCTTACACCACTTTCAGATAAGTTAGAAATGATAGCAGAACACGGTATAGACTATTGTATCGTTATCAATTTTTCATCAAGGTTTGCTAGTGTGACATCTGACGATTTCATAAAAAAATACATTATTAATAACCATGTTAAAGAAGTGATTGCAGGGTTTGATTTTACTTTTGGTAAATTTGGAAAAGGAAATATGACGGTACTTCAGGAATCTAAAGCTTTTAATACGACTATTGTAGGAAAACAAGAGATGGATTCTGAAAAAATTTCTACAACTGCAATACGCCAAGCGCTTACAGATGGTCATTTACAGAAAGCAAATGACGAATTAGGGTATATATATAGGATTAAAGGAACTGTAGTACAAGGTGAAAAACGTGGAAGAACAATTGGTTTTCCAACAGCTAATGTGCAACCCAGTGATGATTATGTACTACCAAAAAAAGGTGTTTACGCAGTGAGTATGGAAATTGGTCCAGAGAGTAAATTACATCGTGGTGTAGCTAACGTTGGAGTTAAACCAACATTCCACGATCCAACTAGGGCTGAGTTAGTTATTGAAGTGAATATATTTGATTTTAATGAAAATATTTACGGTGAACGTGTGACTGTGTATTGGCATCACTTTTTAAGACCAGAAGTTAAATTTGATGGTATCGATCCATTAGTTAAACAAATGAATGAAGATAAAGCGCAGGCTAAACATTTATTATCTATTGATTTCGATGATGATATATCATATAATATATAAAGTTGACAGAGATACAAGATTATTCTTATTCTCTAGATATACCTTTTTCTTAGTAGGTCGATTCTCCGACGCCTCACTCAGATTAAGGAGTTAAATATAATTAAGGAGGAAATTGATAATGGCAATTTCACAACAACGTAAAGATGAATTAATTAAAGAATATCGTGTGCACGAAACTGATACTGGTTCACCAGAAGTTCAAATCGCTGTATTAACTGCAGAAATTACTGCATTAAATGAGCATTTACGTGAACACAAGAAAGACCACCATTCACGTCGTGGTTTATTGAAAATGGTAGGTCGTCGTCGTCACTTATTAAACTACTTACGTAGTAAAGATATTCAACGTTACCGTGAATTAATTAAATCATTAGGTATTCGTCGTTAATCTTAATATAGAACTAGGAAAGCACCATGGATGGTACTTTCCTTTTTTTATTATGATACATAATAAAAAATATAAAATCAGTTAAATAAATGATATGATATAAATATTAGAATTAAGAGAGGAGATTCATAATGTCTCAAGAGAAGAAAGTTTTTAAAACTGAATGGGCTGGGCGTTCTTTAACTATTGAGACAGGACAATTAGCAAAGCAAGCTAATGGTGCTGTTTTAGTGCGTTATGGAGATACAGTTGTCCTATCAACTGCAACTGCTTCTAAAGAACCTAGAGATGGCGATTTTTTCCCATTAACTGTAAATTACGAAGAAAAAATGTATGCTGCTGGTAAAATACCAGGAGGATTCAAAAAAAGAGAAGGTCGCCCTGGTGATGAAGCAACGTTAACAGCTCGTCTCATTGATAGACCTATTCGTCCACTGTTTCCAAAAGGATATAGACATGACGTACAAATCATGAATATTGTCTTAAGTGCTGATCCAGATTGCTCACCAGAAATGGCAGCAATGATTGGTTCTTCGATGGCGTTAAGTGTTTCAGATATTCCATTCCAAGGTCCCATCGCAGGTGTCAATGTAGGTTATATCGATGGCAAATATGTCATTAATCCTTCCGTCGCTGATAAAGAAATTTCTAGATTAGATTTAGAAGTTGCTGGTCATAAAGATGCGGTAAACATGGTTGAAGCAGGCGCAAGTGAAATTACTGAGAGTGAGATGCTTGAGGCTATTTTCTTCGGACACGAGGAAATCAAACGACTTGTTGCATTCCAACAAGAAATCATCGATCACATTCAACCGATAAAACAAGAATTTGTACCGGTGGAAAGAGACGAAGATTTAGTTGAAAAAGTAAAAAGTCTAACTGAAGATAAAGGACTTAAGGAGACGGTTTTAACATTCGATAAGCAACAACGAGATGAAAACTTAGATGCTCTGAAAGAAGAAGTTGTTGGTCATTTTCTAGATGAAGAAGATCCTGAAAATGAAACGCTTGTTAAAGAAGTTTATGCAATTCTAAATGACTTAATTAAAGAAGAAGTAAGACGTCTAATTGCAGATGAAAAAATACGACCTGATGGACGTAAAGTAGATGAAATAAGACCTCTTGAATCAGAAGTTGGTTTGTTACCAAGAGCTCATGGGTCAGGTTTATTTACTCGTGGTCAGACACAAGCACTTTCAGTTTTAACTTTAGGCGCACTTGGAGATTATCAATTAATTGATGGTTTAGGACCTGAGGTAGAAAAACGTTTTATGCATCATTATAACTTTCCTAATTTCTCTGTAGGAGAAACTGGCCCTGTACGTGCACCTGGTAGACGTGAGATTGGGCATGGTGCGCTTGGTGAAAGAGCATTACGTTACATTATACCTGATACTCAAGATTTCCCTTATACAATTCGTATTGTAAGTGAAGTACTAGAGTCTAACGGTTCATCATCTCAAGCATCGATTTGTGGTTCAACATTAGCATTAATGGATGCCGGTGTACCAATTAAAGCGCCAGTCGCAGGGATTGCAATGGGACTAGTAACGCGTGACGATAGCTATACAATTTTAACTGATATTCAAGGAATGGAAGATGCATTAGGTGATATGGACTTCAAAGTAGCAGGTACTAAAGACGGTATTACTGCGATTCAAATGGATATTAAAATTGATGGTTTAACTCGAGAAGTTATCGAAGAAGCACTAGAACAAGCGCGTCAAGGACGATTAGCTATTATGGATCATATGCTTCACACGATTGAACAACCACGCGAAGAATTAAGTGCTTACGCACCAAAAGTGGTAACTATGAGTATTAATCCAGATAAAATTCGAGACGTGATTGGACCAGGTGGTAAGAAAATCAATGAAATCATCGACGAAACTGGAGTTAAATTAGATATTGAACAAGATGGTACAATCTTTATAGGTGCTGTAGATCAAGCGATGATTAACCGTGCAAAAGAAATTATCGAAGATATTACACGCGAAGCGGAAGTTGGACAAGTATATCATGCTAAAGTAAAACGTATTGAAAAGTATGGTGCTTTCGTTGAATTGTTCCCTGGCAAAGACGCATTATTACACATTTCTCAAATTTCACAAGAAAGAATTAATAAAGTAGAAGATGTTCTTAAAATTGGAGATACAATTGAAGTGAAAATTACTGAAATCGATAAACAAGGTCGCGTTAATGCGTCACATAAAGTATTAGAACAATCTAAAAATTAAAATGTATCAATATATGAACCTAATGTATGTGTTCTGTAAAAAACTGCCAACAAAGCTAAATGCTTTGCGAGCAGTTTTTTTATTATTAATATGACTATTCAGTGGGATAAATGTATTTTGTTAGTGATGTTATAGGGTGACTTAAAAACTTACATTCAATTAAAATCATTTAATAAGTAAAAGTAATATTTAGTATGTACATGCGACAATTGCTTTATTAAATATGATAAAAATATTAATCTTAAAAAATATAATCTCAATAATCAAATGGTATAACAGTGCAATAATAGTGTACATCAAGGTCGTTTTAACTTATAATAAATAGTGAGTTTGTATATGGACGGGTCACTATTTATAGGAGGTAACATTTTGAGTTTAATAAAGAAAAAAAATAAAGATATTCGTATTATTCCACTCGGTGGAGTAGGCGAAATCGCTAAAAATATGTACATCGTTGAAGTAGACGATGAAATGTTTATGTTGGATGCAGGATTAATGTTCCCAGAAGATGAAATGCTTGGGGTAGATATCGTTATTCCTGACATTCAATATGTCATTGAAAACAAAGAAAGATTAAAAGGAATATTTCTTACACACGGTCATGAACATGCTATAGGCGCAGTAAGTTATGTGTTAGAACAAATCGATGCACCAGTTTATGGTTCTAAATTGACAATCGCACTTGTTAAAGAAGCAATGAAGGCCCGAAATATTAAAAAGAAAGTACGTTACTATACTGTAAACCATGATTCAATTATGAGATTTAAAAATGTTAACGTGAGTTTCTTTAATACGACACATAGCATTCCCGATAGCTTAGGCGTATGTATTCATACTTCGTATGGTTCTATAGTTTATACTGGAGAGTTTAAGTTTGATCAAAGTTTGCATGGACATTATGCTCCAGACTTGAAACGTATGGCAGAAATTGGTGATGAGGGTGTGTTCGCATTAATCAGTGATTCAACAGAAGCTGAAAAGCCTGGATATAACACGCCTGAAAATATTATTGAACATCACATGTATGATGCTTTTGCCAAGGTTAAAGGTAGACTTATTGTATCATGCTATGCTTCAAACTTCGTTCGTATTCAACAAGTGCTTAACATTGCAAGTCAACTTAATCGTAAAGTGTCATTTTTAGGTCGTTCACTTGAAAGTTCGTTTAACATAGCACGTAAAATGGGATACTTTGATATACCAAAAGATTTATTAATACCTATTAACGAAGTGGAAAATCATCCTAAAAATGAAGTGATTATTATTGCTACAGGTATGCAAGGTGAACCAGTAGAAGCATTAAGTCAAATGGCTCGCAAGAAGCATAAAATTATGAACATAGAAGAAGGAGATTCAATATTCCTAGCAATTACTGCTTCAGCTAATATGGAGGTTATTATTGCAGATACATTAAATGAGTTAGTGCGTGCTGGAGCACATATAATTCCAAACAACAAGAAAATTCATGCGTCAAGTCATGGTTGTATGGAAGAATTGAAAATGATGTTAAATATCATGAAACCTGAATATTTTGTACCTGTTCAAGGTGAATTTAAAATGCAGATTGCACATGCCAAATTAGCAGCAGAAACAGGTGTAGCACCTGAGAAAATTTTCTTAGTTGAAAAAGGCGACGTGATTAGTTATAACGGTAAAGATATGATTTTAAATGAAAAAGTTCAATCAGGTAATATACTTATTGATGGGATTGGCGTTGGTGACGTAGGTAATATCGTATTAAGAGATAGACATCTATTAGCCGAAGACGGTATTTTTATTGCGGTTGTGACATTAGATCCTAAAAATCGACGTATTGCTGCAGGACCTGAAATTCAATCAAGAGGCTTCGTCTATGTTAGAGAAAGTGAAGAACTTTTGAAAGAGGCTGAAGAAAAAGTACGTAAAATTGTAGAGGAAGGTCTTCAAGAAAAACGAATAGAATGGTCAGAAATCAAGCAAAATATGAGAGATCAAATCAGTAAGTTACTATTTGAGAGTACAAAACGCCGTCCAATGATTATTCCAGTCATATCGGAGATCTAATCTTAATAGAATAATATTTAAAGAGGTTGGGACAATTTAGTAAAGCAAAATCATGTTTAATGACTTTGTTCAACAATTAGTTTTTCTTTTAATTATTTATCAGTTTCTAAAATCTTAGAGTTTGGTAAATATGAAAGTGAATCTAAATAATCTAAGTTGTTCTTGCCTCTTTCATCTTATTAAAAATACATATAAGTATATATTCAAATGGGATGAATGCTTTAAATATAGTAATGATGAGAGATTAAAAAAGAAGGTGTAGGTATTGCCACAAGCAAAAAAAAGAACATCGACGAAGAGAAAGGGTAATAAAAAAACGAATAAAAAAAAGCAAAATGAAACGCCTTTAAGATATATATTCTCAATAATTGTAGTAATTCTTATTATACTAGGCGCTTTTCAATTAGGAATCATTGGTAGAATGATTGATAGCTTTTTTAATTATCTTTTTGGTATGAGTCGATATTTAACTTATATTTTAGTACTTATTGCAACAATTTTTATAACATACTCTAAGCAAATACCTAGAACTCGACGTAGTATCGGTGCAATAGTTTTACAATTAGCTTTGTTATTTATAGCGCAATTGTATTTTCATTTTTCACATAATATCACTTCTCAAAGAGAGCCTGTACTGTCCTTTGTTTATAAAGCTTATGAACAAACACATTTTCCAAATTTTGGGGGCGGCTTAATAGGTTTTTATTTACTTAAACTATTTATACCTCTCATATCTATTGTAGGTGTAATAATAATAACTATCCTGTTACTAGCTTCGAGTTTCATTTTATTACTTAATTTAAGACATAGAGATGTTACAAAAAGTTTATTCGACAACCTCAAGTCATCAAGTAATCATGCATCTGAGTCAATAAAGCAAAAAAGAGAACAAAATAAGATTAAAAAAGAAGAAAAAGCTCAATTAAAAGAGGAAAAAATTGAACGGAAAAAACAAAAAAAATCACGTCAAAATAATAATGTCATTAAAGATGTTAGTGATTTTCCAGAGATTTCCCAGTCAAACGATATTCCAATATATGGTCATAATGAGCAAGAAGATAAAAGACAAAATACTACTAACCAACGTCAAAAACGTGTTTTGGATAATGAACAATTTCAACAATCATTACCAAGTACCAAAAATCAATCAATAAATAATAATCAGCCATCTACAACCGCTGAAAACAATCAACAACAAAGTCAGGCTGAAGGCTCAATATCTGAAGCTGGTGAAGAAGCCAATATTGAGTATACGGTGCCACCTTTATCCTTATTAAAACAGCCTACTAAACAAAAAACTACTTCAAAAGCTGAAGTCCAACGTAAAGGTCAGGTTTTAGAATCTACACTAAAAAACTTTGGAGTTAATGCTAAAGTAACACAAATTAAAATCGGTCCTGCAGTTACGCAATATGAAATTCAACCAGCACAAGGTGTTAAAGTAAGTAAAATAGTCAATCTCCATAATGACATTGCATTAGCTTTGGCTGCGAAAGATGTACGAATAGAAGCACCTATTCCAGGTCGCTCTGCGGTAGGAATTGAGGTTCCCAATGATAAAATCTCACTTGTCACTCTAAAAGAAGTTTTAGAAGATAAGTTCCCATCTAAGTATAAATTAGAAGTCGGCATTGGTAGAGATATTTCTGGTGATCCAATATCAATTCAATTAAATGAAATGCCTCACTTACTCGTTGCTGGTTCAACAGGAAGCGGTAAATCAGTTTGTATTAACGGTATTATAACGAGTATATTACTCAACACAAAACCGCACGAAGTTAAACTTATGTTAATCGATCCTAAAATGGTAGAGTTAAATGTTTACAATGGTATTCCTCATTTACTTATACCGGTTGTAACAAATCCACATAAAGCGTCTCAAGCTTTAGAAAAAATTGTTTCAGAAATGGAACGTCGTTATGATTTGTTTCAACATTCATCGACACGAAATATTGAAGGATATAACCAATATATACGCAAACAGAATGAAGAACTTGATGAAAAACAACCTGAGTTACCATATATCGTCGTAATAGTGGATGAATTGGCTGATTTAATGATGGTTGCAGGTAAAGAAGTAGAAAATGCTATCCAACGTATTACTCAAATGGCTAGAGCAGCGGGTATACACTTAATTGTAGCTACTCAAAGACCTTCAGTTGATGTTATTACTGGTATTATTAAAAATAACATTCCATCAAGAATTGCGTTCGCTGTAAGTTCTCAAACTGACTCTAGAACAATAATTGGTGCTGGTGGAGCTGAAAAGCTACTTGGTAAAGGTGATATGCTATATGTTGGTAACGGAGAATCTACTACAACCCGAATTCAAGGTGCTTTTTTAAGTGATCAAGAAGTGCAAGATGTTGTTAATTATGTTGTAGAGCAACAGAAAGCAAATTATGTTAAAGAAATGGAACCAGATGCACCTGTAGATAAATCAGAAATGAAGAGTGAGGATGCTTTATATGATGAAGCTTATTTATTTGTAATAGAAAAGCAAAAAGCTAGTACTTCTTTATTACAACGACAATTTAGAATCGGTTATAATCGAGCTTCAAGGCTCATGGATGATTTGGAACGTAACCAAGTTATTGGTCCACAAAAAGGAAGTAAACCTAGACAAATATTAGTTGATTTAGAAAATGACGAGGTGTAAAAATGTCGGAAATGAGTGCAATCTATAGAGTAAAACAATACATTTTAAATTTAATCAAAGATGGTGAACTAACCAATGGAAGTAAATTACCTAGTAATTTGTCAATTGCGAGAGCATTAAATGTTAAAACAGATGATGTTTATGATGGTATAGATGAGTTGATTACTGAACAAGTAGTAACGGATAATTTTGAAGAGGGGACTAGCGTAAAAGTAAAGCCCCCTTTCTATTACCCGTTAAATAAAATTATTAGTATAGGGACTATGATTAAAGAAGCGGGTTATGAAGCAGGAACAGAATATCTGAATCTTGACGAGCAACCTGCAACTATTTTAGATGCTGAACATTTAGGTATAGAAACAAAAGAACCTATAACAATTATTGAGAGACTAAGGACTGCTAATCATAAGCCTGTCGTATATTGTTTAGACAAAATAGCAAAAACTTATCTAACTTGTACAGATTATCAACAGAGTAGTGGTTCAATGTTAGAAGCTATTAAAGCATCTACAAATCATCAAATCATGCATGCAGAAATGGATTTAGAAGCAATTAGTTACGAACCTCATATCTCTGAAGTGCTTAATGCTTCACCTCACGAAGGGCTTATGTTACTTAAAGTAGTACATTATGACGAAAAGCATCAACCAATTTTGTATTCTTTAAATTATATTAAGAGTAGTTTAGTTAAATTCACTATTACTAAAAGTGAATAAATTGTCATATTAAAACCAGGAGGTTAGATTTTGAAGAGATTCAATCAAGATAACACAAAAGTTCGAGTCAATGTTTTGCCTACCGATAAATTTAAAACAACGACAATTACCTTTAAATTTATGGCACCATTAAACTATAAAACAATTACTTCACGTTCAATTTTAAGTAAAGTATTAGTTCGTGCAACACAACAATGGCCCACCGATAAAACTTTAAATAAACAGTTATCAGAATTGTATGGCGCCTATGTTAATAGTTTTGTTTCTAAGTTTAAAGATAAGCATGTTATTACAATCTCATTAGAAGTAGTTAATGAAAAATTCTTAAAAGATAAAACCCCTTTATTTGAAAAGGGATTAGATACGTTAAAAGAAATAATTTGGAATCCATTAATCAAAGATAGATGCTTTGATCATACATATGTAGCTCAAGAAAAGTCTTTACTTAGCAAAAAACTTGAAGCAATGGAAGATAATAAAGCACAGTATTCATTTCTTCAGTTAATGAATTATATGTTTAAACAAGAACCCTATCGATATATAGCGACAGGTCAATTAGAACAAATTCCACAAGTGACTTCTGAAAGTCTATACGATACATATCTATCCATGATACAAAATGATGATTGTGCCATATATGTTGTAGGAAATATTAACAAAGAGGAAGTAACGCAACTAATTCTAGATAAGTTTGCAATTAAGCCTTTCTATTTAGAAAATAAAGAAAGTACTGAAATCACACCTTCTTTTGATCAACCGCAATATATAATTGAAAAAGACGATGTTGACCAAGCTAAATTGAATTTGGGATATCGCTTTCCATCTTATTATGGGAAAAGTAATTACTATGCATTTATAGTATTAAATATGATGTTTGGAGGAGATCCTTCCTCAGTACTATTTAATGAAGTCAGAGAAAAGCAAAGTTTGGCATACTCTATACATTCACAAATTGATGGTAAAAACGGATTTTTATTTGTTTTAAGTGGTGTTTCTGCTGAGAAATATGAGCAAGCAAAAGATACTGTCATCAAAGAGTTTGATAAGATAAAAAATGGAGATTTTGATTCTAATAAAATTGAATTAGCTAAAAAAATCATTATTTCTCATAGACACGATGCATCAGATAGACCTAAAAGTATAATTGAAATACTACATAATCAATTATTATTAAGCCGACAGCAAACTGATCAAGATTTTATAAATGCAGTGAATCGAGTGACGAAGAAAGATGTTATTAAATTGGCAAATGAAGCTGTTCTAGATACAATTTATGTACTAACGAAAGGAGACCAACACTGATGAAAACACATCAATATGAACTTATAGATGAGAAAGTTTTCGAACATGAGTTTGATAATGGGTTGAAATTATTTATCATCCCTAAGCCTGGTTTTCAAAAAACGTATGTGACCTACACAACACAGTTTGGTTCATTGGACAATCATTTTAAGCCCATAGGTAGTCAGCAATTTGTAGAAGTTCCTGACGGTGTGGCACACTTTTTAGAACATAAATTGTTTGAAAAAGAAGATGAAGATTTATTTACTGCATTTGCCGAAGAGAATGCGCAAGCTAATGCTTTTACAAGCTTTGATCGTACGAGTTATTTATTTAGCGCAACAAGTAATATTGAAAGTAACATTAAACGTCTCCTCAATATGGTAGAAACACCTTATTTTACTGAAGAAACAGTTAATAAAGAAAAAGGGATTATAGCTGAGGAAATTAAAATGTACCAGGAACAACCAGGATATAAATTAATGTTTAATACTTTAAGGGCTATGTATTCCAAGCACCCGATACGGGTGGATATCGCTGGTAGTGTTGAAAGCATTTATGAAATAACAAAAGATGATTTATATCTATGCTATGAGACATTTTATCATCCCTCTAATATGGTGTTGTTTGTGGTAGGCGATGTTAGTCCTCAATCGATAATTAAACTTGTAGAAAAGCATGAAAATCAAAGAAATAAAACTTATCAACCACGTATTGAACGTGCGCAAATTGATGAGCCTAGAGAGGTAAATCAACGGTTTGTTTCTGAGAAAATGAAGTTACAGTCACCACGATTGATGCTAGGTTTTAAAAATGAACCATTAGATGAAAGTGCAACTAAATTTGTTCAAAGAGATTTGGAAATGACATTTTTCTACGAATTGGTTTTTGGAGAGGAAACGGAGTTTTATCAACAACTTTTAAATAAAGATTTAATAGATGAAACATTCGGTTATCAATTTGTATTGGAACCGAGCTACAGTTTTTCAATTATTACTAGTGCAACACAACAGCCTGATCTATTTAAACAATTAATAATGGATGAATTAAGAAAATATAAAGGAAACCTTAAAGATCAAGAAGCATTTGATTTGTTGAAAAAGCAATTTATTGGAGAATTCATATCAAGTTTAAATTCTCCAGAATATATTGCTAATCAATATGCAAAACTCTATTTCGAGGGAGTGAGTGTATTTGATATGCTTGATATCGTAGAAAATATTACGTTAGAGAGTGTAAATGAAACTTCCGAATTATTCTTGAACTTTGACCAACTTGTTGATAGTCGTCTGGAGATGGAAAATAGATGAAAGCGCTAGTCATAGGTGGTTCTGGAACAATAGGTCGTGCCATTGTAAAACGACTGCTATTTGAAGGTTATGAAGTTTTCTTACATTATCATTCAGCTCAATATTCTGATTTAAGTAATCAATTTAAAAATAGCAAAGTTACATTTATTCAATGTGATTTAACCAAAGATATAAAGCTCGAAGATTACTTTGGACACATTGACGAGCTAGATTGTCTAATTTATACCAGTGGGACAGCATTATATGGCATGTTACAAGATATGAGTGATTGTGACATCGATAATAGTTATGCATTAAATGTAAGACAATTTATACGTTTGACTCGCTACTTTATTGATATTTTAAGGCAGAGTAACAATGGACGTATCATTGTTATTTCATCAATTTGGGGAGAAACTGGAGCTAGTTTAGAGACAATCTATTCAGCGATGAAAAGTGCTCAAATTGGTTTTGTTAAAGCATTAAGTCAAGAATTAGCTTTAACTTCAGTAACTGTAAATGCTATTACACCAGG
>ERZ782914.295-NODE-295-length-16107-cov-7.897209_pt1 | contig 16107 bp, 10 predicted proteins | sample MGYA00375948_ERZ782914 | MGnify/ENA primary metagenome ERZ782914 (study PRJEB29894, sample SAMN03576417) | human skin metagenome | biome: human skin; feature: left retroauricular crease; material: organic_material | host: Homo sapiens | place: Italy: Trento...
TCCTTTGGTTTCTCTTCAGATGGTTTCGCAAAAGAGAAAGCTGTCTCTTCAGGTGGTTTATTGAAAGAGAAGGCCGGTTCCTTTGGCTTCTCGTCAGATGGTTTTGCAAAAGAGAAAGCTGGCACTTTTGGCTTCTCAGACGGTTTATTGAAAGAGAACGCCGAGTCCTTTGACTTCTCTTCAAATGGCTTACTGAAAGAGAACGCTGAATCTTTAGGCTTTTCCGTTGGTTGTGCAAAAAAGGAAGTCGACTCCTTTGGCTTCTCGTCAGATGGTTTCGCGATAGAGAAAGCCAACTCTTTAGGTTTCTCTTCAGATGGCTTCGCAAGAGTGGACGGACCTGCGTCGAGCTTATTACCTGCCGCCTTAATAGGCGAGATTTCTGTTTCTTTGATTCCTTCGCCTGATTCATTGAACGAAGAGAGTTGATTTTCTTGCTTGCCTTTAAATAGATCGAAGGTCACTTTGTCTGCTTGCTCAGACTTTTGTGCGGTAGGGGTATCGTGAAGAGAGGCAAAATTTCCTTCATGAGCTTCATCTGGTTTCGTGTCAACAGTGGCAGACTCCAAGTTTTCAAGATTCTGACCTTCAGCTTTTCCAAGATTGTCTGAATCATTCTGCGACGTTTTGTTTGAGGACTCTGATAAGACACTTGTTGTCGCTTTTGAATATTCAGAGTTTTGGCTTATATCAGACGGAAATTTCGCTTGGTGAGAGAGGTTTAGATTCGCCGACTTTTGGGTGCTCATTGGCGTGTTCGATTTGGACAGCATGTCGCTCAAACCACCAAACGAGAATGTCGAGTCCTTTGGTGCGTCCTCATCGACAGGCTCCTCACTCTTGGGCGGAGCTTTTGGCGCTGGTGTGACAGATGCAAAGGCAGGTTTGCCAGTGTCGAAACTTCCACCTGAACCAAATACAGATCCTTGTGAGGAGACAGATCCAAATGCATTTTGCTTATTTGATAGTGCACTGAATGCCGTTGGGCCAAGTCCTGAGGCTGCACCCTGCTGGCTAAACTGCCCAAACGCCGAATTCGAACCAGTTATTGGCTTCTGTGCGCGAGCAAATGTCGAAGCCGCTCCAAATGTCGGTTTCTGTAACTGTCCGAACGCAGAAGTGGATCCGAATGCAGGTTCTGAGGATTGACCTGGTGCCGGCCCAGACGGAAGCTGTGTTGACTGACCGGATGCAGGCAGTTGCTTTTGCCCGAGAGCATTTCCGCCACCAAATGCAGCAGCGCCGCTTGCGCCAAACTTGCTAAACGGACTGCCATTAGAAAAAGCAGAACCAAATGAGCTTTGCTGTCCAAAGGCTGATGTTGAGCCAAAGGCGGGTTGTGACACAGCACCGAAAGCTGACGTTGATCCGAAAGTTGGCGTTCTGTTCGGGGTTGTGCTGCCATGAACAGACTCGGCAAAAGCTGGCGGTATGGATGCAGATACATTTGTCGAAGCATTGGGGGAATGGGAAATAACGGCTTGTCCAGTGATCATACCGGGATAAGGTTTGTCGGTTTCTGTGTAGATCACATGGTATCCAAGAAGGACGCCATCGTTAGTATAAATATATAAAATCGGAGTCGCTGGTAATGTTGCCGAGGGATCTTCACCCTTTTCAGCCGCATTCGGATCTGGGACTGGGTCCTCAGCCGTTAAATCAAGGGCGAGTGCCATGGGCGACGAATCACAAAAGTCATCTCCAGACAAGAAAGGCAATACAGGGCGTGACGTTTCTTCAAGAACCAGTGCTTTCCATCCATCTTTAAAACCTAAAACGCCCACATCTGTACTCGCTGAGCATGTCATGAATACGAAATGTTTCATAGGTGACCAGTCGCGAAGCATGCAAGTGTAGCGATATCCCCATCGAGTCCTATCGCCGAAAGGTGGAGACACGTCGTAAGGAAATGCCGCAAACGTGAGTGAATTGGATTTGGCATCCCGATAAAGCACATAAACTTCGTTCTCATGGATGGGTTCCGGCTCGGGTGTGGATGAACACGTATTGTAAGTAACCAGGAAGACATGGTTCTCAAGCCATTGGACGTCTTCGACGTACAGAGGTCGATCGCTCTCTGGTGGCGGTAACACAGCCTTGACATCGCCCTCTGGCGTATATTGAATTATCTCACCTGTTTTAACTCCAAGCACTAGCTGCTTGCCTCGAGCAGACCAGCTCACCGACGTCACATTATGTGCCGGCAATGTATTCACCCATTCACCTTTTAACAAGTCGAGCATATGTGCACTCCCATTTTCATGTGACAAAAGGTCCATGCCGTAGACAACGGTACACAAACTGCTCTTATCACCGGGGTTGGGGGCTATCATATGAACACGAGAAGCATCATGGCGAGGCGGTGCAACGGTCCGTGGAGCTGGCGGAGATGATCGTAAAGACATGGTCTCCCAAATCAAAATAAGACCATGACTCGTAGCGGCAAGGAGCAAAGAGTCGGAATTACCAAACATAACAAAGAGCACGTCGCCCGTGCCAGGCTGTAGAGGGAGTGTGCAAAGGACAGGCGGAGATGGGGACGCATTGCGCTCTGCTTGCGTAAATGTATTTCGTAAAGCATGTAAATCGTATATGTTGATACCATTGCGAGTAGAAGCGGCTGCAAGACGCTGAGAAGAAGCAACACAAAACATGTTGGTAGGCACGGATGCTGAGCTACTACCAGCACCGGTCAAAGGCTCAGAGAGGCGTATATTGACGTCCTTTGAAAGCTGGCGAAGGCACAAATACGGCGCAGACTCTTCGCCAGCCTCTTCGCGGTGTATGTTCATCACGATTCAGTCGCTATCGTCTGCTGCAGCGTCAGAGTCAGCTCTGTGTACACACGTTGTTGGCACGCTGAGCAACACATCGGAATAACACGTGACTGGGGCACTTGATCCGCCATCGAGCATTGGCAGCAAGCTGCAGGCTGGATTCTAGTTATGCACGCTACATGAATTCAGGTATTGAGCTCAGATAGAGAAGTGGGACGCATACGCATCCATTGCATACGAGGACCGCTGGGTGCAAACTTGCTTACGCGGAATCCATAGATGCGCGGTATGTATATGCCAGTTTGTGGTATCTTCCGCCCAAGGCGATCAACAGAGAGCGTCTTGATAGCATTGGTTGCAGGAGAGGGAGAAGGGGAGTGTGATTCATCCATGGGTGTGCTTTTTTCGTTGAGTGAGTCTTGTGCTGGTGGCTCGGGCGGAGCCAAGATCGATGGAGCCAAATCCCGGTAGGAAAGCAGTAAGAGATGGGGGAACGTCGTCCCGAAAAAGGCACCATCAATGCCGTGGAAACGGCTACTGGGAGGCGTGTAAATGTCGAGACAATTGGGGCAAAACAGCTTGACTGTATCAAGACCTGGCAAGTCTGAACGACCACATGGCAGCGTGAACTGTGAGTTGCAAAATATGCGGGGGCATATGCCGAAGTGACCCTGCTCGAACTTTTCCACCATTTGCTGCATGCCCTGACGCGTGATAATGTATCGTTGGTGAATAAGGCCATACAAAAGCTCTGCAGATGACTCAACGATGGATATATCAGGGATCTTCAATGAGTCTTGAGGCTCAATGTCGAGAATCATTTCCAGCGCTTCTCTGTAAAACGGAACTAGGAAGTTGAGGCCAGTCAAATTAAACTCATCTTCAATGAACTCCTCGGCCACCTCAGCAAAGTACTGGTGTCCTGCAAGAGAACAGAACCATGATATCCATGTAAGCCCCTCCGTTCCACTTTCTGACGGCGTCTCTGACTCATACACGCCCTCTTCGTCCCCCATCTCACTTAATTCATCCATCTTCCCGCTGTTACTTAGGCTCATAGCCCTAGATACTTGCTCAGCTTCAGGCACGGCTTCGGAAGCCATGTTATGCGAGGACGGTATGTCCGTCGTCATGGTACAACGCACCGGGTAGGGCCGCTGCAGATCGAGATGGCACTGGTAAGAACTTAGGCAGACGCACAGGTAATTCGGCCGATGAAGACATGGCCGACTCACGAGGCCCGAGCGCGGGGTGTCCGCACGGGCACAGCGCGTATGTGGAACGCGAGGTATCAGAGCTACGGGGCTGCTTCGCCCAGATCACATTAAAGGCTAGGGCTAGCAAACTAGAAAAAAGGCGATTCACGCTATGGTGAATCGAGGGAGATAGCTGGAGGATTCGAATCTGGCTCCACAGGCTGTGAGAGCGGTGAACGCAGATGTTGCGTTCGCAGGGGAAAAGATCCTGGCGGACTCAACTGCGGCTTCAGCGTCGGTGATGTGATGCGTTGCAGCGTAGTATTAGTTGCCGAAAAATGCAGCGGTGACGGGGCAGTGGCCTGGGTCGAGTCGCGCTGCAGCAAAGCAGGCTGCACTGGCGGCACAGGACCTTGTGTTGACGTCAAAGATTCATCATGCATCTCGGTAGAAACAGCTAATGTCGGTGCTTTATCAGGCGTGGAGGCAGAATCACAATGGCGACACACAAAGGTAGTGTCATCCCAATTACGTGGCTGCACATTGTGTCGTCGGTCTTCTTCTTCCCAACAACTCGCGTGTTGCCAATTGCCGCACTTTTCACAAGCCACCACAGGCCGTGACTCGGCTGGGTTCATTTCATCCATCGTACAAATTTCACAACGAAGGCGCCATGCATCAGTAGTTTTTCTCGATTCTTCTTGTACCATACGTTCGTGTATCATGCGTTCCCTCGCAAGCAGCCGTTCGCCACGCTCACGAAGTCGGTCCTCGCGACTTTTTTGCGTCTGTTGCTCAACAGCTTCGCGCATAACACGTTCACGCTCAGCTTGAACTGCTGCTGCTGCACGTGCTTTTTGTTCACGAAGTTCTGCTTCTTCCCGTTCGCGCTGCTCACGCTCGCTATCCCGCAATGCAATGCGGCTACTGCGCTTACGATTAGAAAGCGCTGCTTCGATGGCGAGTCTCTTCTCTTCCGCATGGATCACCTCAAGGATCGGGGGCAATATCTCCTTGCTAATGTAGTTATACATATTCCGTTCATCTGGGTGTTTTGACTTTGCAAAACGGTCCACAAAAGCTTGCCATTCATGACGAGTAATGCAAATTGTTTCGAATTCGAACCATGGTTCGTGCGTGTCCTTCGTGTCGCTCATATCATCTTCATCATCATCATCAGGAGGCGGCGACAGTTCCGAGTCCGAATCAAACAGATCCTGGGGGCCAATAGAATCCTTTTTGATACTACTGAGCCTAGATGAACGTCGGCCAGCAGGCGGTGGTGGTGGCGGCATCGCTCGGGTCTTTTTTGATGTGGATGTATTTTTCGTGGAATGAGCGCGTTTTTGTTTACTTTTTGATCGTTGAATCGGCAATCGCTGAATCCAGAGACGGTTATCATCAAAAAGCCAGTAAGTGTTGCCATGTCTATCCCATCCCACTGGCATCACGCGCCACGTCACTGCCTCTTCTTCAGAGTCGTTTTTAGCTCGGAGCCTCTCAGGTATTTCAAGCTGCCATTCACATAGACTGTGCAAACAAGTCAGTTTGTTCAATATATCAAGCTTGTCCCAAGATACCGGGTCCTCTAATGTGCCTAGTGGCGCCGGGTCAGACGATGATGCGCGGATACTCCACTGGTATCGAAATGCATCTTCCCAATCACTTTCACTACTGCGTCAGCACGCATGCCTCTATACATACGTAAGACGACGATTTTGTGTCAAGAAAGAGAGTAAACGTGTACAAAGCCACGAAATATAGCCCATTTGCCCCAGATCTAGCGCCGTTTCAAGACGCTGATATTAGAACATGTGCTGAAAGTCGAGCGACGTACCTGCGTATGGAATCCGTCCAATGCGAGTGCCACATCAAAAGTGAACAAAAATTGACATATGGCCGCAAATTTCCAAGAGCGACGCACAGTCAGGACCGTGTCACTCGGGATATCTAACGCCATGACGCGACGGTCGCAATAGTAGGTGCGCAACTTTGTCCCAACGACGCGCGAGCTTGGCCTTGAGTCACGTGACACCGCGCAGCGAGGTGCACAGCGTCGGGCCAAACCATATGCGTTGCAGGGAGCTGGTAGAGATGCTGTTGATGATGCTTCATTATCACATTACGGCGCACTAAGCACTGTCAGATATAGTGGTGAATGCTCATCAAATGTGCATGCTGCGGGAGCTGGGCGCGGTGGTTGCCAGCACCGTAATAGCAGGCCTCGAGCTAACTATCCCAAAGGAGTTCCTGCACAATTTCTTTGCAACCTGAACAGCGCTACATATATTTGATTTTTAGCTGAAAGAGTTATATCGCAACGATCACCAGTGGAACGTGTAGGCCAAGGTCTTGGCAATCCATTGGACAGTGCGTATGTGGAGGTAAAGCCAAATGCAGGGTGGGACTCGAAAGCATCGGAGTTCCAGCCCACCGTAAAGACAGCTAGTGGATTGTGGTTCCTTCGACATTGCAGTTTTCGGTCGTGCAACATGAGTGGCACAATGGATAAATTACCTCACAGGGTAGAGGAGACGGTTTTAAAGCAAACGTTCTGGATTGATCCCGCGTATAAAGTGACCAAGGGACTCGGTCAAGGGGCGTACGGCTCTGTCGCCTCGGCTGTGCACATTGCTTCTGGCGAAAGCATTGCTATTAAGAAGGTCTCGAATGTATTTACGAAGCGGATCTTAACAAAGAGAGCTCTAAGAGAGCTTAAATTACTTAGGCATTTCCGTGGTCATAAGAACATTACGTGTTTGTATGACTTGGACATTACGAATCCGTCTGCCTTTAACGAGGTGTACTTGTATGAAGAGCTCATGGAGGCTGATCTCCATGCCATTATTCGTTCTGGGCAGCCCCTGACTGATGCCCACTTCCAGAGCTTCATATATCAGACCCTTTGTGGCCTAAAGTACATCCACAGTGCCAATGTGCTGCACCGTGACCTGAAACCTGGTAACCTACTGGTCAATGCAGACTGTGAGCTGAAAATCTGTGATTTCGGTCTTGCTCGTGGATTTGATCCGGATCAGAACACGGTCATGTCTGGCCAGCAGGAATTCATGACAGAATATGTCGCCACGCGTTGGTATCGCGCGCCCGAAATTATGCTCTCTCATCAAAACTACAACACAGCTATCGACATTTGGTCCGTTGGATGCATTCTCGCTGAACTACTAGGACGTCGCCCTATTTTTAAGGGTAGTGACTATGTGGATCAGCTGAACCAAATTTTGTACTATATCGGCACTCCATCAGAGACCATGCTGCGTCGCGTTGCAAGTCCGCGCGCGCAGCAGTACATTCGCTCACTGCCCTTCAAAGCACCAGTACCTTTTGAGCAGCTGTATCCTCAGGCCACGCCACTTGCGATTGACATGCTGCGTCGTCTTCTTTCATTCGACCCTTCGCAGCGTATCACGTGTGACGAGGCTTTGGAGCACCCGTATTTGGCAGTATGGCACGATCCGAACGATGAGCCTGTTTGTGCCAACAAGTTCGATTTCAGCTTTGAACAGGTGGATGACATTGAAGGTATGAAGAAACTCATTCTTCAGGAAGTCATCAGTTTTCGCCGCGAAGTTCGAATCCAAGCACAGCAGCGACAGGCCATACTCATGCAACAGCAACAACAGCAACACCAACAACAACAGCAAATGTTGCAGCAGCATCAGCCTTCTCAGGTGGCTTCCTCGGCTGTGGCTGCCCAGCAGAGTACCCAAGCCACGCGTCGTCGCGATGAGCATTTTCCAACGTCGCCACGGGACGTGGTCCAGCGGTCGGCTGGCGATCACCACACATACAATATTCTAGGCGAGCCCATGAGCTCAGATGGCACCCCTAAAGATGCTGGTGACGTTGCTGTGGCTGAAAGAGACGCGATTATGGATCCTTACGGTACGTACATGGACGCTTACCCATATCAGATGCCTTTAACAGTCAGATCGGGCCAGAATAGTGCGCATAGGCGTTTCTTTTTCACGCTTCCATCTAATTAGGTTTGATAAAATCTTTGCTTAGATCCACTCCCTTTAGATGGGTGTTTTGAAGCTTGAACTTGCGAGGCGCAGAGCCGCGTTTGCCTTTCTTTCCACGCTGGGCTGTAGTAGATGGTGTGTTCGCTTGGGGCACAGTTTCTAGCGTTGAGGTAGCACTCAGTCCCTCACTTTCAAGGTCCGAGGCCAAATCAACCACATTAGGCGCGGGAAGACTATGCCATAGTTGTTTGAATTCATCATCAATGGGCTTGACAATGTCTCCTTGAATCGGATTCCAGAAGACGTGCCTAATTGAGCCATCACGCTTTCCGCGGAGAACAAGCACTTGCCGATTCTCGACAGGCTTTTCGTTCACGAGCTCTTCCACAGCTTCACGTGCAGGAGGGTATGATTCACGAAGCTCAGAAATGCGCATGCCTGCTGCAGAAGACTCAGGCGTGAGTGCGAATGGATGGTAGTACTTCTTACGTAGAAGCGCAATGATATCAGCCGACGAATGCACTTCATAATCTGGTTTGTAGCTCCAAAGATCCGTTTTTTCATCGTAACGAACCTTGGGATGTTGCTTAAAGCGCTGAAATAGCGAGCTGTTTTGGTCTAAAAGTGCATTTAGACCATGTACAAGCGCAAAATCTTCGATTCGCACGGGATGTGTCGTGCGCTGAGGTGAGAAATAGGCTAACGAACCTTGAGTGCATCGATGGCAGCCACAAGCTGCGTGTTTTCGTGTTGACCCACGCCGGTATTGCTCGGCTGACTGTATACCTCACCCTCAGCTAGTGCAAGATTTCTACTTGTGAGTACTTAAGCGGCGTACGTGGACATCAAGCAATATAATCGAAAGCGCGGAGGCCAAGGGAAAATCGCTTCTACGTGTTGGTGTCAACCTCCACTAAAGATTCTTTGGTACTGTCCGTCAAGCGGCTAAGCTGTTGGCATCCCAAGGCGCATCGTGTGCTCCATATGGCTGAGCGGGGCGCTGGTACAAAATTGCATCCCATGCATCCTTGTGTGAGAGAGGAAGCACTACGCCCAATTCCCAGTTGCTAAGAGACTGCGTCGGGTGATCGGGTGTACCTGATACTGTGCCCCAAGCGGCACGAGTGAAGTTGTGGCTTCCAAGGTATACGTACCCGTTGGAATATGTATCATTGGTCACGAGAATACTTTTTGCATGTATCAGTAAATGACCACGCTCAGATATGGGCTGCGCAAAGAGCCCCCGAAGCTGCCGCCTGTGAAAGTCGTCCGGTTTCCCAAAGAAGCATCCACCACCTTGGCGGCCTTCCACACTCTTGTGTTCGACGTAGGATTGTGTCGGGAACAAAATTTGAATTGGTGGCCAGTCCTGAATACCGACGGCTTGCACGAATTCGGGAGATGGATTTTCTGTGCGCTTTGATGTGAGTGGCAGAATCGATGTTGGGTAACCACAGGCAAGAAGGTAGAATTGCTCAAGCCAGCGGCGGTCGTAGGACGCAAGAGACGATCCTTGAGCCTCCATGTGAAGTGAGGGTTCTATCGTAGGGCACAACGCACGAGCCACATGGCCTAAGCGACTGAGACCCGCCTCCTCCATGTTAGACCATCCGCGTGCGACGGATTGTATCGGCCAGCTCGCCACGATATGAGCGCGTGCACCTTGGAACGAGTATTCATGAAGTTTCCGCATGGCAGCATGATTGGGGGGTATGTTCAGAGAAGAAAGAACGCGCTCGAGCTGTGTCAAAAACCCGTAGCTGCTGTACCCGGCACCGCAGGTGCATGCATGGGCCTGCGTTGTGGACGGAAAGTCCTGTATATACATCATCTGCGGTGAGCCATCTCATACGTACATTTTCATACCGAGACCAGTCAAGAGGGGTTAGGTTACCTGTCGATATGACGACGCGTACGTGTGTGTCGAAGAACAGAAGGAGAAACTTCATGTGCTGCAGAGCGCGAGCATGTGGTCTGAATGGAACAGCCATTTCCCAGTTTTCATGCAGATCACTGCGGTACAGCCCTGCGGGTACGCCACCATGGTGCGCCGGCGGCGGATTGCCAATGTACGTGATAGGAATATCAGGTGGAAAGATCGACTCGAGCCACTCAATGTCCACATCATATGACGCCATCATGACTCGCTGCAGTCCACACGCATCAGTGGAAGTAGCAGGTAGAAGAACCTGTTCTAGCCGTGTTCCTGCACGAGCCGCGCGTGAGTATCGATTGTGGGTGGCCTGGGTGTTACACATGCAAACGGGCGTACCTTGATAGCGCCATTCCAGAATCGGTCTGCAGATGATACGGGCGTATATCGCTGACTAGGCGCCGTGATTCTCGCTTGCTTTGTGGACTGTTCCTCAGTGTCGACCGATGCGGATGCATCATAGGATGCGGAGCGACTGCGTTTGCGCTTCGAGTGCTGTCGCTCACGCGCAGCTACGCGCTGTAGACGCTCGTGTTCAAGCTGTTTTCTATCCGGGACTAGTGCTAAGAGCGGATTTTGAACAGCACTTTCTGCATGGGCCTCAGGCGACATGACCGCCACCGCCGATGCAATGGAGTGTCAGGAGAAAATGAGGGGGCGTATATTGCTTACATGTGCAGACCATCTATCATCTACGCAGGGATGGCGTCTATGCAGCAATTCATACGAGCCGCACGGGAGGCATAGGGGGTATCTCATACGATGGCTGATCCCACGCTGGTGACACGCGCGAACGTGTGCGAGTTGCGAACATGTCATGTTCTGTGTAAGCAACTGATTCAACGTACCCAGCTTCCATAGGCGCTCGCGAATCGCATGTGTTTCCTCAAACATGTCGGTGTACAAGTTTCGATGCGATTCCCAAGCTTTTTGCACTTCATCGCGAGGAGCGAGTGTCCTCTCCAACGTGTTCAGCCGCTGTTCAAGCAAAGCGATGCGCTCGAGGTAATGAGTGACCTGACATGTGAATGCGATCGACGTACGTTGTGGGCCATATCAGACAGGCGTTCACTGCTGTTCACGACATTGATAGAAGCACTTTTGTATTCATATTGAATCCAGTATAACCCTGCAAGCGATGTTATGCCCAAGCCAGTGAGGAAGCCAAGGAGCCCGCCAGCGAACGGTCGCTGATATTAGATGCATGCGCGCACACGACGTACCGAGCTAACCTGTGTGATGGGCGGCGTACCTACAAGCCTAGAAGGAGCGCTTGTATATAAGCGGCGCTGCGCAAGACGAGTCCAGCGGACAGACGACATGGGCGGGACGATCCGAGGTTGGATTGTGGTGGGGCGAAGTGGAGTTCAAGGACACGGAAGTTGGTATACAGGCAGGAGGGTATCTATGTCAAGCCACGGTCGAGCTAGTTTCCGCTGAGAACCACCACGGCTTTTGGCGCCTTATCGTGTCAGCTTGTACCTGCGGTATTCCACGCAGCTCTTTGTCAGACGACATTTTCTGCATCAAGGAAGTGGATAAGCCATGCAAGTGTAGCCACGCAAGCAGCTCCTGTGAGCCAGCATGGTCTTGTAGGCTCGTGTAAGCTCGAAGAGCTTCATGGATGAAAGAGAGTGGTATCTGGAAACGGTTATTCCATCTCTCAGACTCTGGCTTAGGGAAATATGGTATGTCCGCACGCATCGTAGCGAAAACGGCACAGAGCACTGCATCAACCCTCGCTGACCATTGCGACTGCCATGCGGCAGATGTGTGTGACGTAGAAGGACGGGTCGTAAGGAGAAATATATGATACAAAATGAGCCTTGCTGTAGGTATGTCGGCGCATCCATGCTTAGACGCCATGTGCACAAACAAACGCACGCCAGCTTCCACGTCATAATCGTGCGAGATTCCATGTCGAGAGACACAGAGGCGAGCATCACGGAGACTCATGCCGCGCACGACGGTCCGCACAATCCAATTCAGGAGTTTTCCTTTTGGTTTCCATCCATCGCGCATCATCGTGATAGCACGGTTCACTAATGTAGGAGATCGGTCACGAGAGCAAGCAAGCAATGTGCCTGGTGCTAGTCTAGCGACCTTCGAGCCGAGGTAGTGTTGGCAGGCCATGTCATATACTTGATCTGCCAGCTCAAAGTGGCTCGAGCTGACACAACGAGAGAGAACAGCGGCATACAAATGCGGGTTTTGGGACAAGGGAGCTGATAAATGTTTCATTATCATGACGGCTGCCGAGGGATTCACATCCATCATGCCACCAAGAAGCACGGCCATGTCTTTGGCATCTAACTCGTACCCGAAAGACTCCATCGTACGCAACACACGCATTGCCACTTGGTGCTCTCTGAGAAGCATGCAAGCTTGCAGGAGCGCAGTGAGTTCATAATGACTTGGTGGCATATGACTTCCATAGACATGCACTAAAAAGTCGTCGCGAACAGCTCGAGCAAACTGGGTATCAGGTGCATTTTTCCACTGTGTGCCATGACCAAACTTGCGTACTAGAGCCAGCATACAGGCTCCATTACGATGAATGATATTTTCGGTTGCGGGATGCACGACTTCTGCGCTCTCATGCGGCGCTTGCGAGCCAAATGCATGGTGGATCTGTCTGTACACAGCATTGCCAGAAAAATTCAAACTTGTGTGGCGACTCTGATAGGCGGTGCGCACTTTGGGCTCTAGTGGTGAACCGCTGGCACCTGTCCATCGACGATACAAAGCTCGTGCCTGGTCCAACAAGTCCAACGAGCACAAACACATCAGCCATCGCGCACGAAATGCTTCAGGAAATGTGTCCATGTAAGGATCCTCTTCCACTCCAACGAGCCACTCAGCCCATTTGGCTGCAGCTGACCGATCAACGGACTCGGCCAGGTGGGTCAATATGGGTACCAAAATTGCTGGGTGCATATCACGTAAAAACCGAACCAGGCGTCGTTCATCATCATTGATGTGCCGAAGGCATACAATGTACCGCTTCAAGATGGAAGCCGCCGTCGTCACATCGACTAGTTCAAGGGCTGTATTACACAAAGATTGGATAACACGTGGCGACACTTGGGCGACGAGTTCCTTAGGTACCTGCTTCAGGGTAGCAAGCGCTGCTCGAAAAGCATTTGCACGGCGCGTGCCAGCCAAGTTCACGAGATGAGCCTGCAGCAGTGCGCGTAACATCGACACACACGGCGCCGCCTGCGATGTGGCACCCATCGTCACGGCTTTTGTCGCAGCCAAGTACTCGTGGTAAAGACTCAGAAATGATTCTCGGAACCGAGTTGAGCGATTGAGGCGAATCCACGCGCGACAGGCTAGTGACCACATGGTAATGCGGAAGGCATAGTCGCGTACCTCATCGCCTTTGCCGTGACGAAGCTCGCTTACTGCAACAAAACCACCTGCATCTTGTGCCCATCTTTGCCATGCGAAGCCATCAGCTCGAGCTTGCTCCAAAGTATGCTTTCCAAGTCGATCGCCATCGACTTCAGCGGTCTTGATGACAAAGTCCATGATCATCGAAGGATCGATCCATTCGTATCGCAACATGCGTTCGATTACCTGCAGTCCCTCCTCGAGCAAAGGGTATTCGGCTGTATGAGCCAAGTGATAGAACAAGGAGTGGATCAGTCGGCACGATACGCCGTCTTTGCGACGAATCGCGAAGCAATGGCGCATGATGTGGGCAGCGATCGAAGGCGACAAGTTCGTGACACCTGCAGCCTGAATATACTGTGCTGCCAGATTCACTACAATATCAGGCGCCATAGGCACTTTTTTTTGATACATACTGGACATAGTAAGTAAGGCAAGCAGCAAGCGCTGCTGTCGATCCGACCCTGCGTCTGCAGCTCGGTATTCCATCACATCAGAGATTATGGTCCCGATCAGTCCAGAAAGACCTGCTTGACCTGCTTCATATATCAAAGCTTCGATGGATATGGCTGGGAGCGTATGAAGCTCATGGGGCGATGCGCGAAGAGCGAGGTAGGTTTCCGGCGTAGCTGGTAAAGCAGCCACAGCCGGAAGATACGAAGTCCTTGTGCGCCCAAATGTGCGTGATGCAATCCATGTTGCGGGTATCTTTGTTCTGAAAATGCTTCTGCATATACTTTTTGCCACCAAGAGGCGCGGCCAGAGCATACCCAGTGTGGATGGAAGCAAACTTGAAGACAGGTACCAGACTTGATGATCTCCACCCAGGACAGGGTGCTTTTTTCCCTCAACCTCCATCCGCCTTGCAGCACGATGGGTCGATCCGCTGTATGTTGACACTCTACTAACGCAAGAAATTTTACAAGAAAAACGTATGTATGCATGAAGCTCATTGTAGCCGTCAAAAACTCGCAGTAGTGCGGCCGTTCGTGCTAAAGAGAGCAAGCCCGAAGCAGATACCAAGTCTCAGTCTGAGAACGCGCGCGCAACTCCATCACGGAAGGGTGGTGGCATGCGATTCAAGGCACGGCGTACGGCAGATGGACCTCTACCTGCTGAGTCGGGCATCGACTATGTGGGATTATGGGCAGGCGATCGTCATTCAGTTAAAGACGCACGCAACAAAAAGTAATTCATTACCCAAACGCAAAATCGAGATGGAAAGTACAAGGTTTCCTCCACGTCTGCCAAAAAAACGTTTTTTCGTGCTTTTCTGTAAAGGGCAAGGCACCATACCATGCCTGAAAACCATGTGCAGTCCCAGCGCAAGGGCGTATGCTCTATATCCTCGCTGGTTAGGTCTTCTTGGCCTTCTTAGCTTCCTTCTGAGCCTTTCTCCTCTGGGCACGGTTGTCGGTCTTGGCTCCTGGCTGGTCCTCGGTCAGCTCCGCTGCATCCTCTTTGGGCTCTTGCTCCGCTTTGGTCTCAGCTTCCTCAGCCTTGTTGCTCACAGCCTTCTCAGTCGACTCTTTCTCAAGCTTCGGCTCAGACTCTTCTTTGGGCTTCGATGAAGGCAATTCCGGCTTCTTTGACACGGTAGCTGAGGGTTGTTCCGTAGATGGAGCACTCTGGGCAATCGCATCAGGCTTTGGCTCAGCGGCAGCCTGAGCAGGCTCCAGGCTGTCCGCTGCCTTAGAGGTAGGTTGAGCCACGTTCTCCTGCGTGCTTTGGTTCATTTCGCGCGGAACAACGTTCGAAGAAGCAGGGGCAGGCTCTTGTTTCGAATCGACACCGCTATTGCGGCTCTGATGGTTGCTGGGAATGGATGTTTCCTCAGTCGCAGGTGCCGAATCTTTCGTGTTAAGATAGCCGATGTTTTGAATAGCCGGCGCTAATCTGGAGCCGGAGTGCAGGTTCAGTGGAGCATTGGCTTCACGAGCCACAGGCTTGATGGGCGTCTTTTTCGAAAGCTCCTCATCAAGAACGGGCGCACTGGGAGCCGATGGCTCGTTGGAGAGGTCACGGTGGGATTTGGCCGGCTTAGCAAGTTCAGGCTTGCCCTCCGCATCTCCCACGATGAACAGGCCATAACGGGACGACAGTTCCCCCTTAGGCAGGGATGAGAACGATGGCGTCGTGATAGGAGCCTTTTCTGCATTAAGGGACTTGGCTGTCACACTAGGCTCATCTTTGCTTGGCTTTGAAGGCGGGACAGTCGTCTTTGGCGCAGGCCTAGAGCCTCCCTTTGGATGCACATGCACAATTTCGAGCTGAGGAAATACGCGCTGCACAGGGGCACTAGCGTTGGCCACTTTAGTGGGCTCATTCTTGGCCGAAATTAGGGCATCCTTTTGCTTTGTTGAAGGCTCCTGGTCCACCTTATTACGAGTTGGCACCGCCGCTTCGGCAGGAGCGGGAATAGATGTCTTTGGCGGCACCGCGGCCACCTTGCCTGAATCGACTGGAGACTTTGGGAGGCTCGAGAAAGATTGGGCAGAGGTGAGCTGGGTCGTCGTAGCAGGAGAAGACGAGGGCTTCGCTGGATGAGCACGCATCATGTGGGTAATGCCATTACGAAGGTAAGCCGGAAGATGGGTGATGCGATGTGGCGACGCATACGGAGGGAGGTCGTCGGCGGCTTTCGAAGTGGAAGGCGTCTGCACAGAAGCCACGCTCTTGGCTTCGACCTTACGAGCTTCCTCCTTGTTGGTTTCCTCTTCTTTCTGAGTCTCTTGCTTCTTGGCCTCCTCAGCCTTGCGAACCTCTTCCTTCTTAGCTTCTTCCGCCTTACGGGCCTCTTCCTTCTTAGCTTCTTCCGCCTT
>ERZ782914.296-NODE-296-length-16062-cov-5.057912_pt1 | contig 16062 bp, 6 predicted proteins | sample MGYA00375948_ERZ782914 | MGnify/ENA primary metagenome ERZ782914 (study PRJEB29894, sample SAMN03576417) | human skin metagenome | biome: human skin; feature: left retroauricular crease; material: organic_material | host: Homo sapiens | place: Italy: Trento...
GAGAAAATTATTCACAAACTATAAAATAGGGTGAAAATATTATCTTGACAAGATTGATTTTATTTTATATAAATTTAGTAGGATATAAAAACTTTGGAGGAAATGTAGTGAAAAATTCAAGGAGAATTCTTCTAAATCTATTAATAGCTATTTTATTAGTCATTCCTATGAATACTTCAAAAGCTATGGAAGAAGAAAGTGAAATTGATAATAATTTTTCTTTAGATGAGGAAATTTCAAATTCGGATTTAATCATCAATGAAGCGCCTATTAACCCGGATTTTAACAAACAAAGATCATCAGAAGAAAGTGGTCTTGATGGTGTTAATGCTGACCCATTAAAAATATATACAGATTATGATGCAATAGATAATCCTTATCCAGATAGGCAAATGGCAAATTTTCTGCCAGAAAGCTACGATTTAAGAAATGAAGGAAGGGTTACACCAGTTAGAAACCAAGGACCAAATGGATCTTGTTGGGCTTTTGCAACTTATGGTTCGGCGGAATCAGTTTTATTGCCAAGGGAAAATCACGATTTTTCTGAAAAGAATTTAAGAAACACTCACGGCTACGATTGGGGTCCAAAAGATGGTGGATCTTGTCAAATATCTGCAGCTTACCTTGCTAGATGGTCAGGTCCTATTTCTGAAAGAGACGAACCTTATAGCCCCTATGATTTTAATTCGCCAATTAATTTTACACCTGTTAAAGAACTTCAAAGTGCTATGTACATACCAGATGTAAGAAATGCCAATGATCTTGCTACCTTAAAACGCGCTATCATGGAATATGGAGCAGCTTATACTACTGTATATGGTGATGAATCTTTTACAAATTTCTACACCATGGGTCACTATAATTACGGTAATGGCTGGGGCAACCACGCCATAACTCTAATCGGTTGGGATGATAATTACAGCGCATCTAACTTCAATTGGGGTGCTCCTGGTGACGGAGCTTGGCTTGCCAAAAACTCATGGGGCTCAAATTGGGGCGGCATGGGAGGATATTATTATATTTCCTATTACGATACAGTTATAGGAACTAGCAATTGTATTTTCCAACTAAAAGATAAAGAACGCGATAAGTCAATTTGGTATTACGATCCACTTGGCATGACCAGCAATATTGGCAATGGTAGAGTTGGATGGTTTTCAAATGTCTTTGGCCCAGCTAGAGAAAATTTGCAAATCTCTGAGGTGGGTGTCTTTGTACCAACCAATAATGTAGATTATGAAGTTTATGTAAATACGAATATCGGTGGAAATAGTGGCTTTAATAATAGAGTAAAGCTTGCTAGTGGTAATATAAAATATGCTGGCTACACTACAATTAATTTTGATCCACAAAAGATTCCTAAAGGGGCATATTTTGCACCGATCATTAAATTTACGACTACAGGCTACAACTACCCAATTCCTGTAGAAAAACCAATTTGGGGATATTCGTCTAGGGCAAGGGCTGGAAGGAACGAATCATTTATTTCCTACGATGGTTATAATTGGTCAGATTTGACAAGTCAATTGGCAAATACAAATGTCTGCCTAAAGGCGTTTACAAAGCCAGCCGGATCATATGTTAAACCTGACGATAAGCCTAATCCACCTGATGATAGACCTAATCCAGTTGATATAAAAGTTAAAGAAATTAACCTAGATAAAGAAAATATAGAATTAAAGGTCGGAGAAGAAGAAAAAATAGAAGCTGATGTGTTGCCAATAGAGGCGACAAATAAGAAACTTTCATACAGATCTTTAAATCCATATGTAGTAAGTGTAAATACTAATGGTGAAATAAGAGCTATTAGAGAAGGGACGGCTACTATCCAAGTTTCTGCTACTGATGGATCAAAAGTTTCAAAGAATGTAAAAGTCACGGTAAAAAAAGTTGAGAGAAAAGTCGATGATGAGTATCTTGTAGATGTAAATTTATCTGAAAATATAAAACTAAATGAGTATTTAAAAGTTCATATAAATGTAAAAAACAAAAGTAAAAGTAACATAAAAGATGCTTTGGTAGAAGCAGTTTTTGCAGAAGGAAAAAAAGTTTCAGCTTATACAGATGCTAATGGCAATGTGAACTTATATATTCCGACATATCATATCAAAGAAACTGGTACTTATAAACTTGACATAAAGATTTCTGGTGATATACTTAAGGACTACTTAAAATCTTTTGACATCAATGTAGGGGATAGTAAGATAGAAGAAAAGCCAACATTAACTGTAAATCCTTCTAAGGATACATACTCAAAGGATGAGAAGGTAAATTTAGAAATAGCAAGTAAACTTGGTAAAAAAGCTCTTGCCTACACAGATCTAGATATCAAGATAACTAGTCCAAATGGGGATGAATTTAAAGATTCTATAAAAACTAACGAATTGGGAATAGCAAATTATATTTTTAATCCAGATAAATATATGGCTACTGGGCAATACAAAGTAGAAGTAATTTGCCTTTCATCTTCTTATAAAGACTTAAGAGCACAAACTAGTTTTAAGATAGTAGATGAAGAAAGTGGCATAAGGGTAGACTTTAGCCAAGATAAAAATTTGTATTACTTAGGGGATAGGGCCAATATAAAAATAAAGCTTACAGACCCTAAAGGAAAACCTTTAAAAAACTATAAGTTTAATATAAAAGTAAAAGGCCCAAATGATTTTAACTATGATCTAGAAAAAACAACTGATTATTCAGCTAATGCAAGTTTATTTATCAAACCAACTAAATCTATTGGCTCTGGCACTTACAAAATAGAAATTAGTCCTGCTAAAGACTCTAAAGATAAATTAAGCGCTAGCTATCAAATAGATTTTATAGATCCAAACAATAAACCAATGAATATGGAAATTTCAGGATTTAGTGATAGCTATAAGAAGAATGAAAGAATAAAGGGAACAGTTTTTCTAAGAGATGAAAAAAATTATAATTTAAAGGATGTAAAAATCACCTTCACTCTTTTTGATAATTCAGATAAAAAAATTGACGAAAAAATCTTAAAGACTTCTTACACTGGCAGGGTTACTTATAATGCTCCTAGCCTAAAGGAAGGATCTTATAGATTAAAAGTAAAATCTCAAAAGTCCTCATATAAGGATTATGAAGACGAAATAAAGTTTTTGGTAAAGTAAAAAAATCATAGAGGAGGTAGAAATGAGCAAAAAATCAAAGGTTTTTGGAGTGTTGGCTTTATCATCATTGCTATTTACTTCAGTTCCATTTTATTCTTTAACTAAGTCATATGCCCAAAATATTGAAGAATCTACAAATGAATCTTTTGATTTAGAGGAAATTTATAAAATAAATGAAGATTACGATCTAAGATTAAGCGATGAAGAGCTTAGGAAGGAAAGTTCAGTTTTAAATGGAGCTAGAATTGAAGGAAATAAGGCTTACGAGATACCTTTGATGAGTGCTGCACAAAGTGAACTTTTAGAATTGTGTGAAGATAGAAATATAAATTTACCTAGTGGAGTAAATCCAGAAAATCCTCAACAGTTTTTCTACATTGGCTCAGTTGGAGTTCGTATTCAACTTCTAAGAAAAGTTAGTAAGTTTATAAATCAAATGACAACTGAATATATTTATAAAGTAGAGGAAGCCCACAACGTGGCTAGCCAAATATCTTTTGAAGCTGTCATGGTTGCTATAAATCCATTTAATAGCAGAAAAGATGTCCTAAAGGCTATAGAAAAATTTGATAGGAATGCAGAAAAAATTAAAGACTATCGCGATTTAACTTCTGGTGACCAAGCTACAAGCTACGTGAAAAAACTAATGTATAAGAATATAACGCAGGCTAAAAGGGCAGAAAATAGATATTTTGATGGCTCTTCTTATGGCATACGTGGCAAAGAAGAATATATACAAAATATTTATAAAAATGAAGTAAATGATATAAATAGACAAGTAGGAGGGAAAATTACCTTTGGTAAACTTCTTGAACTTGATGCAAGACTAAAATCTGCCTCATCGTCTGCACTTTTATCTAGCGAAGTAATAGCAAATCCAAAATGGATAAGTCAAACAATTACAAAGGAAATCAATAAGCAAAATAAATTAAAAGCCCAGTATAGAAATCAAATAAGCAAAGAAGATTATGATTTATGGCAAGGATTTATAAAAAAACTTACAGAAAGAAAAATTGAAAAAAATCCTAGATATGAAAGTTTAGCTGAAGCTTGTTACGATTTATGGGATTTTGATAGAGAGCTTATAGAAAAGTATCCAGACGTTTTAAATGCAGATGTATTTGGAGATTTTAATCTCTATATACCAAAGTCTTACATTGAACCTTATCAAGTGGCAGATATAAAATGGATTGTATCTCCAACATTTGATAAAATCCCACAAGGCATGCAAGCACAAAGCTCTAATATTATAATCGGCTTTGGATCTCAAAAGGCCCAATACGGTGATTATAATAGCTATGTTACAAATAGAAGTTCGTTGCGTGATGAAACCATAACAACTAATATGGATGGATCAAATCAAGAATTGATATATCCGGATTTTACAGATCCAAACAATTAGAAAATTAGATTTCATAATTGAAAATATCAGGGAGGATAATATGAAAAACAAAATTTTTGCATCTACACTAGCTTTGCTAATGCTAGTAAATGTAGGCGCACCAGCTATTGCAAACGCAAGTGGTGAAAGTGAAACTTCAATAATGGAAGAATATCATTACAATTTTCCACAACTTTCAGAATCTGAAATGCTAGAAGGTGCCACAATTTTAGAAGAAAACAAGGTTAAAGATGTTCCTTTGATGCAAGCTTATCAAGAGGACTTGATAACTTTAGCAGAAGATAGAGGCTTTGATCTTCCACCAGTAGCTCAAAAATACAATCCAGACACAATCTATGACCTAGATTCTATAGCACCTAGAATAAAACTTTTAGGACTTACAGGTATATTTATACATAGATGCTCAACAGAATTAATCTATAAAGTCCAAGCAGCTCACAGCAAAGCAGCTGGAGAAGTTACTATTGCTTTAGTAACTGCATTTAACCCATTTGCTTCAAATGATGATATCGAAGCAGCTTGTGAAAGAATTACAAGTGTAATGGATGAACTAGTACAAATGCCAGACTTAACAGCTGATGATTTTGCAACTGTTTACCTAAAGAAAGTATTTAACAAAGACGTTAGAGAAGCTAAAAAACTATTAAATAGATATTATAGAGATGATTTATCTGAAGTAGGCGTAAAAGGTAAAAGAGAATTTGTAAGAAATTCACTAACAAAAGAAATCAACGAAGTTTCTAAAAAAGGCAACAGCCAAATTCAAGTAAAAGATTTAATAGAGCTTGATGCAAGACTAAAATCAGCTTGCCAAGCAGCTCTTCTTGAAAGAGATATCTACGCATCACCAAAATGGTTGAGTACAACTATCGATAAAGAAATCAAAGATGCTCGCTCTATAAAAAATAAAACAAGCAAATATCTAACAAAAGATGAAAGAAATACTTTTGAAAAAGAACTTAGAAAAGCAACTGATGTTAGACGTGCAAAAGACGTTTCTTACTCTAGAGCAGCAGAGGGCGTATATATCTTAAGAGATTATATCAATGAATTAAGAGCAAAATATCCAGAAGAATTCGAAGCAGTACTTGCACTTAGAGAAGGTGAAGCAATAGCTTGGAGAGAATTTAATGTTCAATCTGAAATCCCTGATCCTGCAAGAATAGCAAAAATTGTTTGGTTAAATAGCCCATCATTTGATTTCTTACCAGACGGATTTACTCCAAGTGATAACGAAGAAATCATAGTTGGCTATGGAAATAACGAAAATAACTTACAATACGGTTCTTACGAAACTTATACAAATAATAGAGATAGACTAAGAGCCTCTGAAGAAATAGTAGATCCAGACTTTGGTGAAGAAGGCGAAGATAATAACCAAATATCAAACGAAGGATATCTAATCTTCAATTTTAATTAAATTATAAAAGAGCAGAGTGTTTGCAGGTAGAGGGCTTTTGCCCTCTATTGTGTATTTAGGGGGAAAGAATGAAAAACAAGGCTAAAATTTTTTCTATAATCTTATCTTTATCAATGATTACAGAAGTAATTTACCCATCATTTGCCGCATCAAATGATCATGGGGGAAAATCTGACCTAGTAGAATTTGAGCAAGTAAGTGAAAACAAAAATCCTAATAATGAAGATGAGAAATTGTATGAAAAAGCAATATTAAACGATGAATTTAATAATGAATATGAAAAAGATAACCCTATAAAAAAAGATCCTTACGAAATATATACAAATTATAGTTTAATAGATAGCAAAGTAAAAAAGAAAAAATTACCAAGAAGATATAATAAATTTAACACCTTCTTTGCTATAGGTGGTAAATACGACCTTAGAGATGAGGGAAAAGTTACCAGTGTAAAAGACCAAGGGCCAAATGGATCTTGCTGGGCCTTTGCAACTTATGGATCTGCAGAGTCAGTTTTGTTGCCTGATGAGAGAATGGATTTTTCTGAAAAACACATGAGAAACACTCATGGCTTTGATTGGGGCCCTAGTGAAGGAGGAACAAGGACAGTTTCTTCTGCTTACTTAGCTAGGAGGTCTGGGCCAGTTTTAGAAAAAGATGACCCCTACGATATTTTTAATGGCAATTCTCCAGAAAATTTGCCAATAGCAAAAGAACTTACCAGGGCTTACTTTTTCCCAGACAAAAGAAATGCAAGCGACAATGATCTGCTAAAGAGAATGATTATTGAAAATGGCGGTATATATTCAGCTGTAATGGGTGGAGATGAGTATTTAAATAAAAAAACTATGGCTCATTATTATACTGGAAATAAAGCGCCAAACCATGCGATAACAATTGTAGGCTGGGATGATGATTACAGCAGAAAAAACTTCAAAACTACACCTCAAGGAGATGGGGCTTGGATTTGTAAAAACTCTTGGGGTACTAATTGGGGTACTCAAGGTGGTTATTACTATGTTTCTTACTACGATAAGAATATAGGAACTCAAAACTCCCAATACATTTTAAAAGACTTAAATCCAAACGAAGAAATTTGGCAATACGATAAGCTAGGTATGACCAGTCAAGTAGGCCTTGGGGAACAATCTTACTATGCAAATGTATTTGGCCCGGTGAAGGAAGATACATATCTTACAAATGTAGGCTTGTGGACTTCTGCAAATAATGCTCTATACGAAGTTTTTGTAAATACAAATATTGAAAATAATGGTGGTTTAACTGACAAAACTAGCATTAAAACAGGAAAAATGGAATTTGCTGGCTATGAAAAAGTAAAGGTAGAAGATACCTTTATACCAAAGGGATCTAAATTTGCAGTAATAGTAAAAATGAAAACGCCAGGCTACAAGTACCCTATTCCAATAGAAAGACCTATAAAGGGATTTTCATCAAAAGTTACAGCAAATCCGGGAGAGTCTTTTGTAAGCAAAGAAGGAGAAAAATGGACTGATCTGACAGATCAAATCCCAAATGCAAATGTATCGCTCAAAGCTTTTACAACTGATGCAAATCACCTTGATCAAAATGATGATAAAAGCAAAAATATAGAAAGTATAAACTTTAAAGAAAAAGAAAAGTTAATGAAAATCGGAGATGAAAGTATTCTCCCAATCGATATAAAAGCAGATGATGCAAAAGCAAGTGATTTAAGATGGGAAAGTTCCGATAGGACAGTTTGTGAAGTAGATAAAGATGGAAAAGTAAAAGCAATTGGCTATGGGGAATGTGTCATAAGTGCAAGAGCTAAAAATTCTTCTAAAGTTTTTGACACTATGAGAATAAAAGTGGATGAAGCAAATGCAGAATTTAAGGCAAATATCCATTCTGATAAGCAAAATTACTTACAAGGGGAACAAGTAGCTATAAATATTGGCCTAAGAGACCAAGATAACAATCAAATAGTCAACAAAGATATAGTTTGTGAAATAGTAACTAGTCACAATCAAAAATATAAATATGACTTAAAAACAAATCTAACTGGCGAGGCTAATTTTAATGTAAGACTAGATAATAGCTCTGCTATAGGAAAGTACAGAATAAATATTTATTACAAAGATAAATTAATAGGTATAAATACCTTTAATGTAGAAAGTAAAGATTTCGCACCTGCTATAGAAAATCCACTATTTGTCACAAATACCTTGGATAAAGACAAGATTAAACCAAATGATAGCCTAAGACTTGTTTCTAAAGTTTGTGATAAATACGGAGAAATAAAAAGATATGCTAAAGTAAATCTAACAATCACTAGTCCATCTAACGAGGAAATCAAAAAAAGTCTTTATACAAATAGAGATGGAGAAGCGATTTTTGATTTAGGAAATGACATTTTTATCGAAGAAGGAACTTATAGTCTAAAGGTAGATGCAAGCTTAAGTGGATTTGATCCGTTTACAGAAAATCTAGATTTACTAGTAGATAGAAATACAACTAGTATGCAAAAGCTTGATTTTGATATAGAAATGCCAAAAAATGAGTTTATGGCTGGCAAAGAAAGTGTAGATATGACTTTTAAAGTAAACCATGAGGGAAAAGCAATTTCAGATGCCAATATTAGATTAACTATAACTGACCCAAATCAAAAATCTTACGACTTGAATTTAAAAACCGATGAAGATGGCAAAGCAGCATTTTCTATGGATATAACAGACAAAAATGCAAGTGGTATGTACAAAATAGATGCAAGTGCCTTTAAAGATGGATATTACGATATAGAAAAATCTGATAGCTTTTTTGTGAAAAAGGAAGGCAAATATCTAAATATATCTTTTGAATCAGCAAAAAAAGACTACAAACTAAATGAATCAGCATATATAAAGGTTCAAGTAAAAGATGAAAATAATAAGCCAAAAAGAAATGCTTCAGTTGAGCTTAGCATAATAGATCCAACACAAAAAGAAACAAAAATTAGAAAAGTTAGCGATTATAATGGTTATGTATTTATCTACATGACACCAAAAGCTTATACATCCGCTGGAGAATATTCTATAAGTGCCTATGCAAGTGCATATAACTATCCATCAGCAAGGTCTAATTATAGGATAAGATTTGGTGAAGAAAACCCAGATAATAAAGAGTTAAGAGTAGAGACTAAAAATAAAAAAGACCAATACTTTGTAGGTGAAAAAGCAGAAATTTCCCTAACGAGTGTGGACGAATTTGGCAATACTGTAAAAGATACAGGTGTAAATATTTCTATAAAGACACCTGATGGCAAGGTAATAGTCGATAGAATAAAAACAGATGATAAGGGAAAAGCTAATTGGGCTTATAAGTTAAACCTAGTTCCTGGAAAATACGAAGTAAGTTTTAGAACAGAAAAGTCAAATTACAAGCAAAGTGCTGTAACAGAAAGTTTTCTTGTTAAAGAAAGAGTAAAACTAGACAAACTAGTGGTAAAAGTTACAAGTGATAAGAAAGTCTATGAGGGCTTAGGCAAAGCAAAAATAAAGCTAGACCTAGTAGATGAAAAAGGAAATAGAGTAGAAGATGCAGATATCAAAATAAGTGTGGAAAATAAGGAAAGTAAGAATCAATTAAATCTAAAAACAGATAAAGACGGACATGCTTCTTTTGATATAGATTTAAAAGATCAAGAAAAGTACTCTATAAACTTTGATATCACAAAAGATAATTTTGAAGCTACGAGCAGTCGTCAGGTAATTTTTGTAACAAACAAAGAAATTTCAAAAACTAATGACAAATACATTGGCAAAATAAAAGCAAATGAAGTAGATAATTATATTAAAGAAAATAGTCCTTTTATCCTAGATATAAGAGCAAAATCAGCCTTTGATAGGGCTCACATAGATGATTCCTTTAACCTCGACTATAATGACGATGATTTTGATCTATTCCTAGATAATATTAGCAAGGATTCTGATTTACTTGTAATCTCTAACAAAGCAAATAACGAGACAATTTTAAAAGAATTAGAAGAAAAAGGCTTTAAATCAGTTAGAGTGATAGAAGATGGCATGGAAGAATATATCAAAATAGCTGATATAAATAACGACTCTTACAACAAAAATCTCGACTTAACCATAAAAAGAGAAAAAGAAACTTATAATCCTAAAAATGAATTAGCCTTTAAATTAAAATCCCTAGACACAAATAAGAACTATATTGCAAATGCAAAGGTAAATTACAAAGTTATGGACCTTGCCAATACAGTTTTAGATAGTGGAGAAATAAAAACTAATAATTTAGGCGAAGCAAATCTAAGACTAAAGCTTGCTGATGATACCTATCCAGGCAAATACAAAATTATTGCAAAGGCAAGCAAAGAAGGCTATAAGGATTCGAAATCTGCTGTAATCTTTAATATAGCGAATAAAGAGATAGATGATAATTTTTTAGACTATGGTAGTGCAAAGAAAAGTTCATATTTTGATCACTTAAAAGGCGACCTTGACAACGAGAAAATTATCAAAAATATCTACGGCAAAAATATATTGGCAGAAGATGTAAAAGATTTTTATGGCAAAGACCAAATGCTAGGCGATGACTTTGACCTAGATAAGACAAGTTTAATATTGTTTGCAGGGAAGAATGAAAAAAGCTTAGAAAATTTTGCAAAATTATCCTACGAATCATATAACTTTATGAGAATAAGCCCAAATTTAGATATAGATTATCTTACAGAAAACAATTTGAAACGACTTATATCATATAGTGCTCTTGATGGCGAAAATAACCTTCGCGATGAAAAGTTAAAACTTGGCCAAGGTGCAAAAATTCTCGTAGTAAACGAGGATGGTAGGATAGTAAATCTCATAGATCAAAAAGATTTTGCTAATATCAAAGAAATTTTAGCTAAGCAAAATATAAAAATTGTAGATAATAATGTAGATCCAGATGTAGAAATCAATAGAAATGGCAAAGCCGATATAAGCATAAGCACTCCAAAAACTCGCATCAAACGCAAAGATATTTTTGAAGTAAATGTTGAAATCAAGAATAAGGATACAGGAAGTGCCCTAGCAAATAGAAATATTAAATACACTTTGCTAGATCCTTTTGGCAGAAGTGTATCCTACAACAGACAGACTGACAAAAATGGTAGACATATCCTAAAAGTAGGAACAAATGATAAAACTTCCCTTGGCAAATATAAATTAAAAGTAGAATTATTAGATGCAGATTACAAAAATACTTTCAAATTCTTAGAATATGAAGTAGTAGATGCCAATACACCAGACCTTTTACAAATGAAGGCAGACATTTCTACTGACAAAGCTAAATATGATTTGGGAGATACTATAAACTTAAGCATCGTAGCAAAAGACTTAAATGATTCCGTGTTAGACAAAGTAAATGCATCTGCTGTTTTAGTAGATCCTAATCAAAAAGAAATATATAATAAAAAGGGATCATCTGACGCTAAGGGCGATATAAAGATATCATTTCCAACATCAGATGAAAATAGTCTAGGTAAATATCAGATAAAGGTAAAAATAAACAGAGAAGGCTTTGAGGAATACAAAAAAGACTTAGAAGTTAGGCTTGGAGATAAAGAAGTAAATCCTAAGCCAGACCCAAAACCAAGCCCAGACCCAAAACCACAACCTGAACCAGAAGTAGAAAAGCCAAAAAATCCTATAGAGGTAGAGGAAAAAGAACAAAACTTCGCGCTTTCATTTGAAGGTGCTAGAGCCCTAGGATTTTTTGAAACTACAGATGATCTCACAATGATAAATTTAAAAGCTAGATATGCTAATAGCTACAATAATCTGGTTTTATATGATAAAAATAATAAGCCAATAAAAATTGGAGATATTATAGATGGCAAGCGCCCAAGTATTTTCCTAATGGGAGATAGAGATGATGAAAATTCTAAGAAAATGTTTGAAAATTCATCAAAGATAGACAATAAGGCCTTTAATTTTATCAATGTAGTGACAAATGCAAGCTCAAAAGATTTAGAAGCTATTGGAAAAGATAAGCTTTACCAAGACTCTTTTTATAGAGGAAATTCATTAAATGGGAAATTTAGATCAAACAAGAACCAAGTAGTAGTTCTAGATAAAAATGGAGCAATAATAAATGTGTTCCCATATAAATCAAATTACGAACTATTGAGAAGATTTAATATGTCAAATGGCTACTATGCTGATAATTACAACTATGATCTCCTAAGCTTAGATAATTTCTCAGCAAATTATCCTCTTTCTTTTGACCAAAGAAAAGAAAGGGGAGACTATGAGGGTATGAGCGATGAAGAGATGAAATATAATGATAAGTACGCCAGTGACCTAGCAAAAGCAAGTCTAACAAAATCTGATAACAGCAGGGTAAAATTAGATGATATTTCTAAAAAAGATATAAAAATTCTTCTACTAGGAGATTATAGAAAAGAAGAAACCATAAAAATGTGGGATAAGGCTAAGTATATTGCTGATGGAGATTATGATTTAATAAATGTATCCTACCTTGGTAGCCAAAGTGCTATAAATTCTGAAAAAGAAAGATTTAAAAGCTTATATGATATAAAAAGAGATATTTATGTATCAGGAGCCTACAATAGTTTATTTAATGTACAAAAACCAACAATAGTAGCTATTGATAAAAACCAAAGATTTTTATTTAGCAAAGAATATAAGTCTAAAGAAGATATAAAATATGTTATAGATAGGACTTTAAATACAAGCGCAGTAAGCCAAACCATAACAGATGCCTATATAGACATAGGAAACTATGACATACTAAATGAAATCCCAGAGGAAAAAGAAGATCCAGATAAAATTTATCCAATGTCCTTTAACCAACGTAGTGAAAGAGGTGACTACACTATCTTTGAGCCAAACGAAAAGGAAGTCAACAAAAAATACTACGGCAAGGATATGAATCTTTATATGATGAGCAACATGGCCGATCAAAATATTTATATTAGAGATTTCTTGGACAAAAAAATAAACGTGATGCTCGTAGGAAGCCCTCAAGATAACAAATCCAGAATAATGTGGAAAAACTCAGCTTATCTAAATATGGAAAATATTAACCTAGTTAAGATTTCAAATTATAAGGGACTAGATGATTTAAACTATATGTTTAAATCCTATGATATGAATGATATAAGCAATGATTTTTACTATGGCGGAGCAAAGTTTGACTTTGACAAAGAAGTTTCATCACCATATGTAGTAGTAACTGACGAAGATGGAAGGTTATTATTTGTAAAAAGATATAATACAAATGAAGATATAGAAAACTTGGTAAATAGAGCATTAAAAACTAAGTATTCATCTTTGGATGGGCCAGATGACTTCCCTCAAATAGTAAGCGAAAAAATATCAAGCGATAATGAGGATCATGAGCCAAGATATATAGCTCCTGCAAATGAAGAAGAATTAGCAAGTAATTTCCCCTTAACCTTTGGCCAAAGAAAAGAAAGGGGAGATTACGAAGCGCTTTTACCAGAGGAATTAAAACAAAACCAAAGATTTTATGGTAGGGATATAAAAAATATAAAACTTTTAAGAAATGATAGAACTTACCAAAGAATATCTGAAATAGACGATAAGGATATAACAATATATCTTTTAGGTAACTACAAGGAAGAAAGCTCATTTGAAATGTGGAATAGCACTTACCAATACCTAAGCGATGATTTTTCTATAAAACTATTAAACTACGCGGCAAGTCCTAGAGTATTAAATGACTCTATTTTAGATCACAACTTAGATTTTGGAGAAATATATACAAAAGGATCTCTTCTAGCCTATCTAAATAACGGAGTTAACAATACAATTATAGCTGTAGATAAAAACTACAAAGTAATCTTTATAAAAAATTATCAAGACAATAACGATTTAAAATACGTCTTGGATAGGTGTGTGAGAACCCAGTATTCAAAAGAAATAAAATCAAACCAAGTGCCAGAAATTTATGATGTGAATTTAGATTAGTAGGCTTAAAAATTTATATAATAGATGATAAAATTTGCTTATCAGCTAAATATTTCAAAAAGTTATAAAAATCCATCCTTTATTAGGTGGATTTTTATAATGTCAACTTTATATTTTAAGAAAACATGTTTATGAAAAATGTAATAATTAGAGGATTTGTCAAGTTGATTAATACAACCGTTATTACTGGTAATATAAACCAAGCATTAGGAGCGGGTCCGTTTTCATCTATAACAGCGGACATATTTGCTATGGCATTTGGCGTTTGTCCAAGTCCTACACCACAGTGACCTGCTGCCATAACTGCTGCTTCGTAGTCTTTTCCCATAGACCTAAAGGTAATAAAGGAAGTATATATAACCATGAAAGCTGTTTGAGCTAGTAATATTACTATCATTGGCAAAGCTAAGCTTACAAGAGCTGCTAAGTTCAATGTCATAAGAGCTAGAGATAGGAATAGGTTAAGTGAACCCCCACCCACCATATCTATTTCTTTCATTCGGATTTTTACTTTTCCAGAATCTGAGATGTTACGAACAACTGCTCCACCGAATAAACAACCCACATAATATGGAAATGTAATGCCTGTCATATTAAGTAGCTTACCAATTATTGTTCCTAGACCAGCAGCGATTAGAATAATTATTATAGTTTTAAACATTTTACTATTATCTGTTAATATCTCAGAACTTTCTTTTTTATTTACTACTTTCTCATTTTTATAGGAGCTTTTCAATTGATATTTATCAATAAGTCTTTTTGCAGTCGGACCACCAATCAAAGATCCCATTAATAAACCAAATGTTGCAGCGGCTGTTCCAATGGTAGTTGCATTTATCGCTCCTCCTTTCTCAAAATCAGGACCGAAAGCTACAGCAGATCCAACTCCACCACTCATAGAAGTAGATCCCATTGCAACACCTAATAATGGATGTATGTTAAATACTTTAGCAAGTCCAACACCGATTAGATTTTGAAAAACTAATAATAGTACAGCTACAACACCTAAAATAAGTCCTTGCTTACCACATTGTTTTAAAACTTGAACAGATATTGTAAAGCCAACAGTAGTAAAGAAGATATTCATAAAGAAGTCTTGCAAAGTATCATCTAATACAATTGGGAAATTAAGTGATTGATTTGCTATAAGGGTAATTATGCTAAATAAAATTCCTCCTATTACTGGAGCTGGAATAAAATATTTTTTGAAAAAACTAACTCTATTTTTTATAAATGCACCTAGAAGGTAAACTAGTACTGCTAGAGATAGTGTTTGTAGCATATCTAATTCTAATCCCATAATCCACCTACTTATTTTCTATAATTTCATGGGCAAAAGATGTATCAGGAAAAATTCCCTTATCGTAGTTTTCTAATATTTCTTTTTCCTTTTCGATTAGCTTATAAGTTTCTTCTATCGCATAATCTAATTCATCCTCTTTTAAAACTACAACACCATCAGCATCTCCAACTAGTATATCTCCTGGGTTAATTGCTATATTTCCAAGTGTTACGGGTACATTTAATGCACCTGGGCCATTTTTGTATGGACCATTTGGACTTGTACCTGTTGCATATATTGGAATACTAATATCTTTTAATGCTTCAACATCTCTGATACTTCCGTTTACTATAACACCAGATAATTTTTTAGCTTGGCAAAATTTAATTAGAATTTCACCCATTACGGCTCTATCTGTGTATCCTTCTGCATCTACTACTAATACGTCCCCTTCTTTTACATAATCATAAGCAGCATATATGTATAGATTATCACCTGCTGAAGTTTTAACGGTAAAAGCGGTACCTGCTAGTCTGTTATCATTAAATGATTTGAACTTAGAACCAATTGCCCTATTTCTTCCTAGGATATCGTCAATATGAGCCGGTTCCAAATTTCGAAGTTCTTCTAATTTCTCAGGACTTAACCTTTTGAAATCATTGTCAATTTTTAACTTTGTCATTATGTACTTGCCCCCTTTAATATGATAGTAAAAATATAACATACATTAAACATATTGAAAAACGATATTTTTTGGTTTATAATATCGATAAAATAGATATTTTGGAGTAGTTATGAATCACGAAGATATTTTAACTTTTCTTACTGTTGCAAATGAGAGAAATATAACAGAAGCT
>ERZ782914.297-NODE-297-length-16019-cov-4.898710_pt1 | contig 16019 bp, 16 predicted proteins | sample MGYA00375948_ERZ782914 | MGnify/ENA primary metagenome ERZ782914 (study PRJEB29894, sample SAMN03576417) | human skin metagenome | biome: human skin; feature: left retroauricular crease; material: organic_material | host: Homo sapiens | place: Italy: Trento...
GGCCGGGGTCGTCCGTGACCTCGACACCGGGCAGGGGCGGGATGGTCGGCTCAGACGGCGGTGTGGGCGTGGTGCCGCCCGTGTCCGCCGCCCCAGCGAGAGCAGCCTTGTACTTGACAGCCCAGTCCCACACCTTGATCCCGTAAGCGTTCGGCGCACCAACACCAGATCCGGTGTTGTACTGGGTGGCGGCGCGCTTCACGGAGGTCTCCGAGTAGTCCCCGCCTAGGGCCTGCGCGAACATCCTCAGGCCGAAGAACATGTTGTCCTCCGGCACCCACAGGCGCAGGCCCTCGTTCCGGGCGTCCCGGTGGAGCGCCCAGTAGGTGATCTGCGCGGGGCCGACACCGTTGGAGGTGCGGCCCGTCCATGTGCCGTCCTCGCGCAGCAACAGGGACAGGAACGTCTTGTAGTTCGCTTCCGTGACCCACTTGTTGTAGGACGGCGGCGTGTTCGCGTCCGTCCCGTAGATACCGCCCCAGTCGTTGCCGTAGATGTTCTTGCCGGAGGTCTCCTGACGGATCAGCGCGGCCGCCAGGTACAGGGGGACACCAGCCCGCTTAGCCGCAGCCACGAGCGCGTCCGTGTTGAACAGCACCAGGTCCGAGGACATAGACCCGCGCCCCGCGAGGATCTGCGCCGAGGTCAGGGCAGGGGCCGGGGCCGGGGTATCAGGTGCGGCCGTGGCACCCATGTACCGGGGCGGGCGGGCCACACGCACCACACCCGAGGACAGGGACACGGTGCGGATCTCACACGGGCCGGACGGGTCGTCGCCGGTGCCCCGCGAGTTCTGGTCCAGAATCCGCCAACGCCCATCCGAGAGCTTCGCCAGAAGAATCATGACGTGCCCGTAGTATCCGCCCCAGTTGAGGGAGACCATGTCGCCGGGCTGCATCCGCTTCGCGGAGATGTCACCCCACCCGTACTTGCTGATGTAGTTGCCGGCCAGGAACGCGCCATGCCCCAGGATGCGCGGGTACCCGTGCACGACGGCCGCATAGTGCAAGGCGGGGTCCACACACTGCGCGCCATACGCGCCATCAAAGTCGATGTACTTGCCGTTGACAGAGTTCGCCCACGACTCGACCTCCGCCTGAACCTCAGACAACAACATCGGCACGATGGGGCCTCCTCTTCACGGTTGACTAGTCGGGGCGGCGCACCTCACGGATCGACCACCCATAAGAAGACCGCCGCCCCCACGACCTCCCAGGGATGGCGAGCTGAACGGCCTCACCCGCCGGGGCAACAACCACCGCGTGCCGGCATCCCTGGCCGGGCACCCAATCGCGGGGCCCATCGGTGAGAGTCACCTGCGGGCGGGCGATGGTCACCGCACCCTGGACCGCGAACCGCAGGGCCACGGTCTCGCCGGCGGTGCGGAACGTTGTCGTCACCCGTTCGCGGGCACCCGACGTGGACACCTCACGAGAAGGACCGTCCGCCCCGTCGATGCCCACCTCGGTCACAACAAGTCGGGCCGTCTGCCCCTCGTAGGCGCTCAACAGCATCGACACGGTGACCGTCCGCCAGTAAGGCACCGGCACGTCCAGCAGGTGAACCCACCCGCCGTCCGGCGGTCCCGACGCCGAATGCATGAACACCGGCCCGGTCGCGTCCGGTTCAATGGACGAACCGCCGCGCTGCACGCCCACCCACCGGCTCGGACGCATCATCGACGCTTCCGGGTCCAGCAGGTTGTCGAGCTGCGCGGCCTCCGAGTAGTAGACAAATAGCGTGCGGTCGAGCCGCTGCCATTCCTCCAACTCGGCCAGCACGTCGAGGTCCTTCGGCTCGGCCGTCCCCACGTCCACCGTCCAGGTGCGGGCCGGCCGACCGGCCCGCACCTGGACCCATTCGGTTTCGTAGTCCAGGCCCTGCACGACCTGGAGCACCGTGTCAGCAGTCGGGCTCACGTCCAGCGCTGAGGCGCACTTGATTTCCTTCAGCCCACCGGCTGGCCCGAGAAGGCCACCCATGTGATCACCACCCGCCCATGTAGTCCTGTGCCTCACGCATGACGCCGGCGATTACATAGCTGCCCGCCTTGAACTCGGGCCGCCATCGGGAAATACCGCGCACGACTGCGGCTTCCAGTGCCCCGGCGTCCACACCAGGTGCGGCAGGCGTGTTCACGTTCACGACCGGGTTGATGCTGGCAGCGGACCATTCACGGCCAGGACGGCCACCCCCCGCATACCCGGCCAGGTGCCGGACACTGGGGTCACCACGGTTGATCGCAGACAACACGCCGTGAAACCGCTTCGAAGCCCTCTGGTTGATGATCCACTCGCCGTCATCCACCCGGGCAATCGGCGTCCCGGACCCGGTGACACCCAGGATCATGTCAGTGCCCAGACCCGTGTAAGGCAGCCGCCCACCCGTGCTATAACCGGGCAGAGACGCAATGCCACCCTTCGCCCGGTTCGGGAAAATGCCAGTCGTGTTGTTTCGCGCCCAGTTCGTCCGGTCCTCAGCAGACGGCATCCCCACATACTTAGCGAAGATACTCACCGTCCGCGACCGGGCCGCGTAGTTCAGCTCGCCCTCAGCTTGACCCGTATGGGCGATAGCGGAAATGTCAACGTCCTTGCCGGTGATCGCAAAAATGTCTTCCTGCGTACCAACAACGGTCCCGTTATCCGTCACCCACACCGGCACCTGCTTGCCGTTGATCTCGCGGATTTCCTGCTGCACCTGCTCCTTTGTGCCGTCCGTCGTGACGTACATGTAGACGGTCTTGCCGTCTACCTGCTCAATCGATGCCTGGACCTCGCCCACGGTGCCGTCCTCGGTGACCGCGACCGTGACACCCCGGTATCCCGGGATTGCCTCAATCGCATTACCCGTCGCCTCAGCAGCGACCAGGGCCGCGTCAGACAGGTACGTCTCCACGTCCACGTTGGCCGGGATGCCCATGAGTTTCCGGGCCAGCGCGTCAGCCTCCGTGGCAGACTGGCCCATCGCCTGAGCGTTAGCCACCAGAGTGTCGTACGTGCCGATCAGCCCGTCACGGAGAGTGCCCTGAGACTCGCCCGCACGCACGTTCGCGTCCAGCAGCTCCCGGCCAGCATCTGCGAGGCCCTGGAGCGCCGACATGTTGTTGCGGCCCGCCTCCGTGGTCAGATCCAGGGTGGCGGCGTTCTCTGCCGCCGTAGTCGCCAGAGCCTCCAGCGCCTCCTGATAGCCCATCGTCGCAGAAATCGCGTTGGACTCCAGCACGCCCATACGGGTCAGCGCGTCAAGCACACCATCGAGCTTGTCGTCCAGTTCTGTGGCCTCATCCGTGAGCACGCCCATCGCCTCAGCGATGCCACCCACGTTCGAGCCCGCGTCCACCTGCCCCAGTGCACCCAGGGACTCGGTTGCATCCTCAGCCGCCGTAGCGACCCCCTGCGTGGCTTCCTGCGCCGGCTGCATGTAAGACGGCAGGTGACCCATGGCGATCCCGTACAAGGTCGCCTCATCAGCAGCCTTGCCCGTCGCGTTCGACGCCGCCTCCACAGACTCCGCATACGCGGGCATGTACTCCTTCACGCCCTCCCAGGTGGAGAGCATGGTGGAGCCCTTGGCCTCGGCCGCGTCTCGCAGCTTGCGGAACTGCTCAGCCGCGGACTCGGCGTCCATGGTGGCAAGCGTCTTGCCGAGCGTGTCGAACTGCTCCCGCGCCCGGTATGCGGGGGTCTCCAGGCCGAGCACGGTGGCACCGAACGACTCCATGTGCGCGTCCATGTCGGACGGGTCCGCGTACCGGATCGCGTCCCCGAGGTCCCGGATTGACTCTCCCGAGGAGAAGAGGTCATCCAGGGAGGTGAAGTCACCATCTGCGGCGTCCTTGAGGCGGAGCATCGCGTTCGCGGTCTCTTCAAGGCCCTTCGTCGCAGGGGCGGCATCGTTCGCTAGGCCCTTCAGCACCGAAAAGCCGACGAGCGCAGCCGAGGCGATGCCAGCGGCCTTGCCGACCTTGCCGATCGCACCAGCCGCCTTGGACCCCTCCGGGGCGATGCGGCGGAAAGCGTCATACGTGTCAGCCGCACGAGGGGCCAGCGTAAGAAGCGCCCCAGCGGCCAGCAACGCCACGCCGCCGACACCAGCGAGCCCACCAACAGCACCCTTCACCGGGCCGGGCAGGTCAGAGAAGGACCCGACCACGGTCGCCACAGACTCGGCCAGGTCAGCTGCCACAGGCAGGATGGACCCGCCCGCGTCGATAGCCGCGTCCTTAATGTTGTTCCACGCGATCTGGATGCGAGCCTCAGCGGTCTCGTACCGCTTCTCGGCCTCCGCAGCCAGCGCCGTGTTCGACGCCCACGCCTCATCGCCCATCCGCAGCGACTCAGACAACAGGTCACCAGCGGAGGCCAGGGCGAGCATGACCTGGGTTTCCTCGGTACCCTTCACGCCCAAGTCGGAGAGCGTGGCGGTCACGTTGCCGCCCTCAGTGTTCACCCGGCCAATACCCTGGGCGACCAGGTCCAGCGCCTCCATAGGAGACGACCGGAACTTAGCCGCGAACTCCTCCGCGGACGTGCCCGCGACCTGCGCGAACGTCTCCAAGGACTCGCCGCCCTCATCCACGGCCGAACGCATCTTCAAGATCACACGGGTGGCGACACCGCCACCCTGCTCGGCCCGGATACCCATCGAAGCGAGCGTGTTCGACAGGGCCAGCACGTCGGACTCGCTGGCACCCACGGTCGAGGCGGCACCGGCGATGCGCTGCGCCATGTCCAGGATTTCCTTCTCCGTGGACGCACCGTTGTTGCCGAGCTCCACGAGGGTGGCACCGAACCGCTCGATCCCCTCGGACCCTTCACGGTCCATGGTGCCCATCACGTTGCTGATCTGCGCGATGTTCGTCGCGGCCTCATCCGCAGTGAGATTCGTGGTCTCACCAAGGTCGATCATCGTCGCCGTGAACCCGACAATGTCGTCACGGGCGACACCGAGCTGACCGGCGGCCTCAGCGACGGCGGCGACCTCGGTATGGGTCGCGGGCAGAGTCTTCGCCAGGTTGCGGAGCTCCCCTTCGAGCTGGGCGTACCCCTCGGTGGAGTCGTCAACGGTCTTCTTCACACCGGCGAACGCGGACTCCCAGTCCATCGCGAGTTTGCCCGTGCCAGCGGAGAACGCGAGCGCACCGGCACCCACAGCGGCCAGCGACGTGCCCGCCGTCTGAAGGTCAGCCGAGTTCTTCCGCAGCCCGTCGAACACGCGGCCAGTGCGGGTGCCTGCCTGCACGGTCTGGTCGGCCATGCCCTTGACGGTGCGGCCTGTCTTGTCGGCGGCGGTGGCGAGCTTGTCGGTCTCCCGGGCCGCGGCCTGCATCGCGGAGTTGTAGCTGGAGACGTCGGCCTCGTAGCGGGCCTTCACCGTGAGGTCCTGACCCGCCACGTGACCACCACCCTTCCTAGTTGTGTGCCGCGTCCCACCTGTTCAGCAGGTCCGGGCGGTGCTGCTCCACCCACCAACGTGGCGCGGACAAGAGGGACTCGGCCACCCGTTCATCAGTCACCTGCACGGTGCTGATACGGGTGCCCGGCTCCGGTTCCGTGTTGTCCTTCCGCCACCGCTCAGCGGCAGCAGTCGGCCCACACACCCGGGTTTCGACTTCCCATGCCCCGGTCTCGCAGACCTGGCGGGGTCGCCCGCATTCGGGGCAGAGCCCGGCCCGGTAGAGGGTCCAGGCGTAGATGATGAGGCGGTCCCGATCCGTCCACCCGCCAGCACCCCCCAGAAAGGAGGACGGCGGCTGCCCGAAGCCCTGCGCGGACTCCAACAGCAGCAGCCATGTGCCAGCGGATGGGTGCTCGGTCAGGACCTGTCGGAGAAAACCGCGTCGACCGCCTGCGCCGTGTCATGCGACATGACCGTGCCCAGCGTCTTGTCGATACGGGACCACTGGGCGGGGCCGATCGCGTGACGGATCTGCTCCCACTGCTCGGGGGTGGCCTTCACGTTCCCGGGGAGACGGCAGGCCAGCGCGAACAGGTGGTGCGCAAACTCCGGGGTGCCCGGCTTGTGCCCGGCGGTGGCCTCGTCGACCTCGGTGCGGTCCGCCGCGTAGCAGGTCACGTCGAGACGGTTCTCGTCCAGAACCTTCGACGCCTCCTGACGGGCCGCGTCGAGGGCGGCCTGGTCGACGGTTTCACCGATCGCGGCCTCACCCCCCACCTGGGCGGGTTCGAGGGCGGCGACACGTCCGACCGCCTCGTCCACCAGGGCGGGGTGCCGGTACACGGTCACGGTCTGGTGGGTGCGGTCGGTGAGGTCGTCCTGGTCCGTGCCGGCCAGCCATCCGGCCAGGTCAAACTCGGTCGGGGTCTTCTGTGTGGTGTTCATGGTGTGGGGCCTCCATGGTGTGCGGGGCGAACAGATGATGAGAGAAGGGGGGTGGTCGTCCCCTTTGACGCCCCACACGATTACTCAGGGGACGACCACCCGGTCTAAGGGGCCTGGTCAGGCCGTGGCGACGCCGTTGGCCTCCGCGTTGGACACCATGAGCGGCACCGTGGCCTTCATGTAGCCCTCGTGCGGGTTGTCCGGCATCGACCAGTTGTCCGACGCCACGACGAACGCCTGGTACTCGTCACCAGCCGCCCAGTCCTCGTCCCACTTCTTGCCGGTGTACCGGATGACGAAAACGCCGGTGGAGCCCTTCACGCGGAGCGCGGAGAACAGGGCGTCACCTTCGGCGTCAGCATTGCCGGGGTTCGCGGGGTCCCAGAACCGGAAGATGTTGGCGGTGGCCTCGTAGTTGTCCCGGCCCGCGGCCTGAGCGCCGGCGGGCTCGCAGATCGCGGCCTCGTTGATCGTTTCCGAGGCGGTGAACCGGAACGTGGTGCCGTCCTTCGCGAGGCGGCACGAGGACTCGATGCCCGCGTTCAGCTCGGCGACGGAGATGGAGTCCAGGTCCGCCGGGATGACCGGCAGGAACGTGACCTTCATGCGCTGGTCGCCGAACGTCTTGGGGGGCAGTGCGGTCAGGGGGGTGATCTCGGGGGTGACAGTCATCGGGTGGCCTCCTCAGCCTTGGTCTTGCGGGTGGTGGTGCGGGCCGGTTCGGTGACCCGGTGCTCCGTGGTGGCGGGGGCGGGTTCGGTCACCTGCCGTGTGGTGTCAGCGGCGCGCTGAGACGGGGCGACCGTGATGTAGTCGAAGAGGTCGGCGTAGTGGGCGGGGCCCCGGAACTTGCGGCCGTCGCGCTTGTCGACGAGCCACACGTGCTGCGGTGCGTAAGCCATGGGTGCCTCCTAGGCGTGGTCGGTGAGGGTCCAGGTCAGTGGGATGTAGTAGCGGGCGGGCCGTTCGGCGGGGTCGGTCATCACCTGGGCGATGGACTGCTGGAGCCGTTGGGGTTTCACCCGGCCGTCGAGGGCGTCCGTGAGGGCGTGTTTCACGTCGCGGGCTGCGCCTGCCGTCCATGTCCAGTCGCCGGAGGCCACGGTGACGGTGAACTCCCCGGTCTGGCCTGCCTGGTAGATGCGCCCGGACACGTCGTCGTCGGGGACGGGGGAGAGGATGCCGGCCCAGATCACCGCATACGGGTAGACGCGGCCTGCCGTGTCCTGGGGGAGGACGGCGGGCACGGTGCCGACGTGCACACCACCTCGCAAACCTGGCAAAGCCCGCAAAAGTGCGGTGATGTCCTGGTAGTGGGCGGTCACGTCGGGTCCAGGGTGGTGGTGCCAGTCCGTCACAGCACCCGCCCTCCGGTCTGCTCGATCATCTGCACCCACACCTTCTTGCTGGCCTCGAACGCGGGCCGCATATAAGGCTGTGGCCGCTGCCTGGACGTGCCGTGCTCGACGTAGGCGGCGTACTCGGCACCCGCCGTCACCTCACCAACGATCAGCCCGGACGTGGACCCGGGGTCGATAGTGGCCGCGATGGAGGACCGCAGATACCCGGTATCCACCGGGGCCCGTTCCCGGGCGACACGTTGCGTGTCCAGGGCCGCTTTCGCTGTGGCATCCCGGATCATGGTCAAGCCCTTCTCGGGGGCGGCACGGAAACGGTCGGCCATCCCACGGAACTCGTTACCCGCGGTCATCCCGCACCCCCTGTTTCGGTCAGGTCCACCGTGCAATACAGGTCCCGCTCAAACCGCAGAGTCCCGTGCAAGACCTGCTCGACGTGGAGGTGCCGGCCGACCAGGTCGGGGTCCCCGGCGTGACCGGGCAGGTACCCGTCCACGACCAGGATCGGGCCGGTGTCATCCACAACGGTCCCGGTCGGCCACTTCTCGGCGGGGATCGTGACCAGGTAGTCGCGGGAGTCCACGAGCTGGCCCTGGGAGTCGCCTCGGGCGGGCCGGTTCTGCTGCTGCACCCGACACACGGTCTCGACCAACACCACGTCAGGGGCGGCCTCGAAGTCGGGGTAGCTGCCAGGCTGTCCGGGTCGGATGACACGGCACAGGCCGGTCATCGTGGACGCTGCAACCGGTCGGTGGTGACGCTCCCAGCCGGGCGCGATGATGGTGGTGCGGTTCAGCCCCACCATGCCCGCGCCTCCTCACCCTCATACCTGCCAGTACCGGCACCGGGGCCGGGGATGTACCCGATGAACCCCTCACCGACACCTTCCAGTGCGTCAGCCTTCGCATCCCATTCACGGGCCAGGGCCCGCAGCTCCGCCGCGACCGCCGGACCATCAGTCTGTAGGTCCTGGGTGCGGATCTTCTTCGACACCAGGACCTCAGACGCCGCGATGGTGCGCAGCGCCGCCGCGACCGTGCGCGGCAGTGACCCGGACTCGCCCCGGTACAGGGCGGACAGGTCATCGTATGAGAGCAGGGGTCCGCCCTCGGCGGTGGCTGGGTCAGCGATGTGGAGACGCAGCAGGGTCTCGGTCTGGTTGTCCATGAACACGGCCACGCGCCTCCTTGAAGATTGGGGGGTGGGCCGGGTGAGAGGTGCCCCATGATGGGGGTTGCTCACATCACCCGGCCATGACGGGGTCAGGCGCCCTTGGACGCCCACACGCCCGGGGTGAACCCGGGGTCGATGCCCAGCACGGAACGGCCACGGTAGGAGATCGTGTCGTCCTTGAACGACCCGTCCTGCGGGGACAGGGCACCGCCGCCCAGGGACTGGCCCTGCGCGTTCTCCACACGGATGTCGACCTCCGGGTGACCGGCGAGGCTGGTGCGGATGATCGAGGGCAGGTCCGAGCCCTTGCCCTGGATCAGCGCCCACGCGGTCCCGGAATCGGTGCCGAGACGCTTGCCCACGGACCGGGACTCCAGCGGCTTCACCACGTTGCGGAACGGGTTGTCCTGGACCTGCTTGACGGTCTTGGTGCCGGAGGTGTCGGTGATCTCCACCTTCTCCAGGTGCACGAGCAGCGCCTGCACCTGGGACCGGAGCGCGGGGCCGTGCACCAGGTACAGGCTGGACACGTCCACGAGCTCGTCGCGGTGGTTCTCGCGGATGGCGAGCTCGTTGATGGCCTTCTGGAGGTTGTCCGCGGTGAGCGGCAGGGTGGACACGGACTTGAAGAAGCCCTGGTTCCAGGTGCCGTTCTTCACGAGCAGGTCCGCGACGGCGGAGTTCTGGGTCTTGATCGCACCCTGGGCGAGGTCGCGGGGGAAGTCCGCGATGTCCGAGAAGCGGCGGTCCAGGAACAGCTCCCAGGTGATCTTCGCCACCTTGCCGTACTTGCCCAGGCCGTGCTCCAGGTCGGTGGTCTTCTTCGAGGACGCCTTGTACTCCTCGCCCTGGCGGACGAGCTCGAACTCGTCGGCACCCCACAGGTCCACCAGGCGGCGGCGGTTGAAGTCGGGGACGGTCGTGTCGAACACGACGTCCTCGAACTCCTTCGGGGTGTCCTTGTAGGCGGTGATCGCGGTCGCCTGGAGTCCCTGCCCGAGGAGGACGGGGAAGTCCGAAGTCGAGAACGCCTCGCGCAGGGTGGCGATGGCGGTGATGTTGCCGGCCTCGGCCCGCTTGAGCAGCAGGCCGGCCTCGATGACCTTCTCGTCGTGGGAAGGGGCTCGGCGGAAGCCCTCGCGGGCCAGGTCGATGCTGACGGTCATGATGTGTGCCTCCTAGGCGAAGTAGGGTCAGGCCGACTTGACGGCCGAGAGCGGGTTGTTGCCGTAGGGGGCGACCTCGGCGGGGCCGGTGCCGGTGCCCTTCGCGGTCACCGCGGAGCCGAAGGGGTACGCGCCGGTGGCGGTCGCGGTGAGGGTGCGGTCGTCCTTGATGTAGACGACCTGGCCCTCGGTGAGGGCCCCGGTGACGGCGACGTCGCGCTTGGAGCCGTTGGTACGAATCGTCGCCATGCCGTCAGGCTGACGGTCGATAACGGCGAACCCGGTGATCGCGCCGACACGGACGGGCTGACCGGACTTGACGCCCTCGGGGACGGTGAGAGCGGGGGTGTGGAAGTGGGTGTATCCCATGTTCTGCATTCTTTTGCCCTTCTAGTCAGACGCGGGAAGCGTTGATGCGTGCGGCGATCTCGGCGGGGGTGAGACGGGGTCCGGCGGACTCGTCCACGGTGGTGGTGGTGCCGACGTTCGGGGTGGCCGGGTCCACGGTCAGGGCCGCAGCGGCCTCGGTGACCTCGGTGCGGAGCGTGTCCGGGTCGAAGTCCTCACCGGTGGCGGCGGACTCTGCGGCGCGCACGATGAACGCGGGCGCGTTCTCCCCGAAGGACTCCGCGACGATGGCGCGGGCGTCCGCGAGGGCACGCTCCCGCATGGACTTCGCGGCGGCCTCAGCGGCCTCCTTCAGAGCGGTGTTCTCCGCGGCCAGGGTGTCCCGCTCAGCGGCCAGCTCAGCGGCCTTCGCCTCCGCCTCGTTGGCCCGGCGGTCGGCCTCGGAAGCCCGGGTGAGGGCCTCGGTCAGGTTGGTGTCAGCCATGCTGGCGTCCTCCTTCTTGGTTGGTGGGGGAGTTGTGGGGGTCTGTGGTGGCCGCTTCTTCGGCGGCACGGGCGGCTTCGAGGACGGCCTCGATGCGTCCGCCACGGCCGGCGACCGTGACTAGGTCGGCACGATTCATGCGGTCCGGGATGATGCGTTCCACCACCCGCCCGGTGTCGGCTTCGCTGATCTCGGCGGCGGCGCTGATGGACACGCCGATGAACTCGCCGAAGTCGTCCACGAAGGACCGCCACGCGGACCCGATGCGGGCTTCCGCGACGAGTGCACCGTCTTCGTAGCGGGCGTCCTCGTCCAGGACGCCGACGAGGTTCCGTAGGGAGCCCTCGGGGCGTTCCATGAGATCGCCGGGGGTGGAGTGGTCGAGGTGCATTTGCGTGCCACGGGGGAAGGCCCGCTCGGTGGCGGCCTTTTCCAGGACTTCGCGGGTGTAGGTGCCGGACGACCCGGTGCCCTCGTCGATGATGCGGACCCGGATGCGTCCGGGGCCGGTCCGGGCCAGTGTTCCGGTGGCCTCCCGGATGGTGGTCTGCACGTGGCCTCCTAGACTTGGTGGCATGGGTGAGTGTGTGGCGGCTGATGGGCACCAGTGGGTGCTCACGGGCGCGCACTTGTCCCTGTCTGGGCAGTCCTTGATCTGGCAGGAATGCCGGGTGTGTGGGGTGACCGGGTTGTGGTCACCCCGTGGGGAGGTCCCGGACAGGGGTTGACACGTGGTGGGCCCGCCATTCGGGGTTTTCCCGGCGTGTGGACAGCGCCGACCAGTCACCACCGGCCCGCAGGAAGTCCGCCCGCCCCTTGCCGAGGATCGTGTTCTGCGAGTCCTCGGTGAGGTTGTCGAACCAGGCGTCCCGCTGCCCCTTGTAATCCGTGGGCGGGGGCTCCTTGACCCCAACGAACCCGAGTTCAGCAGCCGTCTTCGTCCGGTACACGAACGTGCACCGGCCCTGGACGTGGTCCTCGGGGCCGAACGTGTCGGGCGGGTACTCGTCACCGTGCTTCGCCAGGCAGGACGGGCAGGTGCGGCGGTCCAGGGTGGCAACCCACACCGCCGCCGCGATCACGTTCGCGTTGCGTTCGGCCATGGCCTGGTCGGCCCCACGATGCGCGTCCAGCAATTCTGTGCGGGCGATCCGCTCCGCCCTGGCCAGACCGCCCATGAACTGGCCTTGGGTGCGGGCCATGATCTGCCGTGCCACGGCACGCGGGTTCGCGCCCACGGTCACACCACGGATCAGTTCGGCCTTCATGAGCTCGGCAGTGACCACGGGTAGGGCCAGGGTCGCGGCCTCGATCCGGTCCACGGTGCGGGCCACGATCTCGTCCACCGCTGCCGGGTCCAACACACCCAATCCGAGCCGGCCGGGCGCACCCTCGGGGAGCTGCGCAGCCAACTGCTCGTAGTGGACGTCAGCGGCGGCGAGCACGATGGGGGTGATGTCCGCTGACACCGCCGCATGCGTGGTCGCGGCCAGGTCATCGAGCGTGTCCTGGGCGCGAGCCAACGCCTGCATGATCCTGCGATCACGGGCCATCTGCGCGGCCGCGATCACATCCCCGGGTTGGGCGTCTTCGAGGCGGGCCAGGGCGGCCTCGAACTCGGGTGAGAGTGCGTCCCAGGCCCGCACCCACGCTTTCGCGAGGTCGAGGGTCACCTGGTCGGTGACCTCCACGGTGTGGGCGCGGCCCTGGCGGGCGATCTGCACGACCTGCGGGGTTTCGGTCACAGGTCGTCTCCCTGTCGGGCGCGGCGGGCAGCGTCCATACCGGCGGCCATGGCTGTGGACATTTGCGGGTCCACCCATTCCCCGTCGTCACCGGTGATGCGGGCGAGTTCACCCTCCACGTCCTCGACCTCGAGGACGGTGAGGAGCAGGCGGGCGATGGTGAGCGGGTGCAGCGTGTTCGTGCCAGCCGCCTTCGACACGGCCTCGACCGCAGCTTCGAGGTTGTCGTCCTGGATGTCGGGGAAGATCACGTCGATGACCGGTTCCTGGCCTTGCGGCCAGTCGATGATCTTGCGGTCACCGACCTGCCGGACCGTCCCCTTGAGCGGGTGGTTGGGGGCTTCGACACACATGCGGAGCTTGAACATGATGGACGCCCGGTAGGCGTCTGCCCAGACCCGCTGGCGGGCCTGGAATGCGAGCCGCATGGGCCGGTCCAGGGTTTCCGCGACAGCGCGGGCGCCTTCCTGACCGGGGTCAGCGGTGAGCACAGTCACGGGCAGGCCGACACCGGCGGCGACCATGGCCGCGTAGGGGCGACCCAGGGACGGGTCCACACCGTTGAACGAGGGGGTGCTGATACTGGACCCGGCGTCCCCGTACATGGTGCCGCCGGCGGGGCCGAGAGTGGCCTGCGCGGCGGCACGGGCGGTCGCTGCCGGGTTGCCCTTGGAGGACACGAACCGGGCGATCTTCGTGAGCGCCTCGTAGAGGGCTTGGGTGTCCTGGAGGAACGCCGAGTAACGGCGGACCCAGGTGAGGGCGGACCAGCCGTCCCCGACCCCCCACACGGCGGACCGGCCCACTGGGTTGACACGGACACGCAGGACCGCGCAACCGTTGCCGAGGCCCGGGTAGGTGCGGCCCGGCCAGAGCACGGGCACACCGTCCACCCTGATGGGCTTCGCGACGGGGTCGTAGTCCAGGTCCGGCAGCCACGCCTTGAACTGGCGGGTGCCCTCGGACCATTGGCGCAGGTACAGGTGCGGGGTCGCGTAGTCACCGGGGGCGGTGCGCACCTCGGTGATCTCGTTGAACGGGATCACCCGCACCTTCACGTCCCCGGTACGGGGGTTCACCCAGTGCCCGGCGAACAGGTTCCCATCCGAGAACAGGTCATGCTCACGTTCGATCGCAGCGGTATGCCCGAACCAGGCCGCCGTGTTCCCGGCGTCCTCCACGAACTCGCGGACCACATCATCGACCAGGGTGGCGGCCTTGTCGACGCCGTCCACGTACCCGGTGATGGTCACACCCTCACCGAACACGTAAGCGGCACGCACGGTCTTGGCGCGCACGAACATCGGGTGGGAGTCCGCGAAACCACGCACCAGGTCAGCGTTCCCCAGCAGTGTCGCATGCGCGGGCGCATCCGTGTTCCCGGCACCGATGAGCGCCCATCCACGGTCCTCACGCTGGAGATCCCGCAATGATTCTTCGGCCCGTTCGACGGCGAGCTGCATGTTGGCCCGCTCGACGGCGAGCGTTTCAGCGTCCACGAACGCCCCACCCTGGGTGAGGTCAGGGATACCGGCCGGGTCAGTGCTGGTCATCGGCCCCCCCTTTCCGGTGGGTTAGTAGTCGTCACGCCAGTCGCCCGGGTCCACCTCATCGAGGGGGTTCCCGTGGCCGGTGATCGGGTTCAGCAGCAGCTGGTTGAGCGCCTGAGTGAGCGCGTCGATCTGGTCGTCGTTAGCGCCCGCGGGGAAGGACAGGACCTCTTGCATGAGGTCTTCCGACCATGGGGCCAGCCGCGCCGATGGGATGTGCACGTTCTTCGACCACACCAGCGGGGATACTGCGGAGGCGCGGGCGTACTTCGAACCCTCCGGTTCGACGGGCACGAGGCCTGGGACGGTGCGTTGCAGCGCGTTGATGACGGCAGGCCCGTTGGCGCGGTCCTCCACGAGCTTCGCGGTTGCCTGCGGCCACTTCGCGGACATCGCAGTGATCGCGTTACAGGTCTGCGTGAAGTTCATGCGGGCCCGGACCTGGTCGAGTAGGTAGGCGTGCACGCCGACGCGGAGCCACACCTGTCCGACGACGAAGTCGGAGGAGTCTTCGCCCTTGAACGCGAGGTCCCAGGATTGCAGCATCTCCTGGTCGTCACGTGTCATGCCGCCCACGATGTGGGCGCCGTCTGCGCGGACAGTCCAGAGGGGTTCGGTGTAGCGGGACCACTCTTGGGGGAACACGCCGCCCTCGTCGAGGGTGGGGGACCCCTGGTAGAGGGACTGCCAAACCTTCGGGCCGACTGCAACCTTGATCTGTTCCCACTGCTCGGTCGTGCGGCGGCGGGCGGATTGCAGGAACTCGCCGGGCTTGCGGCCGAGGGGGTCGTTCTCGTCGACGGCTTCGGCGGGGATGTTGAGAACGGTCCACCGGTCGGCGTCGGGGGCGGCGAGGAGTCGGCCGGCGAGGTCGTCGGCGTGCCATCGGGTGAGGACGAGGACGACGGGGGCGCCGGGTGCGAGGCGGGTCATGCCGACGGACTGCCAGAATCCCCATGCTTGGTCTCGGTAGGTCTTGGAGTAGGCCTGTTCGAGGTTGCTGATGGGGTCATCGATGAAGAGGGCGTCGACGGGGCGTCCAGTGAGGCCACCGCGGATGCCGACTGCTCGGACGCCGCCTTGGGTGCCGTCGAGTTTCCAGCGTCGTGCTGCACCGTTGTCGCGGGCGACGCGGAGGCCGAGGTCGAGGGTTCCGTCGTCGCCGTCGTTGGAGGCGATGTGGTTGCGGATGTTGCGTCCGAACTCGTCGGCGAGGTCTTGGGCGTAGGAGACGATGGCGATGCGCCGGTCGGGGTTGCGGGTGAGGAACCAGAGGGGCCCGATGGTGGTGACTCGGGTGCTCTTGCCCTCCTGCGGGGGGAGGTTGATGATGAGCCGGTCGATCTGCCCGCTCTCGACCATGGCGAGGTGCTTGTCGATGAGGTCGAGTGCCGGGGTCTGGATGGTCGAGGGTTCGATGGCGCGGGCGAGGTCACCTGGGGTGTCCCACTGCGGCCGGGCGGGGGTTTCGAACTGGCGGGCTGCGAGTTCCCAGACGGAGGGGGCCAGGGTCATGTGCTGGCCTCCGTCCTCCGTCCTCGGTGTGGTGAAGTTTGTGTCCCGCCCAGCCAGGTTGTGAGCCTGCCTGGGCGGGGGGTGCTGCGCACGTGCGGGTCACTACTCCGTCGCTTCGCAGCGAGTCCCAGGGGCAGGACTCGAACCTGCAACTCACGGCTTTTGAAGCCGCTGCCTCTACCTATTGGGCTACCATGGGGCGCCCGGCGCGTGATCAACTCGCCCGGGCTATTCAGTTGTGCGTGCCTGCGTGGCGTTGTGAGCCACTAGGCGGCATGGTGAACCGCCCGGCCCGTGTGCACCTGGTTCGACGCCGGGGCGGTGCAGCCTGGTCC
>ERZ782914.304-NODE-304-length-15691-cov-7.399399_pt1 | contig 15691 bp, 8 predicted proteins | sample MGYA00375948_ERZ782914 | MGnify/ENA primary metagenome ERZ782914 (study PRJEB29894, sample SAMN03576417) | human skin metagenome | biome: human skin; feature: left retroauricular crease; material: organic_material | host: Homo sapiens | place: Italy: Trento...
AGACATTGTAAAGGGTACCCGTCACATTATGTGCGGTGTTCTTCGCCCTCTTGAGGATATATCGACGGACACAATTCAACAAGTGCCACTACCTTATCTTTATGATACGTTGTCAAGGGAACTGGCCACGCGTGTCGGGGCCTGTTGGCACCAAAGCAAGTCGCATACTTCTGCTGCTGAAAGGCAAAAGCTTGATACCTACATTCTCGAAATGACGCAATGTGTGAGTGATTTTGCACTTCATGGACATGAGCAGCTAGTGGTGGTCGCTATAGAATTGGCCATTCTTGTGATCATCCGCATTGGAACGTACCATGGCACAATTTCTACGATGCAGCTACTTCAGGATCCAGAGTGTCGTTACTGTAAACAGATGTCTGGGCACAACAAGCACAAAGAGCTGCTGGAATTGATACGGCAACTTTACAATGCGCAACAGGATGTGGCACTGCAGTCTATTATTGACTCGCCGGATAGCTCTCCGCTGAAGGCGCTGAGTAACGAAGGACTGGATTTGGGGCATACATTCATGCTGATTGCCAAAGAAATGCAGTGGCACGATATGGCGCTACCAGAGGCTCAAGCCCTTGCTGTATGTTCCCAGTGGATGACCGCGTCTGATATGCCGTGCTCGGACGAATTCTTTAGGAGGTTGTCAATGTACCAGGCCGATGCGGAAAACCGCGCATTGCTCACCAGTAGCCAAGCGGGGGCATACATTTACGACGACATTGTGGATGCATGGGTATCTCCTGAAAGTAGCAGACCCACCATGCACAGGTCTTTACGTGAAAAAGAAAATATCGCGCCGCCTAAGCGCCGACGAAGGCACACCGACATTTTGCCGAGATGCGCTGACTTCGCACAGGAGGAAGACGACGAGATCGACTTTCTTGGTCATGCCGACGAGATCAACTCATCGCGTGTACGTAGAAAGGTCCAGCGTCTTGACGTAGCGCGCGAAGCAAGCCGCTCTCAGATGCTGGGCCACCGTTCTCGCCGCGCGTCACTTCTTCCCTACTTGTAACATATACCCAAAATAATAGACTATCTCCACATCCAGGCCTTGTGTGCCTTTTTGCCAACGACCATGTCTGGATCGCGACGATTGACCAAGGTATGCGAGAGTCGAAGATCTCATATATAGGAACTGAAAGAACTCAAGGATACACCGTTGCCAGGTCTTCGTACGTGTGCCTGAAAGCTGACGAGACAGTTCTGTTAGAGGCTCATGAGTACGTTATGGATATATTGGCTCATACACCCAGGGGTCATTTGTATAAGTGGGATGCCGTATTACTAGGTGTACGTGCCTGAGATGCTAATGAGAGCCTGTATGTGCGCATGTGGCTCATAAATCAGGCAGGCACGCCGTATGAGGGCGGACATTTCCCAGTGTGTACCTGAAGCATTAACAGCAGGTGAGATTCGAGTTCCCCGTCGACTACCCGTTTAAGGGACCTAACGTGCACTTTCAGTGCCGCATGTACCATCCCAACGTTGATGAGATGGGCGCAATGTGTATCAGTCTGATCAAGTCGGATGCATGGAAACCATCTACTAAGGTCTCGGCGAGTACGTATACGTGATGTTCACACCACAGTTCTTCAAACGATTCTACAGCTACTAGAAGAGCCTAACCCAGAGGATGCGCTTTCAGCGGGCATTGGTACGTATGGGTGCGCCGTACTAACGACTCAGCTGATCAGTATCAAAGGGACCCTGTTTCCTTTCGCCAAACGGCGGCAGAATACACAAGGAAATACGCCCCACGTACGCCATAGCGCCCTGTGGGAAGGGGCTACACGCTCGATAGGCGTAATGATTATGTCATACCGCGTACCTCACGTGTATCAACAATCTGTGCCCATGGGCCACTCGGCGAACGGCGACGGCTCTGGCCCTGCTACGACTGTGCTCCACGATCATTGTGCTTGACAGATCTGCCTAATGTCAGCGTCGTATGCTATATACACGTCGCCGAATCACCCACTGGTGGCTTACCATCTTCCTACGCTGATTGTCACGCCATTTGGCCAGCCACAGCATATTTTGTATTCGTACGTGCACACGAACTACAACAATGAGTCGTACCTGCTTACGCCGTCGATGATGGGTGAGCTATGTGTGGCCAAGGCCATTCCCCCACCAGGCTCGCGCCGTCTTGGCGGTCCGCCCGCGCCTCCCACGACCGAGCGCAATGTGTATTGCGAGGCGTCGCGCAACTTGAGATGGACCATCATCAACACGGGTATCAACGCGCCTGTATACAAATTGACGTTGCCGAACCCGGACATGCCTGGGCATGATCAGCCCCTATTCCAGATTTCGAAGCCGAATCCGAATGATACGTGGTGGACTATGTTTTACTTCACATATGGGGGTCATCAGCTTCCGCCCAAACGGATTGAATTTGGACGCATCCAGAAAAATGCGACGGCTACGAGCGGTGGTGGGTCAGGCACACGTGTCACGATTACTGGTCGCACGCCGGAGCAGCAGGCTGTGTGGCATACCCTTGGTGAGGGTAACGAAGACATGGTTGAGTGGATCGTCATTTTTGCTGCGCTCAATCTCATTGATGAAGAAATCGTGCGCGCCGCTGCGCGAACAACGCTATCTGACAAGCCGCTGCAGGCATCGACGCCTGCGTCGCAGCAGACGCCAAGACCAGCCACAGCGCAGCCCCGCGCAGCGGTGGCCCAGACACAGGGCGCCACTTTTATGGCTAGCGGTACCAGGACTCATCCTGTGCCGGGCTCATCGGCGGCCAAGGGACGTAAAGGCGGCAGGGGTCTCTTTGGCCTGAAAAAGGCATGATCCGTGCCCTGTACTTTAGTGCTATGGATTCCAAAATACCTGGGTCATGGTTTTGTGGTGAGTACAGCATGACCCAATCCCACACCACACAATCGCTCTGGGTGCTCGTAGAAGCAAGTAGATGTCACTCCCTCTATCCCAGGTGACGCTGTGTCCGGTGGCGCATGCCAAAATGCGTCGCCGATGATGTCGACATGCAGGGTGCACAGCTTGGTCCGTGGCTTGGTCCGGCGTGGATCCGGCACAGACGCCCATACGAGTGTGGTTCCCTTGCGGAAAAATGCGGGGAGTTTGTCGTAATTGATGCCAAATTGCTGGAAGAGCATCTCGTGCTTTTCGGACGACACGGTGCCCTTGAGGAGGTCGTGTGCTTCACGTTCGGTTTTTTGGCCCTGGAGAACCAGGGCCCAGAAGATGGTGTTGTACAGGTTGTTGATGTGGGTGTCAGCCTGGCGCCACGCAAAGTAGTCGCGGATCTCTTGGGTGCCGGGATACACGACGAGTCGTCCGTCAAACGACGGCGGCTCGCCGAGGGGCGCAGACATGTACTGGCTCCAGTGAAATACATAGGCAGACGTAAAGAGCGAGACGATGTGCGTCACGAGTTTGCTCTGCCGCCGATTGTAGAGCGTCGAGTACTTGTCGATCAGGAAACTGCGTCAGAGCGAGCAACATACCTGTACTCATCGCTCTCGCCAAACGCCAGCGTTATGTGTCCTTTGAAGGCGTGCATGACCTGCCGCGCCGCCTCATTCATGAGCTCGAGTGCCTGGGCATCATTGGGCTTCGAGAACGCGTGTCGCTGTGAAAATCTTGCGTCAGTGCGTTCAGCCTACCTGTGGAAGCCCGTGCCGTCGATGCGCACGAGCATGTACGTGTGCGGCACCACGACATCCGAGAGCTCAAAGTCGCGCACGTACGCAAAGCGGCTGCCTGCCATGGACGTGGAGACAAGGCACTCCACTTGGAGTGGCGCTCTCACCGCCGGTCTGGGCCCACGATGGATGTGTTGGCGAATATTGACCCGACCTCGTCGAATAGCACGACGGCCGATCCGTTTCGTCCGTCGTTCTTTGAGCTGATCGCGCAGGAGCAGCTGTCGGACTTGCTCAAGCCGGCGATTCGGTACGTCCTCACTGTCCTAGCGCAGCGCCATCCACGGTATTTGCTCCGCATTGTGCACCGATTCGACGAGCTGTACATGGTGCTTATGCTCGCTGTAGAGCGGCACTACTTGCGCACATGGAACGCATCGTTCACAGAGCACTTTTATGGCTTGCGTCGGCGACGCCGTCCAGCTGTATCGACGCAGCGCCTCGACGCGAGTGTGCCGCCGAACAAGCTGCAAGCAGCGCGGCAGCTGCGCGACCGCGACGTGAACTGGTCGGTCTTTTTCCTCGTGGGTCTGCCGTACCTCGAGGCCAAGGTCACAGACTACTGGGAGCGCATGGGTGGCGGTGCGGTCGTCGATGGAGACGACTTGTGGGGAGACGACGACGACGACGACGAGCCTCATCCGGCTCGGCGAGAAACGCTCGAGGAGCGCCGTCGTCGACAGTGGATCTCTCTTGTGCGCCGCGGGTATCCGTATGCCCAAGTCGCGTTCCAGCTGTGGATGCTCGCCTACCACATCCGCTACCTATTTGGACGCACGCCGTACTGGCGCCCATGGCTCGCGGCGATGCGTGTCGACGTGCGCCGGGCGATGGGCAACGAGGCGCCGTTGCGTGTCGGCGCCTCAGCGCAGCGCCTGCCCCCCTTCACGCGGTATCCATGTCTGTTCGCGTACCTCGTTGCGTGCAAAGGCACAGCGCGTGTGCTGGACGCGCTCAAGTACGCACTGCCCGTCGCCATCTTTGTCTTTAAATTTCTCGAGTGGTGGTACAGCCCACAGAACCGCCGGCGCCGTGGCGACAGTGATGGCGACGCGGTCAAGCGTATTGGCGCGCCGGCCATCTTGCCGCCGAGCCCCCAGGGCGTCGTGTATGCGCCGCTGCCGACGTACCGCGCGCCGCCTGTGCTCTTCCGGCACGAGGGCGCCGAGGTGGCGCAGGACGCGTCAGCGCCCGTGCTGCTCCACTATAGCTGCCCGCTGTGTGGCGCTGCGCCGATGCGCAATGCGAGTGTCTTGGCGTCGGGCTATGCGTGTTGCTATGCATGTGCGACAGACTATGTCGACAAGTGGCACAGGTGTCCTGTGACGCATATGCCTTTGCCGGGTGGCGTGGAGCAGATCCGGCGGGTGCTCGTCTAGGGCATACGTCGGAAAAAGTACAGGTACGCCATGTCGCTCAGGGCGGACACGCTGGACGACGTGCCATGCATCGGCGCGTGCACGACCTTGTCGTCGTTGTAAAACACCCATCCTGTGTCGTCACGCACATGCGCGACATAGTGGCCGCTGTGCACGGATGGCCCGCGGTGCGTGACGAAGCTCATGAGCTGGTACGTCGTGGGCGAGCGCGTGCCGAGGCGCTGCGTCGGCGTGGGCTCGTCGTTGTCGTCGTCGCCGGGGTCATCTGGGTTGTCAAACAGCCATGCGACGGCCGCTTCGACGTCGCCGTGCAGCCGGAGGGCCTTGCGGGACTGTGCGCGAGAAAAGCCCATGTCTTGGAGCACTTGGAGTGGTGTCGCACCCTCATCGACGCTGGCGCCATGCTCGAGGAGCCAATGAGCGCTGGCCTCCAAGTCGCCCCCGGTGGCGTGCCACGCCTGCTGCACTTGCGCGTCGGCGAACCCGAGACTCGATAGCGTGGCCATAGCCTCAGGATCGACGGCGACGTGGCCTTCGTCGTCGGGCAGCGCCTCTTCGTCGTCGCGCTGGCCGTGTCCGAGGTACGCGCTCATGTCCAGCGACTCGGTGAGCGGCACCTTGAAGCGCACGGGCATTTTTTGGGGCACCCAGTTCACGAGCTGGAAGCGCTGGGCTTGGACGACAAGCACGTCCGGCAGCGTCGCAAAGCGCGTCTGCTTCGTTGCTGTGACGGAGCGCGCGCACGATGGGCATGTATACTGGATCGTGTCGGGCGCGACGAGGGCGTCAAAGCTCTCGCGGAGCGACACGTCCTCGTAGCTGCCGTCCGTGCCGCGCACCGGCACAGGGAGCCCTACGCCGACGTCGACGGCCTCTTCCGTGTACCGCACGCGGCGGCATGCCGTGCACTGCAAGCGGTGCTCGAGGACGTACCCAAACACGCGCGTCGGATCGCCCTCGGGATGCGACTCGCGCCGCAGGACCATGACGAGGTGCTGCAGAAACTCTTCGGCGTCCTGCTGCCGCATACTCGCAAACTCGGGATGCCCACGTCCGAGGCATGCCTTGAGCATCGCTGGGCGGATGCCGCGCGGCGCGTCGCCTTCCGCGTACCGCCCTGAGCCGAGTCCATCTGTGAGCTTGCGCAGCTGGCACTCGAGGTCCCACGGCGACGCACAGGCCCATGCATCGTGGCCGTACCGCTCACGGAACGCCGGGATCGACCATACGGCCTGGATGATGGAGGCGAGGTAGCAGCTGTTGCCGAGGTTCTGGATGCCCGTGTGGCCTGGGCCATACGCGGGGCGCATGGCATGGCCGTCGTCGTCGACCATGCGAAAATCAAACTGGATGTTCTGCTCGAGCTGCAGCTCCGTGCTGCTCTTTTCCGTCTTGCTCAGCGTGGCGACAGGCACGCCCAGCGCGCGCAAGTGCACGTCGAGCGCTGGATCGATGCGTGCGTCGTTGCATGCGTAGCAGTACACGTCGCCACTGCCCTCGGGCGTGATGGTGCCTTGCTTCACGCTGCAGGGATGCCCTGTCTGTTCATAGTGTGCGAGTGCGTGACTGTGCCCGGCGACGCCGCCAAACTGTGCGCGGCCACAGCCGAGGTGCCCGCATTGCAGGCACATCCACAAGTTCGACGTGAGCTCGCAGCGCGCGCACGACGCATCGCCGCCCAGCGACGGCGCCGCCACCGCGTCCTGCTCCAAAGCCTGGGTGTGCGCACACGGCACGATATCCTCTTCCCATGCATGCACCTCGGCCTTGTGGGCGTGGGACGTCGCATGCACGATCGCCGAAGCGACGGCCTGGATGGGCGCAGGCACGTCGCGGAGCTCGCGGCCGTGCTTCGTGTCGCATGCCATGCACACGATGCGCCGCTCATAGTCGTACCGCTCGTCGTCCGGCACATCGACGACGGCTAGGCGCGTGATCGGCGCAGCGGGCTTGGGCGTGCGTCGCAGCCAGAGCGCCAGTGCATGCCCCGTCTGCTCGCAGTGCCGGCCCGCATGCGCTTGGGCAAGGCACCCGGCGAGGAAGCAGTGCATGCACACAGCGACGCCGGTGGGCGTGTCCTGTGAGTCAAAGCACCACATGCACTCGTCCTTGCACACATCCTGCGAGGCCGAAGGAGGCTGCAGCGACGCGCTGGCTACGTGGCCACACACGTCGTCGCTCGCTCGGCGCTTCATGGCGCGTCGTGGTAAGAAGCAGTGGAGGCAAGTCTATTTAGCCTGCATGGTGGACGACCTCGCTGTGCGCCACGGTCCGTGGGCCTGAGCGAGTGAGCGTGTGTTTGAGCTGCTCGGGCAGCGCGATTTCCTCGAGCACGCCCGGCTCGCCACTGGCGGCGGGCACGCTGACGTTGAGCGCACTGCTCTTGGCCGTGATCACGTCCGTCTGGAGGCCCTGCTCGGACAGGTACACTTGGCCACTGTCGCAGCTGTCGATCAGCACGGTCGGCGTGTAGCCCATGACCTGTGCGGCGAAGGAGTGGCAGTGCGTCACTTCGAGTGACGAGACGAGCGAGTCGATCACGACGCTCGTCTTGGTGCAGGAGAGCATCGACACGGCATTGACCTTGCCGTGGATGTGAATCACGCAGTGGTCGCAGTCAAAGATGTGGACCGTGTGGCCAATGTCCGTGTCATCCACGACGATGTGCGCGTCGTGCGCAAAGTGCTCGACGGCCCACTTGTTGCCGTCGAGGGCCTTGTGGGGCGCATGGCGCTTCGACGCCACAGGTGCCGCCGTCGAGGCGGACGCGGCCGGCGCAGCGGGCGCCGCCTGTGTCGCACGCAAGGCTGGGTTCTTGTGCGTCATCTCGCTCCTGTCGACCTTGCGCAGCGACCGCGTGATGCCTTCGCCCTGATTGATGTCTTGGAACACGGCGTCCATGCCGCCCGCGCTCGGCGGCACAGGCGCCGGCGCAGCAGGTGCGGGCGGTGCGGGCGGCGCGGGTGGCGCAGGTGGCGCGGGTGGCGGCGCCGGCGGTGCGGAGTCGGACGACGCCGAGGCTTTGTGGTACACACTTACATCCTGACCATGCGCCTGCCACGCCAGACCCGTGCGGTGGTGCGCCATGACATACGTGCGCATGGCGTCGAGCACCGCGATGAACGAGCGCGCCCAGGCTACGTGGGCCTCGTCGGAGCCTTTGTACTCCTTGATGATGCGATTCGCATAGAACTGCGCGCTGTCCTTCATATCGCCGATGTACGGCCCGGGCGTCGGCTCGACGGCGACCCAGCCGAGGGCCGGCACGCCCTCACTGACGGTAGAAAAGTGGGAAAAGAGGGCCGTGTCGCCGCGGTGCGCATCGCGAAAGTCGACGACGCTCTTGACAGCAGCTTGGAGCGGCTCGAAGAACGCGGGCAGGGCGTCCTGCTCCGGCTTGCGGCACACGGTCGCCGCCTCGATCACATGCTGTACCTCGTCCATCGCACGTCGCACCAGCTCGGCATGCTCGCGCGCGAGGGGGCCGATCGCCGCACTCGCGTCCTCGTACGCACGGACGACGGGCCCCACGTCGGCGGCCCACGCCTCCAGCGCCGGCGACGACGCAGCCGGCGCCACCGGCACCGCCTCAGATGTCTCGCTCTTCTCCGGCTCACCCGTCTGCGCGATCACAATATCCTCGAGGCGCGAAGCGGCCGCCTCGAGGCGCTGAATGAGCGTCGTCAGATTCCCAATGCCAGACGACATGGTGACAAGTGGAGAACCTATGTCCTATGTCGCTAGGCCCGCATGACCCCGTGCACCGCCGAGGTGACGGCATCGAGGCCCTTGCCGACGCGCACCTTGAGATCGAGGAGGGTGTGCAGCGCGCGGCAGATCTCCTCGTGCATCGCAGCGCGCTCGTCGGCCGTCGACTCGAGCGCCTCTTGCAGCTGCAGCTGCAGGGCCTTGACCCGCGTGTCGGCCTGCTGCAGGGCCATCGAGCTCGCATGCTCCATGCTGTTGACGAGATGCTCCTGCCGCATGTACTCGGCACCTGACTCGTCCTCTTCCGCACTCGAAATGCGCCCCATCTCGTCAATCTGCTCGCGCAGCGACTCGAGGCGCATCTCCAGGCTCCGTGTGCTGCGCCGCGTGCGTTCCAGACGCTCAAGAAGCTCGTCGACGGCCTCCTGGAGGGCCACACGCTCGTCCGAGAGCCGCCGGAACGAGTCGACCTCCGCAGCGCGCATCGTCTCGATCTTGGCTCGCACCGCCTCCATCGTCACACCCGGCGCCAGCATCGTCGACGGGTGCGCCGGCACAAGCTCCAGCTCCGACAGCTCCACGCCGTTCGGCAGCGACAGAGGCAGCAGGTGGATGCGCTGCTGCCCAGTGTGAAAGACCTGGAGCCGCTTCTCCACATCCGCTTGGCGCTTGCTCAGCGCCATTTCCAGGCTCCAGCACTGCTCCATCGCCTCGCGGTTCTGGACACGGAGCTCCTCCAGCTGCCGCGCAAGCCACTCGCGCTCCGATACGAGCCGCTCAAACTCCTCCGACGACACGTCCTGCGTGTCGACAAGCTTCTGGCGGCGCTCACGTTCCTGCTGCTTGTCCCGCAGCTCGGACGAATACTCGTCCCATGCAGCGTGCAGCCGCTGGATCGTGCGTCGGCTCTTGTCCAGCTTCGGCACAAGCACCTCGTGGTGGTACTTGACAAACTTGGCGAGATCACCCTGCAGCACTTGGTTCTCGTGCTCTTCGCGCTCCAGCGGCGACGGCTTGTCGGTCAGCGCACGCAACTCAGCCTCCATCTCGTCCTTCTCCGCCTCGAGGGCCTGGACGGACGCCGCGAGCGCCTCGTTCTTGTGCTCAAAGCTGCGCGCCAAATCCGCGAGCTCATCAGGGTACGTGTCATAATTCTCCCAAAACTTTTCGTAGCACTTCCACAAGTACGGGAAAAACAGCGCATGCAGCTCATTTTCATCGTCCCGCCCCATCGGACCACTGCGCGAGGGCCCCACAGCCACGCCAAGATGCACAATCCAGTCCAGTAGCGCAAGGCACGCCGGCCAGTTCTGCTGGCTGCCCGCCGCAGTGAGCTTCGTCTTCGTCAGGTCGTCCACAAACGGGTACCGAATCTCCTTCATGAGCAGCATCACTTCCTCCTCAAACTTTTTGCCATCCGCCCCCATCTGGTAGTCCGGGTCCACGCACACCTGGTAAATATGCTTGAACATGTGAACGAACGCCGACTGCGTCGGCTCATGCACAAATTTAGAAGACCACCCCGCCATCGTAAAGCCCGTCTCTTCCAGGAACTGCGTCAGGTTCGCCTCCATCGCCGAGCGCGCATTCTTGCTGCGCAGTCGACTGTCCTTCAGCACCGGCATCGACAGCGGCGGCACAGCACCCGGCGCCAGCGATACGCGGCCCATCCCGACCGACCGCCGCTGCCCTGGCGCCAAACTCATCCGCGACCGCACGTCACCCCCACCCAGCGCCACGCTCGAGCGGCGCAGCGCCAGAGACGGCCGGCTGCCACGAACACTCCCAGCCGGCGGTGGCGGCATAGATCCCTTCGACGTGCGCGGCGGCACCGCACCCTTGTTGGTGTCAATCGACGCCAGCGTCATGCGCCGCTGCGACATGACAGTGCGGAAAACAGCCACGCGCCGGCAGCGGACGCGTATCCACACATGGGTCACGTGAGCAGAAAGGAGCATGCGTCGTCATTACAGGGGATATACTACGAGGCTTAAAAGTCTTCCGAGAGGCTGAACGTGTGGTTGCTCTGAGCATTCGCGCAGTCGTCGTCGTGCGCCACACCGGCCTTGGCATAGTCGCCCACGCGGCGCTCGAAAAAGTTCGACTTGCCTTGCAGCGAAATATTCTCCATAAAGTCAAAGGGGTTCGTCGAGTGGTAGTGCTTCGGGCAGCCCAGCGCCACCAGCAGGCGGTCCGCCACAAATTCAATGTACTGGCACATCAGGCGCGCATTCATACCAATGAGCGAGACGGGCAGGGCATCCGACAAAAAGTCCTGCTCAATGGCCACAGCCTCCGTAATAATGCGGTTCACCGTGTCGGGGTGCGAGCGCTTCTTCAGGTGGCTGAACAGCAGGCACGCAAAGTCGGTGTGCAGACCCTCGTCACGCGAAATAAGCTCGTTCGAGAACGACAGACCAGGCATGAGACCACGCTTCTTGAGCCAGAAGATCGAGGCGAACGAGCCCGAGAAGAAGATGCCCTCCACGGCCGCAAAGGCCACGAGACGCTCCGAGAACGAGGCACGCTTGTCCGAGATCCAGCGAAGCGCCCACTCGGCCTTCTTCTTCACAACAGGGATCGTCTCGATAGCGTTGAACAGGAAGGCGCGCTGCTCGGGCTCGCGAATGTACGTGTCAATGAGGAGCGAGTACGTCTCCGAGTGGATGTTCTCAATCATGATCTGGAAACCGTAAAAGCAGCGAGCCTCGGTCGCCTGGACCTCGGTGCTGAAGCGCTCCACGAGATTCTCGTTCACAATACCATCCGACGCAGCGAAAAAGGCCAGCACATGGCTCACAAAGTGACGCTCACCGTCCGTCATGCGGTTGTCCCAGTCATTCAGGTCGTTCGACAGGTCAATCTCCTCGGCGGTCCAGAACGACGCCTCGGCCTTCTTGTACATCTGCCAGATCTCGTGGTAGCGAATCGGGAAGAGCACAAAACGGCCAGGGTCTTCCTTCAAAAGAGGCTCCTCTTCTTCCGGCAGGTCCACTTCACCAACAAACTTGCCATACAGGTCATCGCTGGGCGACTCGGACTGCGCCTCGTCCTCCTCCTTGACGAGGTGCTTCGGCGCCTGCTTCGCCTTGGTGGGCGAGCTCATATCAATCTTGGCAAGGCCTGCGGCCATCTGTTTGGAAGGCGTGGCAGATACGGTGGACATGTCCAAATGGAAAGGGGGGTGGGACAGAGAGCGCCAGGAAAAAAAGGCCGCGCTTTATGTGGCGAAACTCGGCGAGCGCGTCCGTGGCGTTCATTTGATCTGGCGACCGCGCTCCCCGTTCGCCACGCACCGCGACAAAAAAAAGAAATTCCACATTTGCACCTGCTAGGGTTTTTGTAGCCAACCGATTTTCTAGCCCGTATGCGCGTCTCTGACGCGCTTTGAATGCGCGTTCCTTGTCGTGATCAAACGCATCGGCCGTGTCAATGCGTGCAATCGCATCGATGGAGGGTCGTCGTGCATAGATAGAATCAACGCTCTACGCCTGGACTACGTAAAAACACGCCACCTGCGCCACCGTCGTCGTGGGCCGCGGCCAACATACCGGCAGACAACGCCACAGAGCGGTGCACCGAGCCCGTCCACACGTACTCACCACGCAGCACGCGCTCGATCGTGGCGTATGCTTCGGTCGTAGCATAAGGTATACCCGTGCGCGGATCGCGGTAACGAGCAGGTAGGCCTGTAATGACACACGTACTTTGCCGTGGACGGTACGGTCGGTTACGTGATGGGACAAACGGCAGCCGGTCCCATGCACAGTGGTCGCCGAGCAGGTATCGAAACTCGTCGACCCACGTCGCCCCAGGCTCCAGGCCATGGAGTGAGAGAATCGTGCGAGCCGTCTTTTCCGTCGAAGAAGGGGTATCAGGGTCCGTAGAAGCGGCCGGTTCCATCGGCGCATCCGATGGGGCTAGGGGAGGGAGGGTCTCTTGAGCTGACTCGTTGGGCTCGCTGCATGCAAGACTCGGCGGCTGAACGGCCTCGCAAGACTCGATAGGAGTCTCGCTGTGACGTTCGGTGGCCTCGATCGGCGCTTCGCGTGACTCGATAGGAGCCTCGCTGTGACGTTCGGTGGCCTCGATCGGCGCTTCGCTGTGAGGCTCGGCAACTTCGTTGGGCGCCTCGCGAGATTCACCCAGGGCCTCGCTAGGAGGCTCAGCAGCCTCATTGGGTGCCTCGCGAGATTCGTTCGGCGTTTCGATGCGAGGCTCGGCGGCCCCGCTATCATGTTCAGGGCCCGCTTCCTCAGTCGGCACAGGTGTCGTTCTCTCGGGCATCTCCCTCGCGGCCTGTGCCTCAGTCCCTTTGGGGAATGCATTCTCGCGTTCCTCCGACGGTGGTTCCTTTTTCGCCTTGGCATCTCGCACCTCGATAGAGTTAAATATATTCTGATCCAGACCCACGCTAATCCAGCGCACAAAGGGCCCTGACATGTGCTTCTTGCCTGCCTGGCGCTGCCGCGCCTTCCGTTCCTCCTCCTGCTCGAGGTAATGCAATAGGCTCTGTGTATTTTCCTCCTCCATCTCGAGTGCTTCACGAATCAAGGCATCCTGCGTCAAGTGCTTGACCCGCTTCGCAGGACGAGCCCTAACGCTCGCACGACGTGCTTCGGCTTCTTGAAGCTTGGTCTGCGTAGCCATCTTGTTTTCCACCGTCGAGCGACGTGAGCTGCTTCGAACGCCACCAGGCGGCACGACCGATGGCATGGTCCGTGGCGCGCGTGGGCGCGCAGGAGCAGGAGCCGAAGGGCCTTTAGGCTGCGCAAGACTACGCACAACAGGCTTAGCTGCTTTGCGCTGCCGCCTCTCTTCGCGAGCGATGGACTCTTCCGCCTCGACATCCTCGTCGCTCTCTTCCTCGGTGCTATTCCCGTCAAAGTCAGAATCAACGATATCAGGCTCTTCCTCGCGCGCCTCAAACTCGACGTCGTTCTCTGCCTCGAGAAACATGTCATCCGCCTCGAACTCGCCGCGAGCCAGCAGCTCCTGCATGCGATTGCCGGCGTTGGAACGCCGCGCCCGTTCTTGGACGAGCATGGTGGAAAGTGGAGGTGAATCAAGAGGCACTATGAGGGATATTACATGGCATGAGGCATAGGCGCCTTGCTACTGCCGCCCGCGTATGTATAATCAGTGACGTACGACTGGATGAGATCTGCGGCAAACTTGGTGCCGCCAGCCTGCTGCGTCTTGAGCTTCCACGACAGTGCCGTGTGGCGGAACGTGTGGTCTTTGTCCTCGACGAGCTGCAGGAGCTGAGAGCAAATGTCCTCCGGCACAAAGTCGGGTGAGTACTCGGACCACAAGCCGACGCCCGAGTGCCTGATGCACAGGCCAATGTCGTGCGTATCGACCCACTGCGATATACAGAATTGAGGGATGCCGTACGCCAGGCACTCGTTCAGCGAGTTGCCACCGCCGTGGTGCATCATGACGGCCAGCGCTGGGTGCTCCATCACCGCCGTCATGGATGGGATCCACGACAAGCGGCGCACGTACGGTGGCAGCGCTGCCTCCTCCTCGGAGGGAATATTCTGCACGTGCTTGGGCCGCTGCGCAATCTTCCACAAAAACGCCACGTTGGGATTCTGCTCGTGGATCATGTGGAGCGCTTGCACCATATGGGCGTAGTCCTGCGGCTGGTAGTAGTAGATGGTGCCCATGTTGATGCACACGACACGCCGGCCCTCTGCGTGCATCTTGTCCATCCATGCGATGACATCGTCATCGGCTGGCTGCTGCGCGTCGGGCTGTGCCTGGGGCGGGAAGCAGGGGCCGACAAAGAACACGGAGCGGTCGTACGCGGACGGGGCGTAGATGTCGAGCCCTGCGACGTTGAACGTGATCGTCGCGATCTGCTGCGGCAGAACGCCAGGCGACGGCGGCATGATCGCGTCGTCCATGAGACTCGGCGCTGTGAGGCGCAAAACGTCTTTTCGGAACTGACGACGGCGGATGGACCATGGGTCGTACAGCGCAAAGTACAGCCACCGGAACACGTACGACGTGTTGCGGAGGACGACCGAGAGACCGCCCGCATCTGATCGTCCGCCGCTCATCGCGAGGGGCTGCTTGAATGGGTTCACGCGGTTCGCGAGACCCATCGCCGAGCCCGGGGCTGTCTCGATAAAGGGGCGCTTCGTGAGCCGGACGCCATCCACGGCGAACGGGCTAAAGTTGTCGACGATGATCATGTCAGGATCGAGGGCGTCCACGGCATCGCGCACGAGGTGCACGATGCGCAGGTACTCGTCCGTCGAGTCGGGCACGAGCTCCGTGTACAGCTTCGTCCAGCCCATGACGTCGCCCGGCTTCCGGCAGCAGTGCTCGTGGAAGCGCTCCGGGTACTCCTCGACAAAGTTGAGGTAGGTGAGCACGGGGCTCTCTCCCAGCGAGTGCAGCAGAAGCGGGTGCGTCTTGAGCACGGCACCCGTCGCAGATCCCGCCTCCGTTTGCACGGGGAACGACCCCAGCCGCTGGATAGCCTGCACTCGCGATAGGACCTTGGCTGCCGAGACCAGGATGCACTGGCAGCCGCGCTGTGCCAGCTCGAGCATGATCGGCATCAGCGGCGCCGTCTGGCCATTGTCAGCATTCGAGACAAAGAGGTAGCGCCTTGCCCACGACATGATGACGCAAAGCAGCCCAGGTCCCCAGGTTGCGAAAAAAAATGTGGTCGTTGTACACGGGCCCAACGAGCGCTTTGTCAGCAATACGAGGGTCGCGACACCGACGCGTGTGTGGCGGCCCAGTGGGACAACAAGGGCATCGTCGTAGCGAGACGAGGAAGCCAGGGGCGCGGTCGTGCATACCCGGGTAGTACGACAACTCGACACGCTTGCGCAGTGTAGGGGCGTGCATGCGCGCATCTCGTTCATGACCCTTGGCGTATCGGCCCAC
>ERZ782914.308-NODE-308-length-15504-cov-7.835588_pt1 | contig 15504 bp, 9 predicted proteins | sample MGYA00375948_ERZ782914 | MGnify/ENA primary metagenome ERZ782914 (study PRJEB29894, sample SAMN03576417) | human skin metagenome | biome: human skin; feature: left retroauricular crease; material: organic_material | host: Homo sapiens | place: Italy: Trento...
TCCAAATACATGTCCGTGCGCTCCAGCAGCCGATCGATCGTCTCGCCAGCTTGTGCCGAAAATGATGCGGCGTCCATCATACTGTCCATCATCTGCCTCTCACTGCCCATCCACGCCGTCATCGTGCTTAGCACGTCGTCCAAGTCACTACTCACGCCATCAAGCGCCTGCTTCACGCCCGGATCAATCGAGCAGTAAAAGTCAAGGTCCGTCGACGTCGGCAGGAGACCAGCCGTACGCGTAGCCGGCTCAAGCACCTCACTGACTTCGCTCAAGCGCTTTTCCATCGCGCCGACGCCCCTCGTCGTCGTCGGAAACGGCCGCGTATCTCGAACGGCCGACCGTGGCTTTTTTCGCTCATTTTTGTGTTTTGTCAGCACATACGCGTCCCTTCATCTTGGGTGATGCTCGACGCGATACCGTCGGTGCGGGCGACAGCACTGACGCAGTCGTATACTTGGCGCTCACACATCCCGGATGCGTGCGTGAGCGGCACGGGTCATCGACGCGTGCCCTGTGTTCTGGGCGTCGACGAGGCCGGTCGAGGGCCTGTGCTAGGCCCTCTGGTCTATGGTGTCGCGTTCTGCCCCCTCGATGCGCAGGAAGACCTCCGTGACTTGGGTTTCGCAGGTACGTCTCCATGCACTTATGCCAGACTCGAAAACACTCACGCCCGCGCGACGCGACGAGCTCCTTCAGGCCCTCTTGCGCGAGCCCAGCATGGGCTGGGCCGTCCGTGTCATGTCGCCCCAGGACATCTCTGCCGGCATGATGCGCCGTGTGCCGTACAATTTGAACGAGCAGAGCTGCGACGCTACTGTTCAACTCATACAGGGCGTGCTCGATGCGGGCATCGATGTCACACACATCTATGTCGATACCGTGGGTGAGCCTACGGCCTATGCTGCCAAGCTCAAGCGTCACTTTCCGCGGTACGGACACATTGAGTGGAAGGTTGCCCGCAAGGCTGATGCTACGTACCCCATTGTCGGCGCCGCTAGTATTGCTGCGAAAGTCACACGCGATGCATGCCTCGAAAACTGGGTGTATGCTGAGCAGCGCCTGTCTTCGGCCGCGCTTGGGAAGCGCAAGCGGTCGGACGATGATGCCTGGGAGACCGGTAGTGGCTATCCTGGAGATCCTAAGACGGTGCGTTACCTCAAAGAGACGTTGGACCCCGTGTTTGGATGGACGGGCATCGTGCGTTTCAGCTGGGCCACTGCCAAATCCATGCTTGAGGAGCCTGTCAAGACACCTATTCCCACCACTTCGATCCTAGGCACAGCATATCCCCCCTCGTCAACGCGTGCCTTCAAGGTAGAGTGGTCCGACGAAGCGAAAGCGCCGAAGCCACAAAAGTCGATCGCGAGCTATTTCAAGGCAGCAGCACCGAACAAGCAACACATGAGCACAGCCGCCGCGGCCTCACAGTCCAGCGGCATACATCAAAAAGATCGAAAGATGCTATCTGAGCACACATCGAGCTTATGGCGCCAATTGGCACTATCTGCTGCCACCGATGCCGACTTGTTCTAACGTACATAGGAGTGGAAGCATAGTGACCGAGTGAAAGATGCGTGGTGACGAAGAGTATAGATGAGCGGAAAAAGGGGGCATCAAGGTGGGTGAGGAATAGTCGTACATAGGGACAATGTCACAAAAAGATGGCGCCGCCCACAATGGCCAGAGCACCAGTCACTAGCATCGCAGGGGCCAATGTCATCACACCTGACGACTGGGCAAACTCCTTCGCCTCCCTGTATCCATCCACATCCTCAAGATTCAAAATCGAGCCTTTCTTGAAGTTCGTGGGGCTCGGGGTAGAGCTCCTAGGTGGCGGCGTGTATCCTGAGATCGAGGCGGGCGTGGTGGCTGTGGTAGTATCTGGCTTACCGGCGCCACCACCCAGCGCCTGACGACGCTCCAGCAGCATGGATATTTTTACGCGCTCATCTTTCTGTGCAGACACGGCAAGGGCCAGCACGGCAAGCAGCGCCGACATAAACACCCAGCGCATTGTATCGAGGGTGGTAGAATTGGTTGGAGTGGACCAGATGCCTGGCATCTCGCCCCAAGGGGTGACTAAGGCATGCGTTGACTCGCATGTGTCACGTGCAGAGTTTAGTCGCAAAAGACGAAGAGAAGGGCTTGCCGACATTGGATGCTGGGTGCGTTTTGCGCACAAAGCTGGTTAAAGCAACGTCAGTTGATTGCGCCTGTGTGTCGCTCGTATCTGCATACAACCGCCACAGTAGAAAAGAAGGCTAAGAAAATGGCTCCGAAGAAGAACCAACAAGTTGTAGAGAAGCCCCGTCTCGGTCGTCCATCGAACAACCTCAAGATGGGTATCGTTGGTCTGCCCAACGTGGGTAAGTCTACGCTCTTCAACACAGTCGCCAAGTGCGATCTGGGTAAAGCTGCCAACTTCCCTTACGCCACGATTGAGCCCGAAGAGACCCGTGTGTACGTGCCTGATGACAGATTTCTCTGGCTTTGCGACTTGTACAAGCCCAAGTCAGAGGTGCCCGCTTTCCTCACTGTCATCGACATTGCCGGTCTGACGTCCGGTGCCAGCACGGGCGTTGGTCTTGGTAACGCCTTCCTTGCCAACGTTCGGGCCGTTGACGGTATCTTCCAGGTGATCCGTGCTTTCGACGACGCTGACATTGTCCACGTCGAGGGTGATGTCGACCCCACGCGTGACATGGAGATTATTTCGACTGAGCTCCGTCTGAAGGACATTGAGTGGGTCGAAAAGGCGCTCGACAACGCTCGAAAGAATGCACGCTCCGCGGGCAACAACTCGCTTGAGGACCGCAAGAAAAAGGAAGAAGTTGCCATTATCGAAAAAGTCCTCAAGTGCCTGCAGGAAGACAACATGGACGTTCGCAAGGGCGACTGGAACGCCAAGGAGGTATGTATACTTAACAAGCGCATGGTGAGCGGATGACAAAGAGTGCACGGCACTCGATTATCTTAACCCAGCTCGTCGACGGCCGTAGGAAAGCCGCATGAGATGCACTAGATTCACTGATCTCCATCGCTTGCTTCACATGGTGCAGTTCTAACGTAACAGGTGGATGTGATCAACTCGCTTCTTCTTCTGACCGCTAAGCCTGTCATTTACCTGGTCAACCTCAGCGAGCGCGACTATGCCCGCAAGAAGAACAAGTGGCTGCCCAAGATCAAGCAGTGGATCGACGAGAACAATCCTGGTGACCAGCTCATTCCGTTCTCAGCTGCCCTCGAAGAGCAACTGTTTACGATCTCTGACGAGAATGAGCTCAAGGAGTACCTCGCGAAGCTAGGCGAGGGCGTGCAGAGCGCTCTTCCGAAGATCACTAAGAGTGGCTACGACGCCCTGGACCTCATTCGTTACTTCACTGCTGGTCCTGATGAGGTACGTGCTTGGTCTATCCGCCGTGGCGTCAAGGCCCCACAAGCTGCCGGTGTAATCCACTCCGACTTTGAAAACAAGTTTGTGTGTGGTGAAATCATGGCCTTTAATGACCTCAAGGAGGCTGGCAGCGAAAATGCATGCCGCGCCAACGGTAAGCTCGTGCAGAAGGGCAAGACGTATGAGATGGTTGATGGTGACATTGCTCAGTACGTTTTAACTTACGAAGCTAACCATACAGCTGGAAGGCTGGTGCGTAGAATCATTTCGGCGACGTATATCATAGAAAATATATTTCTTTTAAATCCAGACATGAGAAAAAAAAATCAGAACGCCCGGGATCGAACCGGGGATCGCCTCAGATCACCTGAGTGTAAATGAGGAGTCATGACCTCTAGACCACGCTCTGCTCCAATGGAAATTCCCTAAGCGAAGCAGATATCAGCATGTCGCAAGCACCACTCTCACACTTAGGACCTCTTCAATGACTATTATCTATGATTACGATTGGGAAATTAGATGTACCGTTACTGCCTTATTAAAACTTTCGAATAGGTGGCTGTTAGGCTTCCATACTGACACGACCAAACATGGGTCCAGTCATGCTGAAATTATCTTGCTTGTTATTGTCGCCGCGCTTGCTCCAGGGATGCTTCATTACAGCACATAGTTCCTTCGTCACATTCTGGCGACGTACGTCTTTTCCGCGCACAAAATGGCCAAGTACACTGCTCCTTTGTATATGAGCACGAGTGCCGTTGTCATGGGAACCAGTTTCCAGCATCGAGATATTTGACGTGAGAGGCGACGTAGCATTAGGAGGTGATGTCGTTTCATGAAGCGACTCTGTGTGACTGCTACCACTGCTGTGTCGCTCTGTACGTGTTTGGAGCTGCACCGATAAGTCTTCCCAGTCGAGATTCTGATCACACAGAATCTTGTCCCATTCTCCCATCTCGTTGTGGCACACGCTTCGAGCAACAAATGACAAGTCCTTCGCGATGCACTTGATGAACTTCTTCAATTTTCGGTCCGTGTGCTGCAAAATGTCAAGTAGCTCACAAGAAGGAACCACAGGTACGGAGCACGGCTGACCGGACAAATTTCTCAGCGCGTCTTTATCCAGCCACATCAAAAGCTTGGCATATACGCCATCCAGTGCATCCAGCAGCACACTGAGGCTTTCAATTATTGGTAATGGCACATTTGCTTCAGGGATAGCTTCCTCTACCACAGCCACTGTGCTTACTTCTTCGACAATGGCCGATACGACTTCCAGCACTTCATGTGGCCACGTTACTTGCCTTGCGTGTTCGAGGGCCTTGTACACCTTACCACTGTTAAAGTTCCACACCTTGAGGGCATGTAGTGGGACAGTAGACGTAAAATCATCAGGTCTAAACCGCACCGAGTACACGTATGGCTCTTGACCTTGCACGACACGCTTCAGGTACAAGAGTGTCTGGCAATGCTGGAGGAAGACGTTACGTTGGGCCAAGACGTCTTCCTCAGCGGCTGGCGTACCATTTGGCGGTAATGCAGACGCAACCGTATCTCCCTTGGATGGTGGAGCGGGTGCCTCGATGGTAGATTCATGCCCGGCGGCAGGTTCCTGGTCATTGGCTTTACGGGGCGCAGCCTCGTCTTGCACGGCCAAAGGCACCTCAGGCGCCACAGGAGCATGTGGATTCGGCATGTTGTGCTCCTCTGTTATTGCATGCTCATCTTGAACTACCGGCTCAGTCAAGTTGGCCGGGAAACCATCCCTAACCGTTTGAGTGTCCCGTGGGCTTGACTCCAACACAATTTTTGGGATGGGCTGTTCCATATCCTGTTTAAAAGTCTCAGGTTTTTTCACATCAACGCTATCGCGGTGAGGTGTCTTCGAACGCTTGATCGGCAGACTCCAGCGCTTGCGTGCCTCTCGCTTGGCTTTTTGTGACGGCTGCTGCTGCTGCTGCTCCTTGCCGCTGACAAAAAGACGGGATAACACATAGCTTGCACCCATGATGTGTGTATACACGGTACACCACTTTGGCACGCCATCTCGCCTATTTAAAACATGATACAGGCGCCATCAAACCCTCATCTGTATACGCTCGGCCCATGCTCATGCACAAAGCAGGTCAGTGTATGGCTATTGGCGAAGTCAGATGAGCCCCAGACATTGTATCACGTGTACATACATGTGGAGGCGTCATGACGGTAGGTGACGCGTACGTGACCGTGGTCCACGAGCCGCACGCGGTTCTCCACGTTCGGTCAATATGGCCGCCATACGGAACTGAGTCAAATGCTTTCTGTACCCAGCCTCCTCGATTGTTGGAGCGTGCGTGATATCGCGCGTTTCCGACGAGTGCGTATGTATGCCGTGTCTGCTAACGAAATGCAGTTAAGGGGAACCCCTCTGAGCGCTCATCGTCCCATGGGCGTTCACCCGCCTCGTTTGGCACGAGTGCGAGTGGCCTTTCTCATGGTCCCTGCGCACCAGCCGAGGTCAATCGCCGTGATCACTTCGGTCGCACTGTCTTACATCTACTGTGTGCCAGCGACGATCCGTTGGCCACTGAGTTTCTGCAGCTCCTGCTGACGCATCCATCTGTGAATGTTAATCTCCAGGACGAGGAGAGCGGCTGGACCGCACTACATCGTGCACTATATGCAGGTCATATCCAAATCGCACTCATACTGCTGGAGCGCACGGATATTGACTACTACATCAAAGACTGGGAAGGCCTCACGGCGTTCGACTTGTACAACACGACCGTTGAAGGGACATGCCCCAGTGATATGGACGAAGGCAGCGGAGCCGACTTATTTGTCTGGGGTGGCAACCGAAACTACACTCTCGGGCTTAGCCACGGCAATGATAGCGCGTTGCCTGAGCGCGTCAAGCTCAAATGCAACGAGCGACGCACACCACTCATTGCTGGCGCCCGCTTTAATCGACCTCATGTTCGTGATATTTCCATGTCACGTTGGCATACTGTCCTCGCCACTAATGAGCCCCGCAAAAATGTATACGTCTGCGGCATCGGATCTCAGGCTCGGTTGGGACGCTCAGCGCAGTCGTTGCCAACATTTGAGCCACTGCGTGACTTTAGTGATACAGCAAACACTGTCGTTGCAGGCTCCGATCACACTATTATTGTCACTGAAACTGGCGCTGTGTATACTTTCGGCTCGAATCGTATGGCTCAGTTAGGCTACGCTATTGAAGAAGGGCTGGGCGTCGTGTCCTCGTCGTCCGGCACGAAGCGATCTGGTGCCACAAGTCATCCAAATCAGCACTCACTGCAGGGTCCGGTTTCGGACGTCAGTGGCGTCGAGCTAGACTTACAAGTCACGCCGCGGCGAGTGCAAGGACCATTGAAACGTGAGGTGATTATTGGCGCTGCTGCGAGTCGACTGCATTCTGTCGCCTACACTGCCAGTGCCTTGTACACATGGGGCACGAACAATGGCCAACTTGGGTACGACCGCCATTCTGCTCCGGTGCAAGTGCAACCACGACGTGTCACCGTAGTGAGCGTGCCTGTCCGCCAAGTGGCCGCGACAGAATTTGCCACGGCTTGCCTGTTGGAAACGTGGGATGTCATGCTTCTTCATGGCGACGCGAACTATCGTGTAATGTTCCCATCACCGCGTGTGACGAGTGACGTCGGCATGTTTCGACCACGTCAAATGCAGCCCAAGCCTTGTATCCGTAAACTCACTTGCTCCGGCACAACGTTCGCTGCTCTGTCGGATCTGGGCGACCTGTTTACCTTCCACGTGGAGCACTCTAGCACGACGGGCGCCAAAGTTGTGCCGCCTCGTCCCCACCTTGTTTGGAGTGTCCGCCGCAAGTTTTCGGCTGTTCGCGACGTCGCAATCGGAAATGATAATGCTTTGATTCTATGCACTGCTGATGGCCATGTCTACGTTCGTGCCCAAAAGTTGGAGCTAAAAGTCAAGTCACGCACTCCCAAATTCCAACTTGTTCCTTACTTGCAGCGAATCGTTCAAGTGAGGGCCAATGTGACAGGCAGCTTTGCTGCTATGCAAGTACCCTGGCGTCTGCCAACTATACCTATCCGTGGCCGCTCACTGGAGCAAGATCTCGTGGCGCTGGTATCGCCAATTCAAGGCATGCTCATAGCCGGCCCAGTCGCATGCGAAACGTTACACACGGATAATGGCGACGAGAACGAGGAAGACTTATCTAACTCCCATGTGCCGCGCTATGTGTCACAGGCCAAGGCCCTGCTATCGCACATAAACGAAGCGCGGTCCAAATTCGTATCACGGGACAATGCGTCTCATCATGATGCCGCTCTACTTGTTGAACATGGCGCTTACGCCATTCCCGTGCACCGCCTCATCCTCGCCTTACGCATCCCGAATCTTGCCTCTGTTGTGTGGCGGGGCGGCGAGGCATATGGCATAAAGGTGCGCGACGCACACACCGTGGACTGTGGAAAATTGTCTTTTGCATCCGCCATGTTCCTCTTACTCTATCTGTATACGGACGACATGCCTCCGGTATGGTGCGCCAGTGTTGGATACTTGGTCGCAGAACAAGCGCGTCAGGCGGACTTTGACGTCCGCCTTGTGTATTCTGAGCTATACGAGTGGGCTACCTCCCTGTCTATGACAGCATTGCAAGAATTTCTTGCATCTCGACTCGTCAAGCCGCCCCGTCAAACTTTGCATCCCCAGCTCCATGAACTTTTCGAGGGTTTGCTTGCTCAGAAACCTCTGCCCGGCGCGGATGTTGTGCTTCATCTAGCCGACGCGGATATCACATGCCATTCCATCTTTTTGCGTCGGTCGCCTATGCTCGAATCTCTGTTGGATTGGCGCGCGATGCGGGGTGATTCCGGCTACGTACATATCGATATGCCGCACTGGACGTGGCCTATCATGCGTGTTGGTCTAGCCTTCCTGTATATGGACGCGGATACTGCTGCTTTCCAGGGCACGGATGAAGATAAGTCGCCGGACCAATTTATTGACTTTGTGCTGGATGTACTACAGCTCGCCGATGAACTGCTGCTAGAGAAGCTGCAGCATATCACATATGGCTTCCTGTCACCTCGAGTCAAGCCCACGAATGTCGCTGCACTCTTGTCCGATGCACTGCGTCTCAATGCACCCGCCTTTAGCCAGGTTTGCATGGAATACGCTACGCGTCATCTCGAGACGCTGCTGGAAATGGGATGCCTATCAAGTTTAGACGTGAGGGAGCGCCATATTCTTACCGAATATATTCAGGCGCAGCAGGACCGGGTCTTGCATCGATCTCTCGCTCGTGATCGCATGCTAGCGCTTTCGATAAAGCATCAGGACTACATTGCCGAGCTCGACTTGCCCAAACCATCCCTCAATTTGGCGTGCCTCAAAGTACCCAAACGTATGAAGTCGCCTCGCATTGCACCTGTTGACGATATGCCCGCACCCAGTACTCCTTCACTACAGCTGCAAGGTGACGAGAGCCTCTTGTTTACCATGGACGATGTCGCGCCAGAACCTTTGCCAGAACCAGCATGGCAAACTGTGGGTGTGAGACCCCCTCGACAGCCGCGGCGTTCTTCTGATGCGCCCCTCGCATCGTCTCCGCCGATGAGTGCGCCGCGATCCTCGCAGAAAGAGCAGCGGCCCATGGGTTTATCACCTCCTTCTACGACTTCTCCTATCACACCTGGTGCACAGACGGCCGTCATACAAATGTCGTTGGCCACCAAAGTCACTCAAAAGGAGCGCAAGAAGCAACAGCAGCAGCAACAACAACGAACACTTTCCTCTGAATCACGACCCGCTTGGAAACCTACTTCATCCAAGTCACGCAAGTCGGATGTGTGGGGTACTTCGCCCAGTTCTCTTCCCGGCCCATCATTGCCTGGGACACTGCCAGCCCAATCCTTTGCTGAGATCCAAGCACAACAACAAGCAGCCATGATACAGCAGCGTGCTCAACAGATTAAGCCCAAGAGCTTTGCACAAATCCTGCATGAAGAACGCGTTGCACAACAGCAGGCAGACCGTGATCGCCAGGAAGCTGAGGCGTTTGAGCGCTGGTTCGAGGAAGAAAGTCGGCGCGTACAGGAACAAGAGGCACGTCTAGCGCAACGTGGAGATCAATCACGACGTGGACGTCCACGACGCGGACGTCGGCGTGGCAAAGCGAATCCAGCCATGGCCCGAATAGATGATGACTAGTGTATTGCAAACATACTACGACGATGCGATAGTGGATGGCTCCTCTGCAGATTCGGCGGCAAGGTCTGTTGGGGTCGCTTGACTTGAATCGACCCTATCTGACCGGATGGTCGTGCCTGTTGGTTCGCTTGTTTCAGTCGATTCGCTCGACGCATTTGGCTTTGGTTCGAGAGAATGCTCCAAGAGGGATTCAGACTCGTTCATCCGATTGGTATCACTTGTTGAGCCTGGATCAGCAGCTTCGTCCGAATGACTTTGATTCACCGCTTCTTTGGTATCAAAAGGTTCTTTTGTCTCGCTCGGCTCATTGGCATGTTCAGGTTTTGCTTCGCCGGACCCTCTGTCAAGTTCAAGCATATCACAGGGCCCTTCAGCATTATTGAATTTTCCGACAAGACTTGGTTCCATGTCATTTCTGGGTTTCTGGTCCTTGCTCTGCTCCTCGGAATCTTTGGAGGTTACATCGCTAGGCCCTTTTGACTCACTAAATCCTTCCCCTTTAATAGGCTCCAAGGCATGACTGTTTTCTTCAAAATTGCTCGGTTGTTTTGCATCACTGGGCTCTTTAGCTTCAACGGTTTCGCCGAATCTAGTCGTTTTCTCCTCTAACCTAGGTTCCTCAGTTTGACTGAGTTCCTCAAAGCTCGAGTTTTTTTGGTCATCACGCAGTTCCTTCACCGCACCGACTTCCTGGTCGTTGCCGCGCTCGACTTCATTGGGCTGTTTTCTAGCACTCAAGTCATGAGTCTTATCATGCTGCTCGGTTTTCCTTTGTCCAGCGTGGCTAGTTTCCTTTTCTTGACTGGGCTCTTCGTTTGCACCAGAACTCTCGGCGTTCGGCTCTTCAATATGGTGTAACTCACTAGTGTTCTCACGCTTCAATTCGCCTGTCTCTTTGGACGTTTCTTTCGTGCGCGAGGAGGATTCGTCCGAGTCTTTGGTATCTTGCTTCGTCGCGCCAGCAAGTCTTTCAGCCAGCGAAGGTTTAGAAGAAAGCGGTGTCGAGGGTGGCGAGGGCATTTCCTTTGCTTGCTGCGTCTGAATCCGCTGCGCACCACGGCGTTTTGCAGCCTCGGCAAGTCGCTGCTCTAGCGACACACGTCCTTTGCGAGGTGTTGGTGTTAAAGTTGCATCTTTCGGCTTAGTGGGCGTCGCATTTTCGAGAGGAGCATTACCTGCAACCACTTGCGACGGCAAAGGTGGAGTCTCAACACGTTCGTCTGCGTTGGACCTGGGTCCAGAAGGTGTAGGAGGGGCGGGTGGCGAAAGCGCCTTGTCTTCCGCCTTGCCTTCAGCCGTATTTTCAGCCTCGGTGCTAGGCACGCTCTCTTGGGCCTCGTTTGCTGCAGGCTCGTTTGTGGCCGGCTCTTTTGGTGCTTTGTTTTCAGGTACCGATGGTTGCGGGGTCTTCTGCTTCGCTTCCTCATCTTGCCCTTTCTCCACTGGTCTCGACTCGGGAGGCGCTTGGAATGCCTCATTCGTCTCAATCTGTGGAGATTGAGTAGCTGGTGGCCGCTTTCCGAAACTCTTACGTGCTTTGTAGGCTAGGGTAGGCGTGCCTTCCCTGCGCGCATCGATCGATAAGCGCGGCCTCTTTGCCTTAGCTGCTTCGTTAACCTTGTCACCGCGCCATGAAGCATCAATTGCATGCATCTTTTCATTTAGCAGTTCGACGTCCGATATGAGCAACTTATGTGCGTCTTGCGTACGCACGTCAACAGCAGTAATCGCATGAGCCATGCGCATGTCAATGTCCGTAAACACACGCGTGCTGATGGTCTGAACGACAGCAGGCTGAAGGAACTGCGTCATGACACGAAATAAAGTGCCCGTCTCGCGCACGAGATCCTGTATGGGCTGGAGATGACCGTCGCACTTGTTCACGTCCGTGTTTGCTAACGCCTTGCTGTGGACTTGCACTCGGTCACCCATGATCGACACAAGCTTGGCATGGATCTCGTACTGATGCTCCCGGAAGTCGTTTTGCAGCTTGTCAAAGTCGCTCAAGAGCACAAACTGCGACGGCTTCAAGTGCCGCTTGAGTAGTTCACGCAGCGACGGCACTAACGCCATCATCAGCGAGAGCGACTGTGCTGCGATAGCCAAGTGTCGTGCCGTGATGTTTTTTAAACCAGCGGAGCGCATCGCACCGGCACCCAGCACGACCTGGCATGTCCGCGAGTTGAACTGCTTGAGAAATTCCACGACCCACCCGAGTGCTTCGACCGCAAACGTCGGCATATTGACAATGACACGTGCGTAGTCGCTGAGGAGCTCAATTACTTGTCCACTTGCGCGCACCACAAAGTAGCTGTCGCCGCCAACGAGGAGCTGTCGCTGCTGCTCGGACTCTACCACCGCGTCGTGAGGGGCCTCGCCGTCGAGGGTCAATGGAACGCAGTATGTCGGCACATCACTGCTGGCAATCTCGACAAGTTGTTGCACGGTGTGCTGTAGCTCGGGTGATACAGGTACCGGTGTCCATACTTCGTCTTCAATCGCGCGCACCGCCCGCTCAACGCGCACGCGGTGAAACTGACTTAGGTACGTCTTAGCCTGACTCAGGACACGGCTCCGTAGTGAAACACTCGGTTGCGATGACGCCGCCTCAATCTGCTGCATACTGCGCCACACAAGCGCAAAGTACACAATAAAGGCATCCCGTCTCAGCTGTGACAAGGGCGGCGCGCGTGTCAGCGATATCACATCCGCAGTGACACGCTCACAGGCCGACCAAATCGCTTGCGTCGCGTCCGTCAACACATTCCGGCCGACCTCACGATTTAGTGCATCGTGCACACTCTGCATGCATTGTGCATAAAGCCACAGGGCCCGCAGAACCGCCGCGAGCGCGCGCATATACTCGGGCCACGTACCGGGAGGCGTCTCTGAGCCGGGCGCTGCACATGCGGCAAAATCATGGGGCTCAACGAGTCTCTGAACGCCCCGTATAAGCAAGTCGTCGATCCGCTGTGTGTAGCTTTGAAGCGCAGCGGGGAGGCCACCACAACGCTCAAGCAGCGACCAGACGGGCAAAAGATCAGCGGGTAAAGTAATGTTCATTGGCTGTGGCGGCGAAAGAACGCTGTCCAGGGCCGACGTAGCCTGCACACATCCCACATCCATGTCGTCCGCCCATAACGTGCGCTCGAGTATGCCAGCCAGATCCCCCTGAAGACACTCGGACATTCTGCCTTGCTCAGCTTCAAGTTGCGGCCGAATTCCTTTGAGGCATTCGAGTTGGTGCAATGGCAAACTCGCATCATCCAGGACACGGTACAAATCCTCGAGCAGGGTCATGGCGTTCTCAAACTCGTCGTGCTGAACAGACAACCGTACTAGATCACGCCGCTCTAATAGCTTCTGTACCTGAGTGAGGAGATCTTGTTGTGCCTCGAGGTCTCGGCGCTCAGCTTGCAGTCGAGCAATCTCGAGTCCGTCACGGACGTACGCGTCAACCGCATGGAGCTTTCGAGAGACTGAGTGGGTGCGCTCGAGGCATGATTGAGCGTCAGTACGAAGCTGATGCAGCGTAGCGAGTGCATCAAAGAATGATGCGCTCTTGGCCCCGATTTCCACAATGAGATGCTGTTCAATCACGTCCGAGTAGTAGCTCAGCTTCTCCTGCAGCATGTGGTTCATCACGACGCCATACTGCAATACATCCGCATCACCTTCCACACCCATAGCAGTCGACTGCTTGTACCGCTCAGTCACGAGGTCGAACGTGTATGGCTGCCCGAGGTCAAAGTCGCTGCTGAAAAACACCTGCGGCACAGTGCTCAGGGGCGGCAGATGCTTGGGAAGCGCACTCGGCGTTGCATTGTGAGCACGGATGAGCGCATGCTCACGCTCATACCTATTCCACTCGTCGGAAAACTCGGACACATACTCATCCAGAACGTGCATGTCCGTCGGCGGCATCTGTGGCAACGCATGTCCACTCGCGGGACCAATGGGCGGAAACCTCGCCGAGCCTGCGTGGATCGGCGCAGCCTTCTTCCACGGGTGATTTAACATGGTAGATATCGCATATAGGCCGGTGAATGACAGGGACCCATCCTCCTGTGTATCACGAGGCGCGGCTGCCTCCCCCGTCGGCATGTTCGTCGTCCACGCTGTGCCGCCGCCAGACACTCCACGCGTCGTGCAGGCTCGATCCATGTAAATCACGTGATTGAGATGGTCAGTGCGAGGTCAGCGGGGCTGGTATCCTGTACCATGTCGCGGCGTGTGGCGTTGCTGGCGCATCCGGATGTAGACGAGACGGGCGTACCGCGTGTTATTCTGTCATATAACTATGTCTCTGAGCTTATATCAGGCGAGGATTCAGCTGACTTGTCGGCTCTGACGCACATGATAGTGCCGCAAGGACATGCCTCTACGATCGATGACGCTGTGCGCGCCGTAGAAACCAACGCGGCCTGCATGTTGGGGGCCGACGGGGACAGTGTGCAAGTGCGTGTGCCTTGTCATGCTCGATGCTGAGCAAAGTATGACAAAGCAGGTGCGTGCGCCCTTCTCCCTCGTTGTCGATGCCCTACAGCGACTACAGGCAGGTCATTCGCTCGAGCCCTACATGTGCACAGAGCTACACCCTACCTAGCATGCAGGATAAGTCGCGCAGAGATCTCGCCAACAGCGACGATACATGCCACGACAATCAAAATAATAATAATCCAAGTGATTTTACTCATGGCCGCATTGGAAAAGTGCTCGTGAATCACCTCGAGGAGCTCATTCGCCACGGCCAAACGCTCATTCAGTGTTTGGGCACGATCGTCAATCTCAAGATATGCGCGTATCGCATCATACAGCGCCTGCAGACTTGCCTCATCCCAGAACAAGTCGGGCGTATCAAGCACATCGCTCGTGAGATTGACATCCACACGCAGCTTGAACAGGTGTCCCGACATACGCAGTGCGCCTCGCCGGCTCACACGAAGCTCACCCGTCTGTGCAAGCTCGCGTGGAATGTGCGATGTCAACTCTAGTGTCTTGTGCATACTCTCCTCAAATTCGGAGAGTTTCGTGCTTTGCGCAATTGCATGGGCCAACGACAGCTTGAGCAAGTGGTTCGGTTCGCGAAACGTGAAAAAATCGTTGTGAATACGCGGCGCACGCACATTCGGGTCGTAGCAGAAGTGAAAGAGTTCGCGGTCGTACATTTTGTGAGGATTCCGAATCGCCCCCGACTGCATGATGTCGGCAATCACCAGTTCCTCCTCCTCCTGCGTGAAGTTGAACATGACCAACACACCGTACGGCAAAAGTACCAGCTCAGCCATATCCAGCGCATCTTTAATACTCTGCGGCGCATGCTCATTTGGCTCGGCGGCATGCGTGTGTGATGCCTCATTGATTCGCACGACACGCCGCCGCCGCCTCCGATGCTGCGACTCATGCCGCTCATCAGCCTCATCGGCAAGCAGCATGTCCCGAGCGCCAGCCGAGTCAGGATCACTTGGCTCGGCCACGCTGGCCTGCGGCGCTGGTGCGTCCATCGCCTGGTGCTCATCAGGAATGTAACCGTTCGTATCCATTTCTTGCTCCTCCTGCGGTACAAAGTAGTCGCCCACATAGCCACTCTCTTCATCCCTCTGGATTTCGCGCTCATGTCGGCTCTCCTGTCCAGGACTACCAGTCTGCGGCGCTCGCGAACTGCGCACGGAGGCGCGTCCGAACCCAGGGAGCAGCGGTTTGAAGTACAGGGCGTACACACACCCTTCGTACAAGCGCGGTCGCACGCCATGCTCACGACGAAGAAAAGCTAGCACGGCGCGCAGATTGAGCGACGTTGAGACCGCATACGAGGTGAGGCGTGGAAGCTCTGTCGTGGCGCGTGTCAGCGGAGGCATGCGCTCGAACGTATAGTACACTGGGCCTTTGCGCTGCTCCCAAGGCTG
>ERZ782914.313-NODE-313-length-15448-cov-8.844670_pt1 | contig 15448 bp, 8 predicted proteins | sample MGYA00375948_ERZ782914 | MGnify/ENA primary metagenome ERZ782914 (study PRJEB29894, sample SAMN03576417) | human skin metagenome | biome: human skin; feature: left retroauricular crease; material: organic_material | host: Homo sapiens | place: Italy: Trento...
GCCATGGTCCATTTTGACACATGTGGCTCCACGTGGCATGCATTGAAAACCCGCTGACCACACTTGCTGTCCATCCTGCACGTCGTTCCAAAGGCAGCATGTCTACGGCGACGCCCAACACATCGCTTTACATCAAAAATATCAATACAAAGGTTAAGAAGCCAGGTATGTATATCGTGTTCTCATTGTTCAGAACTTCGTCGTCAGCTATACAGCTTGTTCGGCAGTTACGGCAAAGTACTCGATGTCGTCGCCACAAGGGCAGATGGTATGCGTGGGCAAGCTTTTATCGTGTTCCGCGACTTACAGAGTGCGACGGCAGCGTTAAGGGCGCTAGATGGATTTGAATTCTACGAAAAACCATTGGTATGTGAAAGCCGCGCTCACAGTAGGTCCTGGAATATGCACGAACACGATCCAAGGCTACTATTGTAGCAGAGCATGGCCCAGAGGCCTTGCTACGACCTGATCTAATATACAAAAATGCCGATGGTACAATGATCAGTGATCGCGTAACCTTCTCCAATGCGCAAGGCGATGCGCAGGGCCTCGAAAGGAAACGTGCGCGCGACGGCTCTGCCAATGCCACGGGGGCGTATGCATCTATGCCAAGCCCTACGTTTGAATCTACCGAACGGCCAACCAAAGCACCGCGAACAGATCAGGCGCCTACTACAACTACCGATACGGAGGAAAAGGAGGAGAGCGACGACGACGATGACGGTAAGTTTCACATCCTAACACGTTACAGCCATGGAAATCGGCAACTCGGACGACGACCAGTAGCCTCGACCTGGCCAACCGACATCCCCAGCCACTATACCCCCCAGGCGTACATAGTCGCCCTCTATATTGCGAATATGTGGGTCTCTTTTGACACACATCTCCTTAGGATCAGCGACATACGCATTGCAAGCTATGCATTTTTCAGTCAGGTATTCAACTAGGACACCCAAAGGGATCTCACCCCAGCTACACTAGTACAGAGTGTAAGTAGAAGAGAGTAGATGATGAATAGGACCGATGGAGCAAGTTTCATACATTTACTCATCGTCCTCCTCGTCCTCGTCCTCGTCCTCATCCTCGTCTTCATCCTCCTCATCCTCGCGCTGCGACTCAAGAACAGCCACAGCAATGCGGTCGAGGTCACGCATGCCATCCTGCGAGATGATACGGCCACCCTTCGAGCTGATCTCAACCACACCAATTGCCTCGAGGCTCTGAAGCACCTTGCGCTGGACCGAGGCCGAGGCGCGACTGTGGTGCGAAGGACGGAAGCCGCGGTTCTTAGGGCCACCGTGGAGCTTGCAGAGCGCACCAACACCGACCGACTTGTGCAGGTAGACGTGGCGAGCCAGCGTGGCAGCACGAATGTACCACCAGTCTGGGTCGTAAGGAGCCTGCTCCTTGAAGGCTCCCGTCTTTACAATATCGACCCACGTAGGCATTTCAATCTTACCTGTTCAAAGGTTAGTTTCTATTCTCTGGTATAAGATAACAGACACGTCAACGTGGTCTTTTGACGCGACGTGCCATCCCTCGTACGTACCCGACCGCTTCAAGTGTTGAGCATAAGCGTTGATGAACTGGGCGGCATCGACGTCCTTAACGCTGATACGTGTTAGCTCATGCTTCGTGCAGGTATCGGCACATACTTCGGCATGGTGACTCTATGAGAAGGTGAGCGTTGTGCACGTTGTATCACCAACGCCTTGAGTGCACGAAAACGAATGCCTCCATGTCGGCCGAAGAATTTGTGTGCGCGTGCGAATTTCGTTACGAACTATATTCGCTACCATGTGACCTCCACATATTTATACGAAGTGTGGAGATGTCCTGTGGAGGTTAGTTGGCATCCCATGTGAACCTCGCACGTACCAGCTAAAGTCACGGAATTCGGCTTGATCCTCTGGTGAGAAGATACTGTGCACCGGCGTGAGGGTGGGTTTCTCCCTAGTAAACTGGAAGAAAGTTAGCAATCTAAAATACAGAAAGGGCACATACCTCTGTATCAAACCATTCCGTGTCACTTGCGTGACGAAGAGTCGGGCAGAAAGGCGGAGGGACCCGTTTGTTGATCAAGTCGTCCCAATTGACATCTCGGAAGAAGGGATGTGCCTTCACGTCGTCAGCATCGTTGGGACCAGCACCAAGTCGGCGTGAAGGGTCACGCGTGAGAAGACGTTGGAGAAGAGAGACAGAGTCACGCGGCATTTGGATAGGGTACAGCGGATCATCTTCCAAGATGGCGTCAAAGATCTCGTCCTCGTCGTCACCACGGAATGGAGCCTGCCCAAGAAGCATTTCGTATAGCAAAATGCCAAACGCCCACCAGTCCACAGCGCGTCCATAGCGCTGCTCTAACAAGATTTCTGGTGCCATAAACTCAGGTGTACCACAAAACGTCGACGTCGTGTTACCGTACCACATATTTTCTTTGCATAGACCATAGTCAGCAATCTTGACATGCCCATCAAGCGTAAGCATGATATTATCGAGCTTGAGGTCACGATAAATAATGCCGTGTTTGTGGAAGTATTCGAGGGCAAGTAACACCTCTGCGGCATAAAACTTGGCACGATGCAAATTAAACTGTTGACGTTGAATGTGCAACATCAAGTCACCACCACCAACATACTCCATCACGAAATATACGCGAGTCTCCGTCTGGAAGCAAGAGTGCAGATTGAGAAGGAAAGGATGCCGTTCACGCGCCACTGTCAAAAACACCCGTTTCTCGGATCGTGTACTGTCAATTTCGTCATTTTCAATAATAAACTCTTTCTTCAGCACCTTGATCGCGTATAAAACACCTGTTTGTTTTTCTTCAGCCAGCATCACTTTGCCAAAGTTGCCTTTGCCCAGCACGGCTAGGAAGTTGAAGTCATCGAGTGTGACATTACGCATCGAAGATGGAGGGAACTCGAGAGAAGTTGCCTGCTCAGGTCCAGAAGGAAGTTGCGGCGGTACCACAGCAACTTGCGGAAGGGATGGACGTGGCGGAAGTGGCGAAGCATGGCTTGGAGACGGAGTTGGTACTGGTACTCGATTTACACTCTTTGGCGGAATTCTTGCAGAATCCTTGAATGGTTGCGACATTGGCTGTAACGATGAAGGCGGGCTCGTAAGTGCCACGCCGTTCAAGTCAATCGACGGCTGCCGCATCGAAGCGGGGTGCTGGCGTATAGGGTGAACAGGCGAGGGTTTAGGACTCTGCTGAGGGCTTGGTAGAGGACTACGCGCAGGGCTGTGCTGAGTACTGCCCTGCATCGAAACAGAAGGTCGAGATGATGACGGCGTCACCATAAGCTGCTGCATGCCTGGTGTTAGCTGTCCCATGCTCGTTTGCTGAGCTGATGGCCGTAGAGTATCGGTGCTCAGCACACTCAAGCGCTTAGGTGCAGCAGAATCGGGCAAAGACGAGCTAAAGCGATTTTTCTTGATCGTGGCGATATTACTGAGCATCTGGTTCGCCATTTCCATCGACATACCACAAAAATCTGGAACGAGATGCATGCAATCAGCGTGACATGTGATGTCGCATTCGCTGCATTTGCGACCCACACGACGACCCAGCGGGAGCATTGAACCGCAGTGACAGCACCAGTTCGTGCCCAAGTTAGTGAACGGCTCAAATCGGTGCGGAATGCGGTGTTTGAGCTCCACCTCATCACGAGCCGACAAATCACTGGTCTTGCTGATGCATTTGGTCACGACCTTTTGAGCACACTTTTTGTGACAAGTGTAATTGCAGTCTTGACACTGACTTCCAGCAGCGTTCAACAAGAGTTCACCGCACAAAGCACAGCGGATGACCTGGTAGAATTGTCTTGGAACAAATTTATGCCCGTTCACGACAGACACTTCTTCTGGGCGCTTGCGCATAGCACCATGACGACCCAAGCCTGTATCGTACGGGCGTTTTGTCACATTTTGTTTCGTAAAGTCTAAACGCAAATAAATGGCACCAGTTGGTTCCACTGTGAACCAACCCTCCATGCCCGTTTCTTTGGCTTGCTGCATAACGGTCTGATTCATGGTATTCGAGGAATGAAGTGACGCCATCCGCTCCGCTGTGACCCACTCGCCACCGCCTGCAGCGGGCGACGACTGCGCATTGTCAGGAAGAACCTGGCCTGTCTTGATTCGGCGCAACTGTTCAATAATGTCACTGATTCTCAACCATAGCAAGCCGACAGGCACAGGCACGGACGAGCCGACTTGGTCGAAGATGACAAGTTCCACTTCGTTGGTGTTTTCCAGCGGAAGTTCGTATTTTACGTTCCAGGTATCGGTGCGCGATGAAGGGGTCTGTACACGTTCTGTTTCTTCCACTTTGATAGCGACAAACGATTCGCGCATCAAGCGAGTACTGTTAGAAATGGCAGCATGGTCAATCTCCTTCGCTCTTTTGATAGAAATCGACAATGTACCTGATTGAGGCTTGCGAGCACGGCGTGCTGCATAAGGATTTTCCTGCTGCACCTCTTCGGCATCGCGCATGTCCAGCTGTTGGTATCGATTGAGGGCCTGCTGAATCAGAACGAGCTTACCTGCTGACTCAGAACGCCTGCTCGCTGCGTCATCTTGACTGCGGCGATCGCCTTCAGCTTCGTATAATCGAGCCATCTTATCATATCCCTGCTTAAACTGGCGCTCAAGCTGTAGTTTATATTCCAGCTGATTCAGCATGCGTTGGACTTTAGCACTTGTAAGTGGTGTGTCGTATCGCATGAGATCGAGAGGCGAATAGTTGCGTCGTACAGCGGTAGGCTCACGGGAAAGGAGATTGGTGTCATTCAATGGAGAAATACCATGATCCATGCTGTACGAACCAGACCGATACGCTGCGCTGCTGTCGATCGGAAATGGTGCGAATGAAGGCGCGTCGAAAGTCGTCTGAGCGTATTCGTCAACAACCTGAGACGGCGACATGGCGGGATCATTTACTGAGTCTAAATGTGCCGATGTTGTAGGCGTCGCTGGTATGGTCCCGGACAATGACGGCTTTCGCTCGGTATTGATCGCATGGATGGAAGCACGCCTTTGAAGCGACATCAGACTGTCCTGCAAATAGTGAATTGTGCGCTGGGCATCACGTATATTCGAGTCTGCTTGCTTTATCACATCCTGATTAGGTGTAGCACTGCGCAGATTCTGAAAGCCCTCGATAATGCGATGCTGTTTCTGGATGCGCGACTCCAAGTCAGCGATTTTCGATGGTACTGAGTCCTGGGTAGCAGTTAGTTGCATGCGCTACGAATAAGACATACAGGCATATCCAACGATTCCTGGGCTCATACAATCACTCCAAAGAGCAGGTCGTCCTGCGTACGAGCACACGACACGCGGCTGCAGTGTCGATATGGCACGTTTCCACGCCTGGCGAGGCCTGCATCAACGCATCTGACGCCGGGGAGAGACGTCTTCGTTCGGCCGACAGATGACAGCATCATAGGCGTGGTCAAAGCGCTCGGACCAACAAAACCCACCCATGACGCGTCCCTCTTGCCGCGAGTATGACCCGCCGCGCCAAAGTCGTTGTGCAGACTCGGACACATGAGCTAGAATGTGAGGTATTGCTTCGAACATGTGGACCACGAGCTCGTGCGGCGCTTCAGTGTGACGGCAGGAGGTTGCAGATACAATGTGCGTGTAGTGTCAGGCACACCGGGGGTCAGATGCGTCTACTAGCCTCAGGCCTACATCAGAGCGGAATGCGGCGAGCCGTAGCCGCCTTTATGCGTAAAGTACGTCTTTATGTCTAATCACGTAGAATGCAGAAGTATTCAATGTGCGCTCCGTGGAATATACCGGTGTGACGCGCGATAATGCCTTGCGTTATGCCTGTGTCTTGCGCCCGATTCCGCGTGGTACTACGGCCCCCAAATACATATTTCTGCACCTGCTATGGCACTGGCGAGATGAATCAATCGTTCAGGCTCTATGCGCTCCCGTTATGGGAATGCCACTCTTGCATGCACTACACCAGGCACTATACGAGTCGATGGTGCGTGTAATCGCACCGCACGCCGAACACATCAATGGTGCATATGCACATCATGTATGTCAAATGACACCGCTGATACATTGCGTTGCTCAAAGCATAGCAGGAATAATGCATCCTGTCTCGACTGCCAATCCAGCGCGAGAAATTGCGCGCGTGTTGAACCTGGCTGACCGAAACATACTACCACCGTCGATGTTTCCCATGCCATGCGCGTCACTTGAGCATGACCCAGCGCCACAAGACTTGCCGAACCTCTCGACAGACACAACCTATATCCTGTCGCCACCACGCGACTTGTCCATTAACGGCGACTCCTCCGACGCTAGATGGAACGATGATCATGATATGTGGGCAACGCCATGTGCCTCGCCTATAGACTCTATCAACATATAGTATTTTACGGAGGATTTCGCTTTTGCAGGGTATGGGGACGCGCTGACCGAAGCCAGCTTGGTCCGTCATGGCTAGGTGGGGGTCGTCGATCAGATTTGGGTGCAGGCATGGGCGTTTCTGGTTTGGAGGCCTTGTTGCGTTCAACGATCTGCGTCCACTTGCCAGTTTTGTGCTTGCGCTTCGGAGGCGCCAGCAAGGAGGCGGATGGAACCACACGAGGCGGTGCCCGGACGCCTTCTGTCATTTGATTCGGCTTTTTTGGATTGGTAGGAGCCAAGATGGGTGTGGGTGCTTTGGTAACCTTGACAGGCGCAGCTTGCTTGGACACTTTAGGGGCCGAGACAGGCGTCGACGAAGCCTTGGCTGTATCTGCTTTCGGAGCTGGCAAAGGCTTGGGCGGTGATGATGCTTCGGTAGTCACTTTCGGCTTGGAAGCCACAGACTTGGGCGCTGGGCGCTGCGGATTGTCAAAGGTCTTGCTATCCACGGGCACAACGAAGCCATAGGAGCGAGCTTCCGTGATCATTGTTCGCCATATCTTGTCTTTACACAGCATGTCCGCGTTGCCAATGACAATCATGTTACTGCGAGCGCGCGTCAATGCCACGTTTAGACGTCGATAGTCGGTCAAGAAGCCCATATTGCCATCCCTGTTGCTTCGAACACAGCTAATCACGATAATGTCTTTTTCTTGACCTTGAAAACCATCCACACTGCTGAATTCCACCTCGTGCGCCGTAGAACGGCCGTATCGCTTGACGAAAAGCGTCTTGAGCAGCTCCACCTGAGCTTTGTACATGCTCACAAAGCCAATACGATCCTGCAGGCTTGATCCAGCACAGGCACACAGGGCCTCATATACTTGCATCGCCACTTGAGCTTCGGAAGGGTTCTGCAACGAGTGACTTCGACCAGGCTCTTCGGGTGTGCGAACGTCAAAGAAGCGAAATGGACCAAACAGAGCGGTGCCATGCCACGGCTGAGCTGTCAACTCAGTCATACGCGGCCCATCCACCAGCTGCTTGTCATAAAAGGCCGTGGAGGGGAAAAGGCTGATGTCAGGATGCATACGATACTGAATAGACAGTAAATGTACGCGCTCTGGCGCCGCATTGAACATGCGCACAAACAACGACTGATCGTACTCAAGGCGTTGAGCTTCTTGACTGAGCACAGTCGGAGGTAGTTGCTTAGGATCACCCACCATGATGCAACGCATGCATTCATATCGCAGTGGAATTAACGTACTCGGCTCCACAGTCTGGGCTGCTTCATCAATCACCACCGTGTCAAACGTGTACCGATACAACATTTCATGCCCCGCACCGGCCAGAGTCGTGCATACAATCTCGGCATCATCCAGGATGCTCATACGAGCCATATGATGCTCCGCACCTGGACGAAGGGCGCCCATTTTGTTCCGGCTCCGAAGTGAGGCGACTTGCTCACGTAGCTCAAAGCGGCGATCGGTAAGCTCATTGAGCTCCGCCTGGAGCGCGCGTGCTTGCTGCGATGCACTGGCTGACTCGAGCTGCGTACGCTTTCGTTGCCACGCTTGCTCGACTTGTTGCAGTTCGTCCATGGCCCGAGATGGACCGGCATTTCCTCCTGCTTTTTCGACAAGTGCGTCGAGCGTCACGTCGCGCACATTTGGATGGACAGCCTCGTCACGACCCAAGCGCACGAGACGAGGCAAAATGCGCTTGCCGTCGATTTCGACGCCATTCTTTATGCGAATCACCAATTCGTCGATAGCCGCATTACTGGGCGCACACAACAGCATGCGGGCCTGTGGTGCCGAGGCTTTTTTGGCTCCAATGGTAGTACCCGCTCGGCGAGAGAGGAAAGAAGCGACCAGCGCACGAATCGTCTTAGTCTTACCTGTGCCGGGTGGGCCCCTAATGAGAGAAAAGCCCAAGGTACGCATGGCCGCAACGACGGCCCGGGCCTGAGGCGCATTGAGTTGGTACGTCTGCATAGCCTTGGCCTCATCTGCTTTGGATACGTCAGGTACTTGGGCAACTCTTGCATGCAATACATCCTGGGTCATCGCCAAGTCGGGCACACTGCACAATGCCGCGAATTCTCGACGAAGTGTTGTAAGGGTCAGGAGCTTGGTCACTTTCCATCCAGCTTCATGCATGAATGGCATAGCATGCTGAGCCTTGGCACATACACACTGCACGCCCAAGTTGATGGTGGCAGGGCCTGTGGTCGAGGCACGCTTACTGAATAAGACATTTGCGGTCAGTCGAATCGCGCGGGAAGGCAACTCCAAGTACACGATATCGGTTTCATTGAAGTACGTGCCGACAGGCAAAGCCGTTTGTGTGGACCATTCCAAGTGCACGAAGTTGTCGACGCGGCTCTGGCGGGTATATTGTAACGGCACAGACACAGCATCTCTCACATCACCACATGCTTGTTGAAACTGTGCCCACGCCTCGAGGGTGAGTAATGTACAGAATCGGTCCGTGTATGAAGCGGTATCCGTCAAAGGCGACCGCGCAGCATCGATCGAAAAGGGCAGGCCATCCAGTCGAGTTGGAGGCAGACCGCCTTTGGCCTGCATGTCCCAAGACAAAATACATTCATGCATGGGTGTCAGAGCTGGAGCCTTGGCAAGGCGACGCCGTCGCTGCTCGTCTTCCGCCTTGCGCATGGCTTCTTGCAAGGCAGGATCAACCATTGGTTTTACACTGCGGCGAACTTCGTGAGCTTTGGGCTTACGGGGTGAGGCAAGAGCAGCTAAGCCTTCTTCCTCTTCTTCGCTCTCACTGCTCGAAGAGCTGTCTTCAGGCGGTGGTGGACGTTTCACTGGTGGAAGCGTCTTGACTGCGCCCGTCACGCTGCTCGTCGCCAAAGGTGCACGCGGCTCGTCTGGCTCAAACTGGCGCAGGGGCGCCTGGGGTTTCCGAGCGACAGCCCGAGTAAGCTGAAACTCGTTGCGCAGCTGCGCCAATTTACCTGTCGATTTGGGCTTCGGCGCAGCGGTCTTGGGTGAGTCGCGCGTCAAGTCCACCACAATAGGCTTCTTCTTCGGTGCATCCAATGAACGCGGTGCAAACGACAAAGTCTGCTGCTGGAGCTTTTGCTTTTTGGGAGCGGGAGGTCCTGGCGCGCGCGAGAGAGCGATGAATTCGTCCAGCAGCAGCTCCATTTGCGGCGTAGACAAAAGCGTCTTGCGCTGTTGTGCGTTGGTAACAGCGAGCTGCTGCCCTAAAAACTCCACGGCGTGCTTGACAACGGGCCCTGGCATTACACACTGCTGCTTCTTAAACACATGCACGGTCCTTCGAATGTAGTCAGACAACTGCTGCAGCAGCTCTCCATGATTCAGTCGGAGCCATCCAATCGCACAGTCAAGTGGCCAGGCCAGGGCGCCATACACTTGATCTGTATACGGTTGCAGCTCGTTAGAGCGACTTGCCAAGTCAGTACTTTGGACCATGTACGATGCCAGCATCGGCACGTGTGCAATCCATTGGAGCATCTCCTGCCGATCAGCTGTGCGGGACCACTCAGGGATGCGCCCAAACATGGCTGCGATGCACTCAGATATGCCAGTCCATACATGGAGCACATCTGCACCGCTGCCGGCGTCCCATGGAATGTAGGGCAGCAATACACCCATATTGCGGTCACAAAGAACGTGAAGCATATCATCTAGCATGGACACGGATGCTCGTGCGAGCGATAGAGACCAAGACAGGTGGTGTGCAGCATGTAGAAAAAGTGTTAGAAAATGACGCGCTCCGTACACGGCCGGTTCACGAGCGTCGAGCCAGAGCATGTGCATGGATTCAAAGCGGGTGTAGGATGCATCGCTTAGGGACCGTAGAATGGCATGAGCACCGTGCGCCAGCTCCTTGGATGGCGAGGCACCTAAGCTTGGTAAGACGGATATGCATACGGATGGCATTTCGGCCAGCGTGTTCTGCTCAAGCGCTGTAGTGAGGGCATTGACGACCATAGTCATGGTTTGCTCCGTCTGAGTCACAAGGGCAGATATACGCGAACAAAGGGTATCGTACGACTTGGAGGGCGGGTTCTCCGATGGTTTGGGTATGTGCGTCTCTAGTACAGGCGCAGGATAAAAGGGTGCGATGATGGAAAGGGCATGTAGAAAATACGCACGCAGGGCACGAGGCACAAGATGCGATTCGTCACTGCCCAACGCGAGCGATACTTGCTTCCAAACATGGTCTGAAACGACCGGAAGGGGCATGTCTCCGACATCTTCTAGTAGTTGCGCAAATCCTTTGTCCTGGCCATGCTGTTTCCGACTCGAAGCGATGTATTGCGACGTGCGCGATAGATACAGGCACGCATTGACGGTCCTTACGACATCGTACACCAGTGCGAGGCCCAGCGGGCGCACGAGTCGAGGGGTACGCATGCTGCCAGTCATGAGGGTGACAGCGTATAGGTTGAGCACGAGGGACAAGGATGCGTCGCCTTGGATGCATGTCTCGGGCGTAGGATGAGCCAAGGCAGCCTCAATGGCTTTGTTGAGGCGGACTTCCAGCAAAAGAGCACCTAGTGCTAGTGCTGAGCTCCGTACAGACTCATCGTGGTGTGCATGCTGTCGATACTCTAAGAGGTGCTGCATGATGAGCTTGAGTGTCTCGTCATACGACACCGGACTGCGCATGGCGTCGAGGAAGCGAACGAGAAAGGCAAAGATGCATGGGAGGGGCATTCGATCGCATGCACCATGCTCAAGCACATCAGTGATCACACGCATAGGCCGGTACCTGTCCCACAGCGGCGACATGGCCTCGCTTTGACACAGCAAGGTCAGCACACTGAGCACTTGTTCCAGAGGCGCCTCGGAGGCAGACAGGGACTCGAGAGCGAGTGGCGCGAGTGTCTCGACATGGGAAGGCGACCCATCGTACACACTCTGTGCGATCGTCCAGGCGAGCTTGTCTTGACCTCGCGACGTCTTCAACATGGCCACAACGCCATCTAGGGTATAACTTGTCGCCTTGGGCTCGGCCTGCTCGCACGCAAGGGCAGCGTACATGGACCGCGCTAACGGCCATGTCATGTTGGCTTCCGGCACATACTGCTCCAGCGCTTCATACAAGGGCTGGCCGGGATCGTGCACATGACGTGCTTCGAGCCATGCCATGGCAAGCAAGAAGGAAAAACGACGCGCGTCTGCCAGAACAAGTGCGTCTCCACATACTGGGTGCCTACGAGGGAGCAGCCGTACCCCTCCGAGGTGAGAGCATGTCGGGCGCCCACAGCGATGTCGCGACAAAAATGGCGCAAGGCCTGGCCTACAAGGACCAGGGTAATGAGGCTTTCATGAAAGGGGACCATGTAGGGGCGCTCAAAGCGTACCATTATGCGACGTTGTATTTAGCCGGTCTGGACGTGAATGTGCTGCAACAGCTGGGACCTGTCCCAGACCGTGCCAAGGGCACGCGTGAGGACCAGAAACAGCTGAGTCTCGTGCGCTCCAACGTATGTATAGTCTCACTCACGCGCAGATGGCAGCCTGCTATCTGGCCCAGGAACGCTATGACAGGGCCGTCCAGGTGTGTGACCAGGCCTTGGCATCCGATCCGGCGAATGCCAAGGCCATCTTTCGCAAAGCCCAGGCACTCCGTCGGCAGGGCGCCCTCTACCAGGCGCGCGACTGGCTTGATGCCGAGGCCGTTCGACCCTACACGCACAGCCCCGACTTTGATGCAGAGCGTGCACGTATCGCTTCCAGTATAGCTGCGCGTGAACGAGCGAGTCACGCTCGTCTGCGTGGATTTCTTACATAGGGCACGAGCTGCACTTCTGCGACCTCCATCACTCCCATGTACTGGCTGTGCCCCTCGCATGCGCCCAGCGCGGCTGTGGCTGGGCGCATTGTGTACGGGTGGTGGGACCACGAAGCGCTGCTATGCATCGCATACCACAGCCAGTTGACATTTTATGCGTTGGTGGGCGCGGCGCCCTTTTCGCGAGTCGCCGAGGTGCCGCTTCGTGCGCGCATTCTTGCCGTGGAAGTGTCGCATGGCCAGGCGGACGTGCTCTACGTCTTGACGGATCATCCGCACCCGCGGCTCGTGGCGTTTCGTCCGGGCGACGCATATGGCGTGCGAACGGTGCGAGTGTGGCCACTGGACCAGCCACTTCGACCCGCGTCTGACATCGGCGTGACGCTGGCCCTGGAGAAGGCGCATGGACGCTCGTCTGGCCGTTGGCTCCTGACGCACACACACACGGGCTATGTGCATCTTGCGAAGCTCGGCACAGACATCGCCTTTCACGCCCGGCTGACGCATGCGACGCTCGTCCATGCGACGTTTTTGGAGCGGACATCGGCACATGCACCGGTGATGCTCGCATGCCTGAGTATTTCGTCGTCACTATACACGAAGGATACGCCTGTGCTCACTTTTCACACGATTCATACGTCGCGTCGTGCGCTCGAGCAGGTGCCATGGGCGCCGATGTCGTCCAAGCCGCATGACCGCAAGGTGCCTCGACTCGATGTGCCTGGTACATGGCATGTCCCTGTTCGAGATCGAGACGTGATGAGTGCACACTACGTACTCGCCATGCCAGCCGCGGCGGGCGGCGGTGTCCTGCTGTTTTGCAGTCACGCCATCTACCTCGTGCCTCGGCCCCAGGCTCCCCGGCCCAGCCCACCATTGTCATCCGCGTTGCGCCGCGTCGACCTGGAGCGGCCCGTGTACGTCATGTCGGCCACCTACCTGCCGATGCACCATGATCGGGTGCGGGTATTATTCGGCACGGAAGACGGCCGCGTCAACCTTCTGCACGTGGTGCGGCGCGCTTCTTGGGATCAGGCGGACTTGAAGGTCATGGATCTCGGCACGGCTCCCGTCGCCACAGCTCCGCAGGGCGTATCGTCCCTCGCTGAAGACTATGTGTTCCTCGCCAGCAACACGGGTGACTCACTCGTGTGGCACGTCCAGGATGATGTGAAGGAAGTATATCGGTGGCCGAGTCTGGCGCCTATTATCGATTTCGTCAAGGACGACGCGAGCTTTGTCGACCGCGTCATCACTGCGAGTGGCGCAGGACCTACAGCGAGTATCCGCGCTGTGACCCGCAGGGCACGCACACGATGTCTACTATCGAAGCCGATGGTACTGCTGGATGTACGCGCACTAGATCCTCATACCACCCTTCTCGTGCATCCATCGCACAGCGCTATTGTCCGTGATGCCCGCCTCATTGGCACACTGCATGAGCAGATTGTGCATGCATCGCAAGATCTTGTGGTGACCGAGTCAGGCATGTACACGTACCACCCCAAGCGCACGCTCTGGGAAGCACCTGCTCCGGTGCTGGCATGCTCTCGGAGCGACCACCTCATCGTCGTGGGCCTCGCCACCTTGGCGCTCATGGTGCTATCTCGCTTGGATGATAGTCGCTGGACGGTCGTGCATACCCTACATACCCACGCGCCCGTCTCGAGCCTGGACATCGCCGACGTCCTTGTTGCTTGCTTTTGGGATCGATCCCTCTGCCTGTATTCTGTGCCTGACATGAAGCTGCTAGCTCATCACACCACATCTTCGCTCATCTGCTCGGCGCTGTGGCACCGCTTTGTGCCAGATGGACCTGCGTATCTCGTGCTGGGCTGCAACGACGGGCATGTCCTCGTGCACGATGCTCACTATACCACGATACACTCGCGCCGTATGGGCACCCATCCCGTGCGTCTTGCGCGCATCCCTCTTTCTGCGCTAGACTCGCCCATGACAGGTGTCGTGGCTTTTGGCAGGCATGCCTACATTTTATATCTCAAAGAGTCCGTTTTGTGTGGCAGTGCATGGTCTGTCGACCACGTCACCGGCCTAGCATGTACAGCATCCACACCCACGCTAGAGCTGGCATGCGCTACAAAGTACGGCCTCGAGGTGCATGCCATTGATGCTCTTGATCAAATTGATATCCAGACCAAGGCCATGCCTCAACCCGTCACTACGCTTCAGTCCATGGACTCGCACCTCGTGGTGACGACGTGCCTGGCAGAGTCAGAGAGCGGTACGCTGCGCGTTCTCGCTCCAGACACGCTAGAGGATGTGTGCGTGCTTCCACTCGACGCGAGACCGACGTGCGCCTGCATCGCCGAGCTGCATGACTCTCTGTATGTGGTGGTGGGCCTGGCTGCAGGCGCCTCCGACGGAAAGATCGCCGCGTACCTCTGGTCGGATGGAAAGCTACACGCTGCCTGGTCGAAGCATGTGGGAGATCATGTGTGTGCCCTGACTACCGTGTCGGGCTACGTTGCGGCAGCCATCGGGCACGAGGTCCACACCTATGCCATGGAGCCCCACGCATTGACATTTCGGCGTCCGTGGGACTGTGCCTTTGTGTCCTCTTGCCTTGCATCACAAGGCTCGACACTCGTGGTTGGAGACGCGATGCACTCTCTCACTGTGCTCACGGTCGCCGAGGATGGCAGCCTATCTGAATCAGCACGCGATTTGCATCCGTACTGGACATCGGCCGTATGCGTTTTGGACGAGGCACAGCAGCGGTATCTTGGCACGGATGTGGCCATGAATCTCTTTGTCGCAGAGCGTGCCAAGGGTACAGAGCCGGAGAGTCCGTGGAGTCATGTTATGCGCCATGCAGCCGCATGCCATGTCGGTGACCTGGTAAATGCCATACACACGCTCCCAGGCGGTCGCGTGATGTATGCCACGGCATCAGGCGCGCTTGGCACGTTGGTCCATGTACCTGAGCCCGTGGCGCGTGTGCTTTTGTGTGTGCAGGATGCAATGATCGAAGTCGTACCTGCTCCGGGCGATATCCCCTGGGAGTCGTGGCGCACATCTCGCACAGACACTCGAACCGAGCCACCACACCACATCCTCGATGCTGACGTTTTGCGCTTTTTCGTGTCGGATCCTAGCGTGCGCTCTCCGTGCCTGGACAAGGCTGGCTCGCTAGCTCAGGCTCGAGACATTCCCATGGCCGAGATGGCGGAAGAGCGCATTTTGCAAATGCTTCATGCTTTGCTATCTTGAAACTCTACGCACATAGATCCGACGTGTTGTA
>ERZ782914.317-NODE-317-length-15338-cov-6.927828_pt1 | contig 15338 bp, 16 predicted proteins | sample MGYA00375948_ERZ782914 | MGnify/ENA primary metagenome ERZ782914 (study PRJEB29894, sample SAMN03576417) | human skin metagenome | biome: human skin; feature: left retroauricular crease; material: organic_material | host: Homo sapiens | place: Italy: Trento...
GGCCGCGCTCGGGGCGCGCCCCGCCGACGCCGAGCCCGCCGGGGGAGCCTCGGCGCCGCCGTCGTTGGACGCGCGGGCCGCGGCCATCCGCGCCGCCCGTGAGGCCGCCCAGGGTCGCGGCCCGGCCCGGCCCGCCGACACCGGCCCCGCCGCCCCGGCGACGTCCGGTGTGGGGTGGGAGGACGAGGTCGCCAGCGACGACGACGTCCCGCTCGAGGACTCGGGCCTCGTGGGCCGGGCCGTCGTCGAACGGGTGCTCGGCGGCCGTCTGCTCGAGGAACGCCCGAACGACGCCTGAGGCGAACGCGCCCGTACGCCGTCCGGGGCCGCGGGCATGATGGACGCGGCGCCGGACCACGGCGCCGCGTCCGGGCGCACGCCCCATGAGACGCACCATCGGACGAGGGAGACGGATGTACCAGGGCGCGGTGCAGGACCTGATCGACGAACTCGGCCGCCTGCCGGGCATCGGCCCGAAGTCCGCCCAGCGCATCGCCTTCCACATGCTGGAGGCGGACCGGGAGGACATGCTGCGGCTCGCGGACGCCATCCGCACGGTCAAGGACAGGGTGCGGCTGTGCTCGGTCTGCTTCAACGTCTCCGAGGACGAGGTGTGCTCGCTCTGCCGGGATGAACGCCGGGACCGCTCCCAGATCTGCGTGGTCGAGGAGTCGCAGGACGTCATGGCCATGGAGCGCACCCGCGCCTTCCAGGGCCGGTACCACGTGCTCGGCGGGGCCATCAATCCGATCGCCGGCATCGGCCCCGAGCAGCTGCACGTCCGCGAGCTGCTCACCCGGCTGCAGGACGAGGCCGTGCAGGAGGTCATCCTCGCCACGGATCCCAACCTCGAGGGCGAGGCCACGGCCACCTACCTCGGCCGGCTCCTCGGCGCCACGGGCATCCGCGTCACGCGCCTGGCCTCCGGTCTGCCCGTCGGCGGGGACCTCGAGTACGCGGACGAGGTCACCCTCGGCCGTGCCTTCGAGGGACGCCGCCTGATCAGCGGCTGACACGGGCCGGCGTCGAACAGGTCCTGCCCGACGCCGGCCCGGTTCAGGCCACGCGCGTGCCGGCGGGCAGCCGCCCGGCCGGGGTGTCCAGGCGACGGTGGCCCCACCAGCCCAGCCCGGCCACCAGCACACCCTGCATCGCCAGGCCGAGCGGCCACACCGGCCAGGTGCCCTGCCGGTCCGGCACGCCGCTCTGGTCGAGACCGCGCAGCTCGCCGTCGAGGCACTCGACGTCCCGGACGGGGTCACGCTGGGTCCAGCGCAGCCCCACGGACAGCAGGTTGAGCGGCCCGGGATCCACCCGGGTCCCGTCCGCGAGGAGCCCTGCCTCCCAGGGGGAGGCATCCGCGAGGACGGCGTAGGGGTTCGCCGCGAGCAGCCATCCGCTGCGCCGCGGGTCGGGGATCGTCCGGGCGGTCACCGGGCCGACGCACCGGTCGGCGATCCCGTCGAACAGCTCCGGGTTCGCCGCCTCCCACTCGGCCCAGGCCTGCTCCGCCTCCTCCGGGGTCATCTTCTCGAGCTCCGCCTCGGTGAACGGCTCCGCCGTCATGGAGCCGTACTCGGCGTCGTTGGCCCGCACCTCGGTCTGCAGGAACTGCAGGGACAGCCCGAAGGCCACCAGGGTGCCGATCGTCAGCGCCGCCACGATCAGGTACGTCACCACGACGGCGAACAGCGTGCGCCCGGCGATCGCCGAGACGGCCACGCCGATCCCCGCGATCATGCCGAACTCCACGAGGATCATCACGAGCCCCACCAGCACGGCCCACGGGGACACGCGCCCCACCACGGCCGCGACCGCGAGCCACGGCAGCGCCGCCGCGAGGAACGCGGCGGAGGCGATCCACGCGGCCAGCCACTTGCCCGCCATCAGGTGCCCGGTCCGCAGCAGCGTGACCTGGGTGATGGCCAGGGTGCCGCCGGCACGGTCGCCCGAGATCGCATTGGCCGCCAGGGCGGGCGAGACCAGCAGCGAGAAGGTGAGGACGAAGAGCAGGACGCCGTCGAAGAGCGTCCGCCCCAGGGCGCGCATCTGCTGCTCCGCCAGCTCCGGCTCCAGGCCGGACGCCTCCATCTCCGCCACGCCCAGGCTTCGCAGCCCGAGGGCGCCGAGGGTCACCGCCCCCACCACCACGAAGAAGACGCCCAACAGCACGTACCAGCCGCGCGAGCGCAGCCGCTGACGCAGTTCCATGCCCACCACGGTGGCCACGGCCTGGGCCGCGCCGAGGCGTCCCCCCGGCTGCGGCTGCGGCGGGCGGCGGTCATGGATCGAGGTCGCGACGGCGGTGCTCACGGCCGGTCTCCTTCGGTGCGGGGGTCCTCCAGATGGAGGCCCAGGTAGGCGTTCTCGAGGCGGGAGCCCTCCGGGGCGAAGTGGCTCACGAGCACACCCTCGCGCACGAGGTCCGCGAGCAGCGCGGCCGCGGCGGCCTCACCCCGCAGCTGCACCACGACGCCGTCCCGGCGCTGGCCCGCGCCGGCGCCGGTGGCCGCGGTGACGGCGAGGCCGCGGGCCTCGAGGGCGCGGACGAGGGTGTCCCGGGCCGTCGGGTCGGGTCCGGCGATCCGGTAGGGGCGGGCGAGGTCGTCGGTGGCGCGGAACTCCTGGGTGGCCACCGTGGCGCCCTCACGGAGGAACACGGCGCGGTCGGACATCTCCTCGAGCTCGGCGAGCACGTGGGAGGAGACGAGCACGGCGGTGCCGGCTGCGGCCATGGCGCGCAAGTCGTCCCGCAGCCGGATGCGGGCGGCCGGGTCGAGGCCGTTGGCGGGTTCGTCCAGGAGCAGGACGGAGGGCCGGTGCACGGTGGCCCGAGCCAGGGACAGGCGCTGCTGCTGGCCGCGGGAGAGCACGCGGGCGGGCCGGTGGGCGAACTCCGTGAGCTCGACCCACGCGAGCTGCTCGTCCGCGCGCGCCGACGCCTCCGCCTTCCCCATGCCGTAGAGACGGCCCAGGCTGGCGAGGATGTCGTGGCAGGTCAGCTCCTCCCACACGCCCAGGGTGTCGGGCATCCAGCCGAGCCGCCGCCGGGCCTCGACGGGCTCGCGCACCGCGTCCACCCCGGCCACGGACACGGCGCCGGCGTCCGGGCGCAGCAGGGTGGCCAGGATCAGCAGGAGCGTGGTCTTGCCCGAGCCGTTCGGGCCGACGAGGGCCGTCACGGAGCCGGCGGGCACGGTGAGGGAGACGTCCCGCACCGCATGGACGGCGCCGAACGAGCGGGCGAGGCCGTGGGCCACGATCCCGTCGTGGGCGGCCACCCCCAGGACGGGTGAGGCGGGCGGGGGTGCTGGAGCGGTCATGGCCCCATCCTTGCCGCGCCGAGCACGGACGCGGATCCACCCGGGGGATGATCCCGGCGCCGATCCCAGCCCGACCGGGGTCGCAGGCGGGGCCGCGGGCGCCGTCGTCCTGGCCTGCCGCGGGCGCCGGGTCCAGCATCCGGAACAGGGGTTCACCTGGCGGACCTGCGCGGGTGCGCGCCCCTAGACTTGGCCCGAACCGACCCTCGACCCTGTCCGGAGCGACCCATGAGTCTCATCGTCCAGAAGTTCGGCGGCTCCTCCGTGGCCGACGCCGCCGGCATCCAGCGCGTGGCCCGCCGCGTCGCGGACACGGTCCGGGCCGGGAACCGCGTGTGCGTCGTGGTCTCGGCCATGGGCGACACCACGGACGAGCTGCTCGACCTCGCCGCCGAACTCACGCAGGACGCGCCCGCACGCGAGATGGACATCCTGCTCTCGGCGGGCGAGCGCATCTCCATGTCCCTGCTCGCGATGGCGATCCATGCCGAGGGCTTCGAGGCCCGCTCCTACACCGGCTCCCAGGCCGGCATGCTGACGGACACCTCGTACGGCCGGGCCCGGATCGTCAAGGTCAACCCCCACCGCGTGCAGGAGGCCCTCGACGCCGGCCGCGTGGCCATCGTGGCCGGGTTCCAGGGCGTGAGCCCCGAGTCCAAGGACATCACCACCATGGGCCGCGGCGGCTCGGACACCACCGCCGTCGCCCTCGCCGCCGCGCTCGGCGCGGACGTGTGCGAGATCTACACGGACGTGGACGGCGTCTACTCGGCCGACCCGCGCGTCGTGCCGACCGCCCGCAAGCTCACCGAGCTCTCCTCCGAGGAGACCCTCGAGATGGCGGCCTCCGGATCCAAGGTGCTGCACCTGCGCTCCGTGGAGTACGCGCGCCGCTTCGGCGTGCCGCTGCACGTGCGCTCCTCCTTCTCCGACCACGAGGGCACCTGGATCCTGCCCGACCCGAACGACACCATCACCCTTCAGGAAGGCGCTCCCATGGAACAGCCCATCGTCTCCGGCGTCGCCCACGACCGCTCCGAGGGCAAGGTCACGATCGTCGGCGTCCCCGACGTGCCCGGCAAGGCCGCCGAGATCTTCCGCGTGATCGCCGTGTCCAACGTGAACATCGACATGATCGTGCAGAACATCTCCCGCGAGGGCTCGGGTCGCACGGACATCTCCTTCACCCTGCCGATCGTGGAGGGCAAGGACGCCATGGCCGCCCTGCGCGCCGCCCAGGACCGGATCGGCTTCCAGGACATCGTCTCGGACCCGGAGATCGGCAAGCTCTCGCTGATCGGCGCGGGCATGCGCTCCAACCCGGGCGTCTCCGCCACCTTCTTCAAGGCCCTCGCCGACGCCGGCGTGAACGTGGACCTCATCTCCACCTCGGAGATCCGCATCTCCGTGGTCACCGCCGAGAGCAAGCTCGACGACGCCGTCCGCGCCGTGCACGCCGCCTTCGGCCTCGACGCCGAGGAGGAGGCCACGGTCTACGGCGGCACCGGCCGCTGACGCCGCACCCTCCCCCACCCACCGCCCGGGCGACTTTCGAACGTGAAATGGGGCGAATGAGCGCTTTCGAACGTGAGATAGGGCCTATCCCACGTTCGAAAGCGAGGGGGCGGGGGCGCTTCCGCCCTCCCTCACCCACCACGACGCCGGCCCCGCACCTTCAGCGTGAAGGTGCGGGGCCGGCGTCGTGCGGGCGGTTCCTCCCGTTCCGTCAGCGAGGACGGAGGGGGTCGGCGGTCACGGGACCTGGACGGTCACGTCGGTCGTGATGCCCGCGTCCCAGGTGACGAGGCCCTTCCAGGTGCCCGAGGTCAGGCCGGACCAGGAGAGGGTCGCCTCGGTGGCCTTGCCCGAGGTCACGGGGACCGGGTTCGGGGAGACGGTCAGGTTGCCCGCGTCCTCGCGCAGCTTGAGCGTCTCGAGGGTGCCGGTGTCCTTGCCGCCATTGGCCGCGTACAGGTGGCCGACCACGGTGTAGGCGCCCGGGGTGGGGTTCGCGATCGTCAGCGTCTCGGACTCGTCCGCAGTCGCCCGGGAGAGCTGCTTGCCCTCGGGGGTGATCACGTACAGGTCCCAGTCGGCGCCGGCGGCGCCCGCGTTGATCGAGGCCACCAGGGACTTGGTGCCCTCCTCCACGGTCACCGTGGACACGGCCAGTGCGCTGGACACGAGCGAGTTGCTCGCGGTGGCGGCGGCCACGGTGGAGTCCACCTTGCCCAGGCCCAGGACCTGCGGGGTCAGCTCACCGGTCACGCCGGGGGTGATCTCCACGTCGGCGGAGCCGGTGGCGCCCGAGCCCTCGACGGCGGAGGTGACGGCCGCGGACTTCGCCTTCACGGTGACCGGGGAGGTCACCTCCGGGACGGCCTTGCCCTTGGCGGTGGTCCAGGACATGGAGCCGTGGGTCCAGGTGTTCACGGCGGCGTCGGTGCGGGTGACGGTCAGCTCGACGTCGGCGGACTGGCCGGCCTTCAGGTCCAGCACGGCCGGGGAGGCGGTCACCTCGAAGCCGGGCACGCTCGCGGAGAACTGCCAGCGGCCGTTCTCCAGGGCGGTCACGGTGCGGGTCACGGTGGCAGAGCCGACGACGTCGGGGATCGCCAGGGACGGGACGTTCACCTCACGGCCGGCGATGTCGCCGCGCAGCAGCGCGTCCCACTGCTCCTTGCCGGACTCGTAGACCAGGCCCGGACGGGCGGCGGCGGCCGGATCGGCGGAGCCGGCACCCGTGGCGAAGTTGTCCGTGTTCACGGTGCCGTCGGCGTTGTACACGTCGCCGGCGGTGGTCATGAGGGCGGACTTCACGGCCATCGGGGACCAGGCCGGGTACTTGCCGATCAGCAGCGTGGCCATGCCGGCCAGGTTCGGCGAGGCCATGGACGTGCCGGACATCAGGCCGAACGTGTTGCCGTGGTAGTCGGGGTCCAGCGGGGAGACACCGGCGATCACGTTCACACCGGGGGCGGCGAGGTCGGGCTTCAGGAGCTCCTGGTTCACGGCGTTGGCCGGGCCGCGGGAGGAGAAGCCGGCGATCTGGGGCAGCGGGTCCGCCGGCAGGCCGGTGGTGTCGCCCGGGACGATCGTGGCGGTGAGGTCGGAGGACTTCACCTTCTCGATCACGCCGTTGTCGTTCATGTGCACGGTCGGCACCGCGTGGATGTCCGCGTCCAGCGAGCCGGACGGGGTGTTCACGAGGATCATGCCGACGCCGCCGGCCTCCTCCACCACCTGCGACTTCTCGGTGCGGGCGTTCACGCCGCGCTCGCAGAGCACGATCTTGTCGGCGGCCTCCTCGGTGAGCCCGCCGGGCAGGCAGAGACGCGCGGCCTCGGCGTCGCCGGCGGCGACCTCGGACGCGTGGATGACCTCGGCCGGGCCCACGCCGGTGCGGGCCGAGGAGGCGCCGCGGAGCTGCGTGCCGTCGGAGAACTGCACGGTGGCGGTGAGCTCGTTGGAGAACGTCTCCGCGGCCACGGTGGTCAGCCACGGGGAGCCGTGGTTCACGGTGTTCGGGCCGGGGCCGGAGTTGCCGCCGGAGGCGGCCACGAAGATGCCGGCCTCGGCGGCGGACTTGAAGGCCATGGCCACCGGGTCCACGATCGAGGTGTTGGAGCCGGAGATCGAGTAGTTCAGCACGTCCACGTTGTTCTCGATGGCCTGCTCGACGGCGGCCACGGAGGCGGAGGTGTAGCAGCCACCGGTGTCCGGGTCGGTGTCCTCCCAGCAGATCTTGTAGGAGATCAGGTTCGCGGCCGGGGCCACGCCCGCGCCCTCGCCGAAGGAGTCGCCGTCGATGGTCTGCTCCACCCCGGTGTTGCCGAGGATGGTGGTGGCCACGTGGGTGCCGTGGGAGAACACGCCCAGCGGGGAGATGCGCTCCTCCGGGGCCCGCTCGTCCACCGGGACGAAGCGCTCGAAGTCGTCGGAGAAGGCGTAGGCGCCGATCAGCTTGGAGTCGCACGACGACGCCGGGAAGTCCGGGCCGGTCTCGCACTCGGCCGTGGCGGTGGTGCCGTCCGCCTTGAGCACGGCGATCTGGCCGTCCGCGGTGCGGTAGGGCACGCCGACCTTGGCCTTGCCCTTGAGCGGCTGGACGGGCTGGCCGTCGATGAACGGGTTGTCCGGGTGGATGCCGGAGTCGATGACGCCGACCACCACGCCCTTGCCCGCGTTCTCGGCCTTGCCGTACACGGACTTCCAGGTGCCCTTCTTGCCGGGCAGGCCGAGGAACTCGGTGGAGCTGTAGTCCGGGGCCACCTGCTCGTCCGGTGCGACGCCGAGCACGGCCGGGTCCTTCGCGATCGCCTGGGCCTCCTCTGCGGTCAGCTCGGCGACGAACGCGTTCACGGCGCGCTGGAAGGAGATCTCGGCCTTGGCGCCGTGGGTCTTCGCGACCTTCGCCTGCTGGCGCTGGAGCTTGGCCTCGTAGTTCTTCACGCGCGGGTGCGAGGGGTCGAACTTCGCCTTCGGGGCGGCGCCCGGAACGGCGCCGGCCTCGGGGGCGGTCACCGACGGCTGGTCCTTCAGGACCACGAAGTAGCGGCCGTCCTCGAACTGCTGCTGGACCTGCACCTCGCCCTGCGGGCTGGAGACGGTGCTGCCGTCGGGCAGTTCGACGGCGGTGGCCGAGACCGCGAGCGCGGGAGCGGCCACGAGGCTCGCGCCGGCGACGGCCGCGGCCAGGGCCCGACGGCGCCGGGCAGGGGTGGGGTTCTGAGGCATTGCCTCCGCCTTTCTCATCAAGGTCCGCCCAGCTCTCACCCGTGGCACGCCGGCGGGGATGACGCCGGGGGACGGGGAGATCGGCGCCCATGTGATGGGCACCACAGCGAGACATGTGCAATCTACCGTCCGGTAGGGCGTTTGACCAGATTTTTGCCAGGCAACGCCCAGGACCGTCGAATAAGGGCCGCCGGAGCGCGCTCCCCGCGTCGGCGTCGCGGGCCCGCTCGCTCACGAGGAGCGCCACGGGGGAGGATGGTGGGGCCATGCCCGAGCCACGCACCGCCCCCGCGCCCCCGCCGACCGACGTCGTCGCCCTGCCCGCCGACGTGTGGCGGGCCCATGCGCGGGCACACCGCGCGCGCATCGCCCGACGCACGGACCCGCTGGTGGCCCTGCGGATGCGCGGCGAGAAGCACCCGGTGCAGGACTTCCTCTTCGGCTACTACACGCACTCCCCCGCCGCGCTGCAGCGCTGGCACCCCGGGCCGGGGGTCCTCCTCGCGGACGACGACGGTGCCGCGGCCCGCGCCGAGGCGGCCGAGCTGGGCACGACCCCACGGGGCGAGTGGAAGCACTACCGGCGCGTCGAGGCCGGCGAGGTGGCGGGCGCCGTCGTCGACGGCCGCCCGGTGGGCGGCTGGCTGGTGGACGTGGCGGCGGTGCTGGCCGACCGCGCGTCGGGGGTGGCGTTCACCCGGGAACTGCTCGCGCGCACGGCGGAGCGGCCGCCGCGCCTGGGCTGCTTCGGGCTGCACGAGTGGGCGATGGCGTACCGCTCGGACGTGCACGGGGTGCGGCACTCCCAGCTGCCGCTGCGGCTCGGGGCCGCGGGGACGGACGCGGTGGTGGAGGGCTCGCGGATCCGGTGCACGCACTTCGACGCGTTCCGGTTCTTCGCGCCCGAGGCCCGCGACCGCAACGAGGGCGACGACGGCGTCCTGCCCACGCGCGCCGGGATGCGGGAGATGGAACAGCCCGGCTGCCTGCACGCGGGGATGGACCCATAGAAGTCAAGATCGCTTAGGATGGTGTCATGCGCGCCGCCATCTACCTCCGCATCTCCCTCGACCGTCACGGCGACGGCCTTGCAGTAGAGCGGCAGCGCGAGGACTGTGAACGGATCATCGCTCAGCGTGGATGGGAGCACGTCGCCACCTATGAGGATCCGTCCGTGTCAGCTTCATCGCGTACCGTCACCCGCCCCGGGTATGAGCGCATGGTCCGAGACTGGCAGGCCGGCCGCTTCGACGCCGTTGTCTGCTGGGACCTCGACCGCCTTACTCGCCAGCCCCGGCAGCTGGAAGACTGGATCGACGCCGCCGAGCAACGCGGACTACACCTCGTGACCGCGAACGGGGAGGCCGACCTAGGCACGGATGCCGGCCGGATGTTCGCCCGCATTAAGGCGGCTGTCTCCCGCCAGGAGGTGGACCGTAAGAGCGCGCGGCAGGTGCGCGCCGCTCAGCAACGCGCCGAGCTCGGCAAGGGGTGGGGCCCTCGCCGGCCGTTCGGATTCGCTGAGGACAAGGTGACCCATGACCCCGTTGAGGCGGCCGTGGTGCGCCGCATGTACGACGACTTCAATGCAGGCGTGGGCCAGCGCGAGATCTGCCGCCGTCTGGCCGCGGAGGGTGTGCGGACGAGCACGGGCCGGGAGTGGACTCAACCCGCCCTTCGGCAGTTTCTCCGCAATCCCCGCAACGCCGGCCTCCGCGCCTACCGGGGGGAGATCATCGGCCCCGCTGAATGGGCGCCCCTGGTAAGCGAATCGGTCTACCGTGCCGCCCTCGATCGCATGGACGCGCCGACGAAGCGTGTAGGAGGCAGCGGCGCTAAACATCTGTTGATCGGCGTGGCCCGGTGCGGGGTCTGCGATAGCCCGGTGGGAACCAACTACACGGCGACTCACAAGCGGCAGTACGCGTGCCGGGCCGGACACGTGGCGCGCTCCGCGGAGGCCGTGGACGCATACGTTTCTGAGGTCGCCGTGGGCGTCCTGTCCACCCGCGGGGCCGCTGCCTTTACTCGCCATGACGACGCGGGGCAGGTAGAACTCTCGGCCGAGGCCGACCGGATCCGAGCACGGCAAGAAGCGCTAGCGGTGGACTTCGCCGATGGCACCCTTACCGCCGCACAGTTGCGCGCAGCTAACGCCCGCATGGCGGAGCGTCTCGAACAGGTCACCGCGGCAATGGTCGCGGCCGAGGGTAATGCGGCGCTCCGCCCTCTGCTTGAGGCTGAGAGCGTGGCGGCAGGCTGGGAGCGTCTGGATATACCGCGGCGGCGCGCGGTGATAGACACGCTCATGAGCGTGCGGATCCTGCGGACGTCGCAGGGGTCCCGGTTCGACCCGGCCTCCGTGGAGATCACACCGCGCACGGGGTGAGGAGTTCCGCGGAACCAGCGGACAGCAGGGCGGGCCGCCCACGGAGGACCCGCACACCAAGGTGATACTTATCACATCCCGTTGACGGGGCAGGAACTGTCACATAGCGTGTAGTTAGGTCGCCAGAGGTGGGCCAGAGCCACGTAGTGCTCCCACCAGGCGGCAGGGCTGGACGCTCTCCGCCAGTCTCCGCAGGCGGGCGATCTTTGCCCCGTCTGGTTGACAGCCGCCGAAGTGAGTCATAGCGTGTAGTTAGGTCGCAAGAGGTGGGCCAAGGTGTCAGACATGGCGGAGAAGCGGCCAACACACCTCTCAAGCTGACGACAGTCCCACGTCCTCGGGGCAGGCGCCCACAAGGGTTGTCTAGGGCGTGTTGCTAAAGGAGGGTAGTCAGCCAGTGCAGTGTCGCTGCGAGGCTGAGCCCGGCGTGATAGTTCCGGGCGTACTTGTCCGAACGCATCGCGATCCCTCGCCACTGCTTGAGCCGGTTGAAGCACCGCTCCACGACATTGCGTCCCCGGTAGCGCTGGCGCTGGTCTTCACCGAAGTCGATCGGCCGGCCCGGGCGTCTGCGCCGGTGCGTGATCTGATCGGCCCGCTCGGGGATCGTGGCCGCGATGCCATGCCGGCGCAGCCAGGCCCGGTTCGCCTTCGAGGGGTAGCCCTTGTCTGCAATCAGGCGGTCAGGCCGTATCCGGGGCCGCCCACGGGCCCCGGCAACGCTGATCTGCTCCAGCGTGGTGGCCAGCATCGAGGTGTCCGCCACCTGCCCGCCGGTCACCACGAACGCCAGCACCCTGCCCTTGCCATCACAGACCAGATGATTCTTCGTCGTCAGACCACCACGGGAGCGTCCGATCGCGTGGTCAGCCGGCTCGTCCGCTGATTTCTTGTAGTTCATCCAGGCCCCCTGTGGGGCGGGGCAGGGTCGCCCCGTGCTGGTGGACGCGCACGATCGTGGAATCGATCGAGGCCACCCAATCCAGCTCGCCAGCCTGCTGTGCCATCGACTGAGTGCGCTCGAGCACGCGCTCCCACACGCCCTGGGCGGCCCACCGGTTGAAGTTCTTGTAGATCGTGTTCCAGTTCCCGAACCGCTCGGGCAGATCCCGCCACGGAGCCCCGGTGCGGAAGCGCCACGCGGTGGCCTCGACCACCGCGCGCCGATCCACCGGCGGCCGACCGGTGGACTTCGGCGCGGGGAACAGCGGGCCGATCACGGCCCAGACCTCGTCCGAGATGACATCACGCGACATGACCCCAGACTCGCGCATCCACGTCCCCGAACCCTTTAGCAACACGCCCTAGGACGTGATGACGTGTCTCAGCCTACCCGCACCCTCCCCCAGCTTCTCCAGCCCGTCGCCCGCGCCGTCACCTCCACGGCGCTCACGGCGGCGGGCTTCTTCATGCTCGCGGCCCCTTCCCTCGTGACCGGGGCGTGCTGACCATGCGCCCGGACTACTACACGGACCACGCGGCCCGCGCGCTCGCTCAGGTCGGCGCGCACCCTGACGCGGACCCGTGCCCCCTGGCAGACGCAGCACGGGCCGCGCACGGGGACATGCACGCCGGGGTGATGGTTGGCCCTGACGGCGTGATCCACGCGCACACGATCCGCGACGCACGGGGCACGCACCGTGTCCACAAGCCTGGCGCGGAGTGGGCCGCTGACCTGTGGGCGGCCAGGATGCGGCGCACCATCGGCCCCACGGTCCTGGTGCCGCTGTGGCGGGTGTTCTCCGGCCCCGCGTGAGTCTGTGGCCCCTCCATCACGAGGGGCCGCGTACTGCCCGCCTGGCGCGTCCCAGGTAGGCGGCACGAGGTCACAGCGTGACGCTCCAGGCGGGAAAGCCGGCCAACCTGCCAATGAACTCCGGCGCAGTCGAAATCACCCTCCCCGAACGGTCCTGAACTGCCAGGGCCGGGAACGTCCAGTCGACGGGCGGACCAGGGCACAACGAGAGACACCCTGCCCACGGTGGGGGGTCTACTCGGCGTGCGAATGTCGCAGATGAGGGCGGGGGCGGCGGGTCAGTGACGGCGTGAGGGACCAAGCAAAGGCGGCCCTTGGGCCCTCCGCTCTTGCCTTGGAGGTGAGGGCACCCGCCCCCCTTACAACGTCCACCCCCACCACTAGAACAACAGCAGCGCCACCAACCGGCCAGCCCGGCCGCCGAACAACGGAGACCCCATGCAGACCAGCACCATGCAGACCGCCCCCGCCGGCGCCCTCGAGGCGCACACGCTCGAGGACAGCGAGCCCCTGACCACCATGACCGGCCCCAGCATCGGCGGCGTGAGTGCACACCTGGACAGCCGGGACGGCTCCACGGTTCTCGCCGTGGACGGCTACGACATGGCCCACCGCACCGGCCTGGACCTGACGCCGGAGAGTGCGCGGCGCCTGGCCGCGGACCTGACGGCCACGCTCTCGGCCCTGGACCGCCAGCCGTCCCTCGAGGCTCAGCGGGCGGCCCACGAGCTGCAGCAGCTCGGCCCGCGCGCGACGGCCACGGACATGCAGCGCATCGCCACCGCCTCCGGCGTCCCTGCAACGGCCGTCGCTGACGTGTGGGAGACGCTGGGCATCTGACGGGCCTCAGAAATACGAAGTGGCCCCGGCGCTCCCATCACGGGAGAGCCGGGGCCACACTAGAAGTCTCTGTGATCAGTGAGCCGCCGCCACCAGGGTAGAGCGAACGTCCGCATTCTGCTCAGTCAGCATCCGATGAATGTCGGCGAGGGACATGGCCCTGAAGGCGTCGTGGGAGGCGCTAGTCAGCGCGACGAGTTCATTTGCGGTCATGGGTGCTCACTTCTCTCATGGGGTGACGGGGCGGAACAGCAGGAACCTGCCCTGCATCTCCGCACGCCAATCGTTCTCTGTGGTGGGCCAGCGCGAAGCGATGGTTGTCAAGATGTCAAGCAGCTCGGGCGAGCGCCCATAGACCTTGACACCCTCCAGCATAGCGTTTGCATCCGGACGCGTCAGCAGGTTACCTACTGCCGCTATGTAGGCGTCTGCCAGTACCTCGGGGTCACCTGCCCCCGCCTGGTAGTCCCACAGGTGGGGGCCGAAGTGGAAGTGCAACACCTTCCGCTGCCGGCTCAGGCGAGTACGGATGATGTCGATCAGCCCTACCGTCGTGCCGGTCTTGAGATCCACGAGCTCGCTGTACTCAGCCGCGTTGCCGGCCCCCACCTCCACCTGCCCATTGGCCGCGCGTCGGGCAGCCTCAAACACAGACTGGAACTCGGCGTCGAAGACGTCGGCGTCCATCATCGACTGCCAGTCCCGCTCGACGACCTCGATCCGATTACTAGTGAGAATGCGCAGCTCGTAGGCACTCATGCGGTCACACCTTCGTTCGGTCGTCTGGAGTGGTCCAACTGTACAGCCGTTGCTCAGCGCGCCCGGCATGTGAGGGTCTAGTGGGAGTCGCGGAACGCCGAGTCCATGCCACGCTGGGTGGACACGTTAGGGCGCGCATCGGCCCTAGCACCACGCGGGGAACGGGGCCGTGCCGTTGCCCCGGCCAGGGGTCACACCTCGGTGCACTCCCCAGCCGGGTGGGCCGGGTGGCCGTAGAGCACCCAGCTCGTCCCGTCCGCCTCGGTGACGTTCACGTAGTCCACGCCGTCCACCTCGGCGGCGGCCTCGCAGATCGCCACGGCCAGACCGGCCTCGGCGCTGTCCTCGGTGCGCGGGTCGGTGAGGTCCGTGGACACCTCCACGCGCCCATTCTCGGGGGATTCCACCCCGGTCACGTGCGGATCATCGGCGAGGGCGGCCGACACGGCGGCGGCAAGGTCGGAGCTGGGCGAGGATGCGGCCGCCGACGTCGGCGAGGATGCGGCAGGCTGGGGCTCCGTCCCAGCGCAGGACGTGAGGGCGAGGGCGAGGGCCGCGACGGCGGCGGGGGCGAGCTTCTTCACCCCGGCAGGCTACCCGGCCCCGTCCCCGGAGAGTCGGCGCGGCTTCACCGCGGCGGAGGCCAGGACGGATCACGGCCCTCGAGCCGCGCGACCCATGCGGACAGGTATACGGCGCGCTGCTGCAAGCCGCCGGCCTCGGCCTCGCCACCCCGGACCGTCCAGGAGAAGGAGAATGGAAGCCAGGAGGACGGGGGCGACTAAGGTGCGCAAAAGCGCGGGCCGCTTCATGCCTGGCCGCCGGCCGTCGTGTCCACAGCACGCAGGCCCGCATAGTTCCGGCCCGCCACGTGCTCCCGCTGACCCTGTGCCCGCGCCTTGGCCTCCATCTGCTCACCCGTCAGCGCCGTGATCCGCAACGTCTGACGATCCCGCGGGGTGAACGGGAACCGGCCCATCAAGTTGAGCAGCGTGTCAACGCGGGTGAGGGCCCCGTCAGACCAGATCGCCTCATAGGCGACGGCGGCGAGCATGAGAATCCGCCACTCCACCGCGGAGAGCTCCGGCGCAATCGAGGACGTTCCCAGCTCGTCCCAGAACCTCAGCGTCTCCGCGCTCCACGGCCTATCCCGCTCCGGCAACGGCGGCTGAGGCACCGCCACCACTTCGAGGGCCCGGAACTCAGGCCCGCTCGACGTCGTGCGGCGCGACCGCTTGTTCGCGGGCTTCGGCAGATTCGCCATCATTTCTCCAATCGGTTGATCCACTCGCGCAGGTACTCAGCGCGGCGGGCGAGTCCTTCTTCTTCGGCAGCTCGCAGACGCTTACGCAGCGTCCGCAGCCGGGTGTGCCCCCTGTAGCGGCAGGCATCCGAGCACCACCGGGCGGGCCGCCCAGTCCCGGCCTGAATGACCGGATTCCGACACATCGGACAGCGCGAAACCGGCATATTCCGGCCCTCCAATCGTGGTAAATGCGTTTTCCCTCAACTCTGCAGACAGACAGCCACAGAC
>ERZ782914.324-NODE-324-length-15150-cov-6.009738_pt1 | contig 15150 bp, 16 predicted proteins | sample MGYA00375948_ERZ782914 | MGnify/ENA primary metagenome ERZ782914 (study PRJEB29894, sample SAMN03576417) | human skin metagenome | biome: human skin; feature: left retroauricular crease; material: organic_material | host: Homo sapiens | place: Italy: Trento...
GCGCTCAACTGTATCTTCAACCCTATAAATCTCCGCTCCATTTGCGAGCATTATGGCACCTGCTTCAGCTGCAAGCTCTGAAAGTATGACAGCATCGTGCATTGAATTTATATTTTCTGTTGTCATAAGCCTTCCTTTACATATAGTTTTGCTTGTATTTTTTAATATTATCTTCTGTTAAAAATTCATAGGCATCGCTAACTTGTGTAAATTTCTCTGTTGCATCTGGACTCTTGTTAATATCTGGATGATATTTTTTTGCTAATTTCCTATAATTTAACTTAACTTGATATATGTCAGTATCATATCCAAGACCCAAAGTCTTACAAGCTTGTTCATACTTTTCTTTAAATCCAAGGTCATTTGGACCATTGTATCCACCATAGTTACCTTGGTTATAATTCTGCTTTGTATTTTGGTAATAAGTTCTAGAATAGCCACCAAAATTTCTAGTAAATTCTTCAAACCTTCGATTCATCTCTTCTTGCTGACGACGAGCCTCTTCTTCTTGAGCACGCCTTCTAGCTTGTTCTTGTTCATATTTGTACTTGTTGGAATAATCTGAAATACTATCGTAACCGACTTTTTTACCAGTAATCATAGAATCTGCTCTATCATACATCCACTCAGTCAATGTATAATTTAGATATCTTAAGAGAGATATGAATTTTGGTCCCAAAATCGGAATAAATATTACAGCAAATATGAAATAGGTTACATCTTTGGGTAGCATAAGGGGAATTATTGGAAATATAAATATAGTAGAACATCCAATAATAAAGATCCCAAAGAGCAATTGCCTGATTCCTTCAAAAGTAACAACAATTACATTCATAATGTTTATTAGAACATTAAATATAGTTCCAATACCTGTGGCCAAGCCATGTATAATTTTACCTAGTACCTTCATAATAAAATCTCCATTCAAATTGATTATATCAAAGATTTTTTGTTTTAGAAAATTATTGTGGCTTATATATCAGCCAAACAATTCTTCGCTGTTAGAGTTATACAAATTATAATAGATGCCTTTATTTTCAATAAGTTGTTTATGATTACCACGTTCTACAATTCCATCATAGGTTAGGACTAAAATCTCATCAGCATTTCTAATGGTAGATAGCCTGTGAGCTATGGTAATAGTTGTTCTTCCTTTGGATAGAAGTTCAAGTGATTTTTGAACTATGGCTTCACTCTTATTGTCAAGGGCACTAGTCGCTTCGTCAAGGATTAAGATTGGTGGATTTTTTAGAAATACTCTAGCTATAGAGATTCTTTGCTTTTGTCCACCAGAAAGTTTTACTCCTCGTTCTCCTATATGAGTATCATAACCATATGGCAAGTCTTTGATAAATTCGGTAGCTCCTGCAAGTTCTGCAGCTCTTTCAATCTCTTCATCCGTAGCATCGTCTTTGCCATATCTGATATTTTCTTTGACAGTACCTCCAAATAGATAGACGTCCTGCTGAACAATTCCTATATTATCTCTGAGTGATTCTAATGTTAAATCTCTTATGTCTTCTCCGTCTAGAGTAATTGACCCAGATTCTATGTCATAAAATCTAGGAATTAATTTTGAAATAGTAGTTTTTCCAGCACCAGATGGTCCAACTAGAGCAATATTTTCTCCAACATCTACACAGAAGTTAATATCTTCTAGAACGTATGGTTCGTTTTCTGTTGCCTCTGGATATTTAAAATAAACATTTTTAAATTCTATCTTCCCGCGGACACCGTTTAAATCTTTTGCACCTTCGTGGTCGTTAATGTTATTTTCTAAATCCATAACTTCTACAAATCTTTCAATGCCTGTAGAACCAGCTTGGTAGACATCAGTAAAGTTTATAAGTCTTTCAATTGCTGCTACTAGCATATTTAAATACATAATAAAAGCAATTAAATCCCCAGGGCTTATAGCTTTATTTACTACAAACATACCACCAATAAATATTAAGATAGCATACATAAAACCAGAAAAGGCTTCATTTATCATAAAAAATCCAGCCATATCAAAATATCTATCTTTTTTGATGTCGACAAACTTATCATTGTTAGTTTGAAATTTATCTTTTTCAACATTTTCATTGGCAAAAGATTTGACAACTGAAATACCAAGAAGTGTATCTTCTACTCCAGAGTTGATTTCACCTATTTGCCTTTTTACATTTAGGGTAGCTTTTCTAAACTCTCTACGTTTATTGCCCGATACTACAAACATAATTGGAATTATTATATAGATTATGAGGGCAAGCTTCCAATTGATAGTTAAAAGAATTACAAAAGATAGGACTAACTTAATTACTCCAACTAAAATTTCTTCTGGCATGTGATGAGAAAATTCAGTTATATCAAATAAATCTGTTGTAAGTCTACTCATTAACGATCCTATGCGAGCTTCATTAAAAAACTCTGTATCCATAGTAAGTAAATGATTAAATACATCTTTTCTCATGTCACGTTCTATCTTTGCACCCATTATATGACCTAAAGATTGCATAAAATATCTTGCTGCAACTTCAATTATTTTAGTTACCACAAAAATAATTCCAACCTTTACTACCTTATGAGCATCAAGCAGACCAAGCTGAGCCCAATCTGTTAGATAAGATAATAAAATTGGTAATACAAGTCCTGAGACTGTAGTTAAAGCTGACGCAATTAAATCTGCTGCAAGTATTTTTTTATAAGGTCTATAATAAGGTAAAAATCTCTTAAATAAATATTTGTTAGAATATGATTTTTCCTTCATGTGGCCTCCTTAAATATTTTTTATAATACAAATATCTTACCATTTTTATAGGTATTTACTAAGAAGGAATGTTGTAAATAAGGATTTAATTTGTTAGTATTATAACAGGAGGCAATATGGCTAGAATAATTGAAAAAACAAACTTAAATGAAAATACAATAAAATTTGTTGTTAACGCTCCAAACATAGCTAAAAGAGCTTTGCCTGGACAGTTTATAATCCTAAGACTAGATGAAAAAGGAGAGAGAGTTCCCTTTACCATATCATCCACCGATGGAGAAAATGTAACAATAATAGTACAAGTAGTGGGTTCTACAACTATGAGAATGAATACACTAAAAGCTGGAGATGGTTTTTTAGACTTTGTCGGTCCTCTTGGCATACCAACAGAACTAGACAGCCTAAAAGACAAAAATGTCTGTGTAGTTGGCGGTGGACTTGGTACAGCAATAGCCTATCCACAAGCTAAATATCTTCATGACATTGGCGCCCATGTTGATGTAATAATCGGTTTTAGAAACAAAGATTTGATACTGCTTGAAAATGAGCTAAAAAGATCAAGCGAGAATTTATACATAGCAACTGACGACGGATCTTATGGCCATGCTGGTTTTGTAACAGATATACTTAAAAACAATATAGATTCTAATATAAATTACGACCACATCCTGGCTATAGGACCAGTCATAATGATGAAAAACGTAGTAGAGCTAGCAAGGCCCTATGAGATTCCTGTAACTATTAGTATGAACTCAACTATGGTAGATGGCACAGGCATGTGTGGCTGTTGTAGGCTTACTGTAGATGGGCAAATGAAATTCGCCTGTGTAGATGGTCCAGACTTTGATGGTTACAAGGTCGACTTTCAAGAAGCGATGAATAGGTCAAGAAATTACATAAAAGAAGAAAGAGAGCACATATGCAATTTGACAGGGGAGCTAAGACATGGCTGATTACAAAATAAATATGGCAAAAGAAAAAGTAAAGATGCCAGAACAAGACCCAAATATTAGAAATAGCAACTTTAAAGAAGTTACCTTAGGCTATGATATAGAAATGGCAAGGGAAGAAGCAACTAGATGCTTACAATGTAAAAATGCACCATGTATGGGCGGATGCCCTGTATCAGTTCACATCCCAGAATTTATAGGAAATCTTATAGCTGGAGATTTAGAAAGCGCTTATGATGCTATTGCAATGACAAATAACCTTCCAGCTATTTGCGGTAGGGTATGTCCACAAGAAGTTCAATGCGAAGGAGTATGCACCAGGGGAATAAAAAGTGAGCCAGTTGCGATCGGTCGTTTGGAAAGATTTGTCGCTGATTGGCATATGAACAATTCCTACAACAAACCTATAGAAGTAACTAGTCAAAATGCAAAAGTAGCTGTCATAGGATCTGGCCCTTCTGGTCTATCTGCTGCTGCTGATCTAGCGAAAATGGGCTATCAAGTTGTAATTTTTGAAGCCTTCCACACAGCTGGTGGCGTTTTAATGTACGGTATACCAGAATTCAGATTGCCAAAGACTTTAGTACAAAAAGAACTTAAAAATGTAATAGGACTCGGAGTTAAACTCCAAACTAATACCATAGTCGGTCGTACTATATCTATTGATGATATCTTTGACCAAGGTTTTGAAGCAATCTATGTATCTACTGGCGCTGGTCTACCATCATTCTTGGGTATACCTGGAGAAAATCTAAATGGAGTATATTCTGCAAATGAATTTTTAACAAGAATGAACCTTATGAAAGCCTACAAGTTCCCAGTATATGATACTCCTGTAAAAATAGGAGATAAAGTATGCGTAGTAGGTGGCGGAAATGTGGCCATGGATGCAGCTAGATCTGCAAAAAGACTTGGGGCTGATGTAACTATAGTTTACAGAAGAAGCTTTGAAGAAATGCCAGCTAGAAACGAAGAAAGCCACCATGCTATAGAAGAAGGGGTAAAGTTCCTAAATCTTCATAATCCAGCAGAAATCATTGGAGAAGATGGTTGGGTAAAATCAGTTAAAGTAGAAAAAATGGAATTAGGAGAGCCAGATAAATCTAATCGTCGCCGTCCGATTCCAACAGGAACTTTCGAAGAAGTTGAATTTGACTCTGTGATAATCTCCATAGGTCAAAGTCCAAATCCTCTTATCAAACAAACAAATGAAGATATTAAAACCCAATCTTGGGGTGGCATAATAATAGATGATAGTACAATGACTACAAAAGATGGCGTATTTGCAGGAGGAGATGCAGTAAGTGGTGCTGCCACAGTAATCCTTGCCATGGGTGCCGGTAAAAAAGCTGCTGAAAATATCGATAAGTATATCAAAAGTAAAAAGCAGAAAAATTCTTTTTAAATATAGAAAATAATTTTATTTTTTCATTTAAAAAGTTTACTATAAATTAATGGCATAGTGTAAAATATTATGCGTAAAGTAGAAAAAGAGAACTCAAACTTGTAAAGTTTTGTTAAGAAAATAAAAAAACATAAACTAACAAGGAGTTCTCTTATGGATAATTTTAACACAGAATCAATGCAAATACTAGCCCAAGGATTAGATGTAATACTATTCTCAAATATAGAGCAAGACTACCAGCTAACAAAGGGCGTAAAGATATGGGCTTTTACAAGACTTATAACGAAGCTATGGAAGCACTTATAAATTATCAAGAACCAGAACCAATGGTAACATTTGGACAACTTTATCAAAAATACAAAGAAACAAACGAATATAAGAAATTCCCCAAAAACACCCAGCAAAGGTATGCGAGAGCATACGAAAGATTTGAGCATTTAATTAATACAGATATCCACGACATAACTTATAGCGACTTACAAGATGTTATAGACCAAATGGAATTAGAAGGATACTATCAGACAAAAGGTTGGGTTTTAACACGTCAAGACTATTCCTCAAGCTCCCTAGAACGTTTAAAAATAATGATAAACAGTTTATACGCTAGCAATAAAAAACAATATCATGCAGTTTAATCCTGCCCCTTATTTAGAAATAGGTGGCATAAAAACAAAAAGACAAAAAGAAATATTTACCAAAAATGAAATAGAGAAACTATTTAGCTCCATACCTACAAATCCAAATGCAAGGCATATAATAATCATGATATTTACGTGCATGAGAACTGGCGAATACATGTACCTAAATAGAAAACAAATAGATTTTGATAAAAATGAAATAATAGACTTTGGTGAAAAAACAAACGCTGGTAGAAACCGTAAAATGTTCATCCACCCAAAAATAAAAGATATATTAATGGACTTAGCAATAGAAAGCCAATCTGGATACTTAATAGAAGAAGATGGTAAAGCTTTGAAATACGACGAACAATTTTATAATAACATTTACTACCCAGCATTAGAAGAAGCTGGCATAAAAAGAAAAATCCCATATACTTGCCGCTATACATTTGCTACCATAGCACATAACAGTGGAGTAAGTGACAAAGCACTACAAAATTTAATGGGTCATACCGATTTTAGTATAACAGCAAATTCCTACATTCAAGATTTAGATGAATTCATATACGAAGAACTACAAAAAATCCAATAAAAAAATAGGTAACATGTGCTCACTGTCCACATATTACCCACAAAAAAAATACTAAATATTGAAATTTCAACGTTTATAAAAAGTTATTGGTGCAGGATAGAAGACTTGAACTTCCACGACCTAAAATCGGTCACAAGATCCTTAGTCTTGCGCGTCTGCCAATTCCGCCAATCCTGCATGGAATACTAATTAAATATACTAGAAAAAATAAATTTTGTCAAGAAAAAACCAAGATTTATATAAAAACCTAAGTCTTTGTTTTTAATAATAAATCTTGGTCAAATATTATATTAGATAAATAATCCTGCAAATACTACAGATACTATTGTCATTAATTTTATTAGAATATTTAGAGATGGGCCGGATGTATCTTTGAATGGATCTCCTACTGTATCTCCAACTACTGATGCTTTGTGTGCATCAGATCCTTTGCCACCTTCTACACCACTTTCGATGTATTTTTTAGCATTATCCCATGCTCCACCAGCATTTGACATAAATATCGCCATCATTACACCAGTTACTAAAGCACCTGCTAGTAATCCACCAAGAGCATGTGGGCCAAGAATTAGACCAACTACAATTGGAACTAATATGGCTAGTATACCTGGTATTACCATTTCTCTTAATGAAGCAGTTGTAGAAATTTGGATACAATTTTCATAGTCTGGTTCTTTGTTACCAGCTAGTATTTGATCATCTTCTTTAAATTGTCTTCTTACTTCTTCAATCATTTGGCTTGCTGCTTTTCCTACTGAATTCATTGTCAAAGCTGAAAATAGAAATGGTAGCATAGCTCCTATGAACATACCTGCTACTACTTTACTATCTAGGATAGATATAGAATCTAGGTTGATTGATTCTGCATAGGTTATAAATAGTGAAAGAGCTGTAAGAGCAGCTGAACCTATTGCAAATCCCTTACCAATAGCTGCTGTTGTATTTCCAATAGAGTCAAGTCCATCAGTTATATCACGTACGTTTTCTGGTAAATAGCTCATTTCTGCGATACCACCAGCATTGTCTGTGATTGGTCCATAGGCATCTACTGTTATTGTAATGCCTGTTATTGAAAGCATACCTACAGCTGCTAAAGCTATACCATATACTCCAACCAGTTTAAATGAAACCATAATAGCTATAGCTATTACTATAATAGGAAATACAGTTGATAGCATCCCTGTTGAAAGGCCTGCTATGATATTTGTTGCAACACCTGTTGATGATTCTTTTGAAATGTATTTTACATGCTTATATTTTTCAGAAGTATAAATTTCAGTTAAAAGTCCAATTGCTATACCAGCTATAAGTCCTGTAATCACTGCAAAAGCAGCACTATAATCTCCAAAGTATTTGTTAGAGAAGATTAGTGAACCAACTAGTACTATAAGTCCAGAAATGTAAAGGGTCGCCATTAGTGATTTTTGTGGATCTTCATGTGATTTTGATAAAAACACAAGGCTTGCTATAATTGATGCTGCAATTCCTAAAGCAGCTAAAGTAAGTGTAAATGAAAGACCGGCTTGGTCAAAATACACTATGCCCAAGGTCATTGATGAAATTATAGCACCAACATATGACTCAAATAAGTCAGCACCCATACCAGCCACATCGCCTACATTATCGCCTACATTATCTGCAATTACTGCAGGGTTTCTTGGATCATCTTCTGGTATTCCAGCTTCTACTTTACCTACAAGGTCAGCTCCAAGATCGGCAGCTTTTGTATAGATACCACCACCAACTCTAGCAAATAGAGCAACTGAAGATGCACCTAGTGAATAACCCATCAAGATTGTTGGGTCTTTATATATTAAATAAGTAATTATAATTCCTAGAAATCCAAGGCCTGTTACAGCCATGCCCATGACAGAACCCCCAGAAAAAGCTACTTTTAACGCTCCATCTTCTCCTTTTTCATAAGCTTGGTTAGCGCATCTAACATTTGATGCAGTTGATACTCTCATACCAATAAAACCAGCAAGCATTGATAATAAAGATCCTATAAGGTAGCAAATCATAATTTTTACATTGAAAAATAACAGCAATAATATAGCTACTATAGCAACAAAAATAGAAATAAATTTGTATTCTCTGCTTAGAAATGTCATAGCACCGTTTCTAATATATCCTGAAATTTGAACCATGCGTTCATTACCAGCAGAAAGTGGATTGATTTTAGCATTAATAGTAAATAGCATAAAAACTAATGCCAATATAGCCACTATTAGAGATAAAATTTCAATAGACATAAGTCCTCCTTTTGATTTATTTACTTATATTGTAATATTGTTTATAGCATATTACAATATAGATTTTATTAAGAATAAAAAAAGCACTAAACCCCATGCAAGATGCAATCATTTTAGTGCTTTAATGCTTATTGAATTTATTATTTTAATTATATATATATTAGTTTTCTTCGTATGGTAATAATGCAACTTGGCGAGCACGCTTAATAGCACGTGTTACTTCTCTTTGATGTTTTGCATTAAGACCTGTAACTCTTCTTGGTAAGATCTTTCCTCTATCTGAGATAAATCTTTTTAAAGTTTCTGTATCCTTGTAATCGATAACTTTAGAAGGATCTTTTACAAATGGATCAACTTTTTTTCTTGGTCTAAATCTTCTATTTTGAGCCATGGTATTCCTTTCAATTATTTTTAGAATGGAATCCTGCCATCATCCTCAATTTCTGTGAAGTCATCATCGAAGAAATCATCACTACTATCAAAGCCAGCTTGGTTTTGATTATTGTAGTTATTATTGTTATTGTTTGGATAGCCAGTTTGTGAGTAATTATTGTTTTGATAATCTTGGTTTTCACCATAATTACGGTTATTGTAGCCACTAGATTGATTGTCAGATCTAGATCCGATAAATTCGACATTGTTGGCCCAAACATCTGTAGTATAGATTGTTTTGCCTGTCTCCTTATCTTGGTAGCTACCTGTGTTTATGCTACCTTCAACAGCACATTGACTTCCTTTTCTTAAGTATTTTGATGCATTTTCACCTTGTTGACCCCATACTGTAATACGTATAAAATCAGCTGTAGGACGATTTTGAGATTCTGCTTCTTGTCTTTTTTCCCTACTAAGTCTTCTATCGACTGCTAGGGTAAATGTAGCAACTGCTTGGTTATTTTGAGTATATCTTAATTCTGGATCTCTAGTAAGTCTTCCAATAAGTATAACTCTATTCATTGATTAGTCCTCTTTTCTGATAACCATGTATCTTAATACAAAATCTGAAAGTCTTAGTCTTCTTTCAAATTCTCTGATATGGTCTGGAAGAGAATCAAATTCTACGATGTAATAATAACCGTCTCTGATGTCATTAATTTCGTAAGCTAATCTTCTTTTTCCCCAGTCATCAACGTTAGTAACTGTACCATTTTCTTCTATGATAGCTTTAAATCTATCTAGTAGGTCAGTTCTACCTTGATCTGTCATATCAGGTTTGAAAATCAAAACTGCTTCGTATTTATTCATTACTTCACCTCCCTATGGTCTATGACCCCGTTGTTGTTTATACGGAGTAGAGTGTTACTGGTATATTCTACTAGCAATAATAACTATTGTCAAGGTTATTAGTGGTCATATTTCTATTATTCCTAATATTAATATTATAAGTGGAAAAGCTATAGCAAAGATATAGTCGCGAGTATTTACTCCCATAATTATATAGTTTGATCTCTTCCCACCAAAGCCCTTGGCCTCCATAGATGAAGCTATGTTATCTGAAAATCTAACTGATCTAACTAAAAGAGTAAAAATTGGTCTAATATTTAAAAATCCGTATCTAATCCCTCTAACATCATATGATAGCTTTACCTTTTCTAAGTCATCTTTAAGATTAGGTATTAAATTTATGGCCGATAGTATACCAAAGGCTAGGTTATCAGATAAATTTAATTGTTGGATAAAGCTATACACAAGCTCTTTGGAGTCTGTTGTCATAGAATAAGATATACCTAATAATGCATAAGCTGCAATTCTTGAGCCTAGTACTAATCCATTGTAGAAATTGCTATCCAAATTATTATTTACCGAAGAAGTAAGCCCTGATGTAGAGAATTTGTATCCTGCCATAAAGAAGCTTAGGGATAAGAGTATGACAGGTAATAAGGCTATCATTAGCTTTTTAAAATTTACTCTCTTTGATGTAAATAAGAATAAGAATCCCAATACTACAACAAAGAAGTTAAGCTTGTATGAATTAAATAATCCTACTATAAGAGAGCTTAGAAATATGCTTATAGTTTTAAAACTAGGGTTCATTTTATCAATCAATTCGCACCACCTTCTTATCGATTATCCTGTATTCAACATCTTTATAAGCTCTTATCAAATTTTGATCATGACTTGTAAATATAATAGTTGTATCTTTAGATAGAGCCTTTAAGTCCTCCATTATAAGACTTGCATTTTTAAAATCTTGGCCGTATGTAGGCTCATCAACCAATAGTAGATCCTTATCTAGTGCAAGCATGGTAAGAACTGCAAGCCTCCTTTGCTCACCCTGGGAAAGCATCCAAGGAGATTTATCTACATAAGTATCGAGTCTATATGTTTTGAGTAGGTCTATATTTTCTTGGCTAACATCATCATAATTTCTATGACCAGTAAATTCTTCCAATACATTTGTTCTTACAAACTGCAATGTAGGGTCTTGAAAAACTAGGCCAATTCTGCCAAGTAAGTCCTTTTTCCTATAGGAATTAAGTTCCTTATCCCAAATCTTTATAGAACCATTATAGGAAAGTTGTCTTAGTAAAACTTTAAACAAAGTGCTTTTTCCTGCCCCACTTTCTCCAGTTAGAGCTATTAATTTATTAGCAGGCATAGAAAAACTGCTATCTTTAATTATTGATTTAACTTCTTTATCTGTTTCATAGGATATATTTAAGTTATAAGCTTTTAAAAAATCTATACTTGCGTTTAAACTCTTTTCCTTATAGCTCTTTCCATCAAATATTAATCCATTATCTATTAATAATTTTTTTTGCTCCTGACTAATATTTTTAGGATTTATTTTATCATCCACTATTCTCCCATCTGGGTCTATGACTACAATCCTATCTACAAAATCCCAAAGTTCGAGCCTATGATCGATTATTAAATAAGATGACCCCTCATCTAGTCTTTGCCTAATGATTTTTTGCAAATCATAAGTAGAATTATCATCGATATTTGCAAATGGCTCATCAAGAACATAGAGCTTACTATCTATCAAATCTATAGCACAAAAGGCTACTCTTTGTAATTGCCCACCTGATAAGGTATCAAAATCTTGGTCTAATAAATTCATTATTCCATGCTTCTTAGCCTGGCTAATCACAGCTTCTTCAATCAGATTTCTACCAGTATCAAGATTTTCTAATACAAAAATTAACTCTTCTCTTAAGTTTTGTGTACATAAGGATAGCCTAGCATTTTGAAAAGATACTGCTAAATATGGATAACGATTATAGGTTTCAAATGATTCTAAGTCGTTATCTAGTATAGATAGTCTGTCATAATCGATCGTTGCAGCCATATTTTTATAATATCCACTTAAAACTGAAGCAAGAGTAGATTTTCCCGATCCACTCTTGCCACAAATTAACACTATTTCACCCTTTTTTACATCAAGATTTATATTTTTTAGTATACTCTTATTATTTATCTCAAGGGAAAGATTGTTGATGGTTAGTAGGCTACTAGCTCGCTCTTTCACTTATAACTCCAGTTTGATATAGCTTATCGCAAATGAATTTTGCTAAAAATCCTGTGAAGAATAATGAAGATATTAATCTAATCACAAAAATCATTAAAACAATTGATAAGTCAAGTGTCCAGTATTGGTTTCTAAATCCTGTCCACAAGAATGTAAAAATAGTACAAAACACAGCTGCAAGCATTGTAGTTTTATAAGAATAATCCTTATAACCACCCATTCTAAAGGCAAGTTCTACACCAAGACCTTGAATAATACCACTTACAATTACTATCGGGCCGAACATATTTCCTAGTAGAACCTCAATTAGTGCTGCAATTACTTCTGTAACAACCCCGACCAGTGGTTTCTTTATAATATAGGTAGCGGTTACAGCAGCCATAAACCAAATACCATAGTATGGTTCATAACCTAATATCCCATAACCAGAAGGTGTTAGAGCTGTTGTCGTAAATGCGCCTAGATATACTGCTCCAAGATATATCAGACCATAGATAACAGATAAAAGGCCCATTAATACATAATCACGTGTTTGAAGTTTATTTTTATTCATATAAAACTCCTAATTTTCCTCTGGTAAGTTGCATAGTAATTGAGATTCAATTACAAAGTGACTAACTTTATTTTCTAAGTAAGTATATATTTCTTCAAAGTAATTGAAAATATCGTGGACATCTGCCTTAAGGAATGTGACATAATGACCTGTTCCTGAGATGACGCCCATATCTATCCCCTTATTTACAACTGTCTCTATCTCATTCATATAATTATTATCACCAAATATATATAGGGCAAATTTGCCAGTAATATCAAAATGCTTATCTTTGATGAATTCTTCATTTATTTTTCTATCTTCAGCTTCTAGTAAATAATCAGCATCAGTATCTCCAGGGCAACCCTTGGATAAGGTTAAAGTCATGCTCATATGCACATCTTTTCTGTAAGCATTGATATAAAAAGCTTTAAGAGCGTCAAATAAAGCTTTTGTTTGTCCCCTATAAACTGTAGATGTATTATCTGTTTGAGACCAAATATTTGATGTATCAGTTTTATCTAAAGAGCCTAGAATGATTTCAATAAAATCATCTGACATAGGTGATAAGCTAAATCTCGCTCCTGATATACCAAGTTTTGATCCAGGTATACCACAACTAGTATTGGAATAATCTACATAATCAATTTTTGACATAAAAAAACTCCTTTTCCTACTTGTATTCGAAAAAAGAGATATACTCTATCAATCTATCTCCCTACGCAACAATTACGTTGATCAGGTTAGCGGGTATAATCTCAGCAAAATGCACCCCGAATATCAAGTACTATTATATTTTCCTGACCTAGTATAGCATAACTTTGTTCTCTTATCAAATTTAATTAATCTTTTGAGTAATAAATTGCATTGGCAATTGAACGGCTCATAACGTCTGCTGCCATTACTCCAACCATGTTAAGATCGGCAGTAATTTCATTAGTAGCTAGTGAAAAAATTGTATCCCCATCAAAGCCTGTATGAACAGGATTTATAGCTCTTGCAAAACCATCGTGGGTCATCTGGGCAATCTTTTTAAGCTTAGTCTTATCAAAACTAGCATTTGTTGCAACTATACCTATGGTTGTGTTTTTATTGGCCAAATCTGAAAAATCAGCCATAACATTGCTCATTGCATCTGTCGTTTTTAGAATTTGTCCATTTACAATTGGACCTGCTATTTGGGCCTTTTTATCATAATCATATATGTCACCAAAAGCATTAACAGCAACTATGGCAGATACTATTAGGTCACCTTCTTTTATGGTAGCAGAGCCTAGACCAGATTTCATAACATGGTCCATACCTAGGATTTTGCCAACTGTAGCTCCAGTTCCAGCCCCAATAATCCCTTGTCTATTTTCATCAAAAGATGCATTATTATAGGCCTGGATAGCCATCTTAGCATCTGGTCTAATCTTGTAATCCTTGTAGGCTAGGTCAAATAGGACAGCTTGGCTAACTATAGGAACTATGCCTACTCCAACATCTAAGCCTTGTTCATCTTCTTCTAAAACCTTCATCACTCCACTTGCAGCATCCAAACCATAAGCTGAGCCACCGCTTAATATAATTGCATTTACAGATTCTACAGTATTTATTGGATCTAATAAATCAGTTTCACGACTTCCTGGTGCTGATCCCCTCACTTCAACAGAGCAAGTATTACCCTTTGGTGGTATCAAAATACTAAGACCTGTACCAGCTTCCAAGTTCTGGGCATGACCAATTTTTATTCCTTTTATGTCAGTTATATATCCTTCATACATTTTTATATGTCCTTATAATTAATTTCATATATCTTCATTTCTATACTTATCCATCATAAGTCCAAAGACTTCAGCGCTTGATGGTGGTGTATAGCTTATAGCATTGGCACCAGCTCTAATTGTTTCTAAAATCTGATTGCCTTCTTTGCCTCCTGTTGCAATAATCGGAAAATTATTTCCTATATTTGTTCTAACTTCTCTTACCAGATCAGCTGTATATCTGCCTCCAGAAATATTTAATATCTCTGCACCTGCCTTAATTTTACCAAGGTAATCGTCACTTGCTCTTGTAATAGTTGCAATAACTGGTACATCTATAAATTCTGATATTTCCTTAATGTCTTTATTTGGCATAGGAGCATTTACAACAACTCCATAGGCACCAGAAAGTTCAGCATCTATTGCAACGTATTTTGATCTTAATCCTTGGGTTACTCCTCCTCCAATTCCTATAAAACAAGGTACATTTGATACACTTAAAATGGCGTTTGCTATAGAACTTTGGGGAGTGTATGGATAAACTGCCATTATACTGTCAGAGTTTGTATTTCTGATGATAGCTAAGTCTGTGGTAAAAAGTAGTGATTTTATTCTCTTTTCAAAAATTTTTATACCTGAAGCTTGATATATTTCATTAGGAACTGCTATAAAAGATTTTCTAAGTTTTGAATGAACCTGGGGAATATATTTTTCTTTTTTATCTGCCATAAGAATCCTTTCACATCGTTAATCATGTTAAATATATAACTTATAATGAGACTTGCGACAAAACCAAAAAACGCTTAGTCGGACTACAAAAATTGGAGTATTCATAA
>ERZ782914.326-NODE-326-length-14950-cov-8.169251_pt1 | contig 14950 bp, 10 predicted proteins | sample MGYA00375948_ERZ782914 | MGnify/ENA primary metagenome ERZ782914 (study PRJEB29894, sample SAMN03576417) | human skin metagenome | biome: human skin; feature: left retroauricular crease; material: organic_material | host: Homo sapiens | place: Italy: Trento...
GATGTGGCCATAGTGGGACTGGAAAATGTGGGCAAGACATCGGTGGCTACCGCCCTTCAAGGTACATTTCAAGAAATGGAAAAGGACTTGCACGTGTACGATACGCCAATGCTGCTTCCTCCCACGGCGCCGTTACCTGTCCACACTGAGGATGAGGATGATGACGAAGAAGAGGATGACGACGAAGAGGAAGAAGACGAGGATCTCACTGCAGAGATTGAGCGGCGTGAGCGATTGCGGTCTAAGCTCATGTGGATGTTGATGCGCAATCAGGGCAATGTCCAGCGCTTTAAGGACCCTGTAATGTTAGTGCAAACGCTCCTCTCGCGTGTGGCACACCCCGTGGACTTGATGATGATATATGGAACACCTGCGTTCGGCTCGTTCGTACCAGAACGGGCTTCGCTTGCAGACGATGCGCCCTTGGAAGATGTTGTTCGCGATCAGCACCGCCAAAGCGATGAAAAAGCATATGCGGACACGGAGCAGTTCCTCATTAGTGTCGCTCGTTCGGTTGGCCGTCTCAAGCGAATGGGCGTGCCAGATGTTTTGGGTGCGGCACGTATTCTTTTGCGTGACTGGTCGCATGCTGTTCTCGGATACTACGCGGTACCACACGACCGGGCAAAGCATGTCTTGAGTCATGGCTCAAGTCAGGAGAAGAAATTATGGACATCGGTGGCCGAATTGGTTGAGCAGGTCAAAACTGTACTACCTCGGAGAGATTGGCGACAAAATTGGGCTTCACGAGAATTGCGTCTCGTACCTCTCAAGGAAGCCCCTTTTGAACAGGTAGACCTTGTGTTCGCACCGGTCCCTGAGGATGCAGACGATGATGATATCCCTGAATTTGAAGACGAGGAGATCGACAGCGACGAGGCCGATGGAATCAAGAAACCAGGAGAGGACCTTGAAGACGATCTTGAGGAGGACGATGATGAAGACGACCTCGATGAAGACGACCTCGATGAAGACGACCTCGATGAAGACGATCTCGATGAAGACGATCTCGATGAAGACGACCTCGATGAAGAGGACTTCGACAATGAAGATTTCGATGGAGAAAAAGATGAAGAAGACGGGGAAGAAGACGAGGAAGAAGACGAGATTGAACCAGAGGTCCATCTGAGCAAGAAGCGCACCTCCAAGAAGCGATCAGCTAAACCTATCACTCCCAAGCGGGTCGCCAAAACGACCAAGCCTTCATCCAGAAAAGCTGCACCCAAGCCTGGTGAAGCTTACGATATAAATGCGTACTTTTAGTCCTACGTAGCCAGCACTATACATCCTTACTCGCGAGTACAGGCAGCTTGTCACCTGGAATGAAATGACGTTCGACGCCATCTTCCTTGATCACGGCCAAACGAATCGTGCCACCCGAAGCGCCATCGCGACGCATCGCCAAGCTCAACGCATTCTTGACAAACTCGAGTGTCTGCTCTTCGTTCCAACCCTCGCGCCATGTTGAATCGCAGAAGCCGTAGATATACGCTGAGCCAGAGCCTCCGATGGCCCATGGCTGTTCAAATAAGCCACCACCAAGTGGCACATTGAAAACGCGACCACCATGTTGTTTGTCCCAGCCGGCAACAATAATGCCAGCGGTAAGGCGGTCCTTGTTCTGGTATATGAGTTCCTGAAATAGATTGGCTGCTACAGCCGTAGGAGGTTGTTGCTCCTGCATAACGTTGTACAGCTGTAGATGATATGTCACAACATCAGCCAAAGCTTGTGTATCAGCGGCAGAGCCTGAGCGACAACAGTAAATACGGTCGGACAAGTGCGTCAGCTTGTCGGTGACGCGATTCGCAATGTATGGTCCCATCGTCGTGCGCGAGTCAGCCCCGATCACAACACCGCCATCGAACTTGACAGCCATAATTGATGTGCCCAGATCCACCTCGCCCTTTTTGAGGTGCGCGATGTCTACTGCACCCATTGCCATGGTGGTAATCGTCGCGCTGGAAAAATCGCGTCTCGATCGCCTCCAATCCATGGGTGTCGTCAGCGTTTGCGCGGCATGGGCAACCACGTGATTGATTCGCTGGGGGAACGCACTCACCTCGACGAGCTCATTCGCTGACAAATAAGCTCTGACAGCGCTCTCTTTCCACACGATGGGACAGCAAGGATCACAACTGTTAGATGACATTGAACGAGGCACGCATTTCTCATCAGAAGAAATTCAGCGGCTGAAAAAGAGGTTTCTAAAACTAGACAGTGATGGATCAGGGTCCATTGACCGCGAGGAATTCCTCCAGATACCTGCTATTGCCAGCAACCCACTGGCCCAACGTCTTATTGCTATCTTTGATGCAGATGGCGGTGGATCTGTGGATTTTCAGGAATTTGTATATGCTCTCAGTGTGTTTACGAGCCGGGGAAGTCAAGAAGAAAAATTACAATGTATGTACACGATGGCTCACGCTTCAGTTGTATTTAAAGTGTACGATATGGACCGTGATGGATACATTTCGAACGGCGAACTATTCATTGTGCTGAAAATGATGGTGGGTGGCAATTTGAAGGACCAACAGCTTCAGCAGATCGTAGACAAAACGATCATGGAGGCAGACAAGAACGGCGATGGCAAAATTGATTTCTCCGAGTTCTTGGATATGGTCAATAATACAGACGTGGCAAAACAACTCACGCTTGGTGTAAGTACACCCTTCACTCACACCACAGGACCTCTTCTAAGTTTCCCCCCTTGAACGTGATTGTAGCATACATACATTCTTACACATTTATCCATGTCAATTTTTTGCCTACATGAAGCGCATACGAGCCAAGGGGCGCAGTACATCTGAAAGTACTGAGGACGTTGAGTATTGCCGGCGTTCAAGACGATTCAGCCGACGCGCAGTAAGGGCGTTACTCTGTGTCCGTTGACCGCGTGCCGGATAGCCTCCAGCATGCCGACGACCCACATACGAGCCGATGGAACGGTGGTGCGCGATATTAGCTAGCACTTCACGGCGCAGGTCGCCTTCGAGTACGATGGACCGCAATGGATCCATTGCCGACTTGGGGCGTTGTGATGGAGGCAGGTCAGCCGGGTTGGAAGATGCGGGGGGTGGGCGGACACTTCCGTGCAGTGTAGAGCGCGTCTGAGATGGAGACGCCGCAGGTATCATGCTTGGAGAGGATAAGTACGCAGAGAGCTCGGTAATTTGTGTTTCGGTGAGAGAAGAGACCGTAGCTTGGTCGTGTACTCGAATACGGGCGCACAGTCGACGAGCTGTATCGTATGAAATGCCATAAAAGTTGGTTAGTGCAATCTGAATGTGTCAGCTAGTTCCTAGCGGCGTATACATACGCGCACCAGCTTATGGTCGGGCAAGTACGTGCCCAGCAAGTACATGGCTCTGAATAAGTACAAAGAAAAGGACGAGGCAGCTTAGGCTTCCGAGTCACGTGTACCCTCCGCCTACATCAGGAAACGCATGGTATATATCTAAAATACATGGGACATAGTATACAAGGAGCTAGCATGGCAATTCGAATTTGTTTAGAACAGAGAGGACTTGAGATGCAAGAGGTCTGTCCTCCGGTTGGGGTGATACCATAGCTCGAATTAATTCACGAAGTGCATCTGGTAATCGGTCACCACCCGGTAAAATCAGAGCGGGCGCACCATCAGCGTACGAGCGCATATCAGGTTCGCGGTTCGATCTGGACAATGTTGGCATGAGGGAAGATGATAGAGGGGATGTAGGTGCAGAGGTAGGGGATGCGGGGTGTATCGTATTAGCGCTTTGTTCTTCGCCCTGACCTAGAGGTTGCCGCTTCTCACTGTTGGGTACCTGTAGGTACGAGCCGGACAGATACCGACGGGATGGTCGCGAGCCTCTCGGTTCAGATGAAAGAGATACGCAACGACCCAGTAAACCGGCATCGCTCTTGCGAGAACCAGGCGAGTAAGATGTAGCGCGTTTTATGGACGGCACTGTCAATGTTGAAGGGGTGTGAGTCGGAGGTATAAATACGCCCTTGGGTGTAGGCGCTGGATCAAGGAGTTGATCGAGCAAGGTATCCTGTATGCCAGACAGAGAGAGACTCTTTTCTAACGACGTTAGCAAATCAGGTGAGCCTGGTGGATGTTGGGTGTCAAGGTTCGACCGTAACTGCGATTGGGACCAAGGTCTTGAGCGAGAGGGCAAAGGGGCGCGAGGATGCTGAAATGACAGTCGCTCCATGCGATCATCCTCTTCACTAACGAAAAAGTGCTTTTGGCGCTGCCGGATCGCCATTACACTCTTTACACGATGACTCGGATCGACTCCCGTTGCGAGAGAATACAATAACACACCTAGACTAAAGATGTCCAATGTGAATGACAGAGCGGGGTGCGCTTGGCCCTGGGCTTCGTCTGGGGACCAGGACCATATGTGGAAAAGTTCAGGCGCACGGAATGCAGGTGTCCCGACTGAGTAACAGTCAGTGACGGGTACAGAGGCATTCGAAAAGAGAACGGCCGAAAAATCGCACAGCTTGATCGACAGGTTGTGAGTCAAGAGCACATTTTCTTTCTTAATATCGCCATGGACACATCCACGAGAATGCAGCCACTCGACTGTCTCGGCAAGCTGCCGCGCCCAGCCTAGCCATAGAGGTAAGTCGACATCAGAAGTGTGCGAACGGACATAGTCTGCGAGAGTACAGGGCAGGTGCTCCAGCACAATGAGTAATCGCGGCGGGTCATCCGATACATGGACGGGAGGAGCTTTGGCCTTATCATCACGTAGCTCCATTTCGTCTAGCACGGAAATGAGGCGCACGATATGTGGGTGAGGACCCAGGCGCCTAAGAGCAAATGCCTCCTGTAAGCCAGCCAGTTGAGACTCCTGGTCCGCTTGAACGCGCTTGACAGCGCACAGATGCCAGTCAACATACGTGTCAGAGTCATCCACACGTTCCCGATGATAGGCGCCCAGATAAACTTCAGAATTGCGTCCTTCACCTAGCTTGAACGGCTTGTTGAGAAATAGGCGCAAGGAGATCTTATCATTATGCGCTCGAATGCGCTGTTCTTCTGACTTGCGCTCTTCGAGGGACATCCTCCCAAAAGACGGTTTCTTAGCATGTCCACGAACAGGGTTTTGTCTCGATGGGTGTGTGCTAGGTAGGAGCATGGCGTTGGTCGAGCTCGGTGGTGCCACGGCCACTGCTTCGCCTGACTTGTCAATGCGCAAAGGCGGAGGTTTTGGCGGTGCCGGCGTTGGCGTCGATTGCCCACGAAAGAACAAGTCGTTTCGTGATGCATTCATCGCCTACGAACCGCTCACGCAATACCGTCTCCGCTCGCCACTAGCTGTAATGGATGCAGGCGTCCCTGGATGGCCGAGTAGCCCGTCTGGTGGCGTGGTCCTCTATCACGTGAGGTCTGGTGGGCCTTCGAGCCTCGATGTGGACGCGTGGGGCGTGGAGACTTCCTGCAACATGGCCACGAAACCCGAAGCACAGCAGCCATTGCAGGGCCGACAGGTGTGGACGCCGCCTGAAGGCCCTAAGCGTATGGACTCATTCCGCGAGCGCATTAATGCTGAGCACGGTGTGGATCTCAAGAACTACGCAGACCTGCACAAATGGAGTGTGGACGAGGTAGGCAAGTTTTGGCAGGCCGTATGGGACGAAATGGGCGTGGTGGCTAGCGAAAAGGCATCACACCCGGTTGCGGAAAACGCGCCTATGTTCCCCCCAGCGGAGTGGTTCGTTGGTGCGCGCCTGAATTTTGCCGAGAACATTCTTCACTTTGGCAAGGACGAGGACGTCGCGGTGATTGCATGCACGGAGCGTGAAGATGACACACAGCGCACGACGTATGGCGATTTGCGCAAGCAGGTAGCGCAGGCGGGTCATGCCTTGCGCAGTCTCGGCATTAAGCCGGGCGATACTGTCGCGAGTTACTCGGGCAACACGTGTGAGAACCTAGTCGCGTTCCTTGCTGCCAGCGCCGTAGGTGCTGTGTGGACGAGTGTCCCCCCCGACTTTGGCACGGCTGGGGTTTTGGAACGCTTCACGACCGTGCGTCCGCGCGTGATTTTTAGTACGAATCAGGTCTTGTACAATGGTAAACTGCATGACCATATTGGAAAACTAAATGCTACGATCGAAGGCTTGTTAGCTCTGCAGGATGAGTCGAGTCATGATCGCAAGGAAGATGAGCCGCAGTCCAAGCGCGCGCGTTTTGAGGCGGCGGGGTCCAAATTGGAGCATATCATTATTGCGCCTTACAGCGGCACTCATCCCGACCGCGATGCGCGTCCCAACGGCGTCGACGGAGCCAACGACAAGCACGGCCTTCAGCGCCACACATGGTCCGATTTTCTTCAAATGGGTGCGATCGAAGAGCCATTTGTATTTGAGCAGCTCGACTTTAACCAACCATTGTGGATCCTATTCTCGTCAGGCACCACGGGCACGCCGAAAGCCATCACACACCGTGCCGGTGGCATGCTGCTTCAGCTAGGTAAGGAGCATCTCCTGCACGGTGGCTTGAGCCGCAATGATGTGGTGTTCCAGCATACGACGATCGGCTGGATGATGTGGAACTGGCTTCTGGGTGCCTTGTTGGGTGGCTGCCCGATTGTGTTGTACGACGGTTCACCCGTGTACCCCACGGGTGTGCTGTGGGAAATGGCAGCGAGGCTGGGTGTGACAGTGTTTGGCACGTCGGCTGCATACCTCTCGATCATCGAGCGCCGTGCGTTCGTGCCGACGGAGCTGCACGACCAGCTCAAGGTGCGCATGATTTTGTCGACGGGCTCTCCGCTCCGGGCGGAGTTGTACCCGTTTGCTGAGAAGCTTGTGGGCCGCCCTGTCATGGTCGGCAGTATCACGGGTGGATCGGATCTGTGCTCGTTGTTCTCAGCCCATAATGAGGCCCTGCCTGTGTATGCCGGTGAAACGCAGTGCCTCGGCTTGGGCATGGATGTGGACGTATTTGATGCACAGGGCCGATCCGTGCCGAACATGGTGGAAGGCGATTTGGTGTGCAAGACGCCTTTCCCTGCGCAGCCGATTGGCTTCTGGCACCAGCCGAATGAGCGGTACCGCGACAGTTACTATGTCCAGTACCCAGGCGTATGGTATCATGGTGACTTGGTTATGCGCACCGACCACGGTGGTCTTATCATGCTAGGCCGCTCAGACGGTATTCTGAATCCGAACGGCATCCGCTTCGGCAGTGCCGATATATACGATGTGTTGGAAAGCTCGGAGGCTACAGATCCCTCATCGCCACTGTCCCACGTATCCGACTCCCTCGTGGTCGGCCTCAAGACGCCTGCCAAAGACGACGAAGTCGTTGTGCTGTTCCTGGTCGTTTCAGACGACGCCGACTGGAGCGCGATCGAAGCACAGTCTAAGTCTCTTATCCGCCAGCAGCGCAGTGCGCGACACGTTCCAGCCTACGTCCGCCGTGTCCAGGGCTGCCCCAAGACGCTGAACGGCAAGCGTGTGGAAGTGCCCGTGAAAAAGCTGATCAACGGTGCCCCCATCACTACGATCAACAAGGCCACGCTTCTCAATCCCGAGGTGCTGGACGAGTACGTGGCCCTAGGCGAGGAACTGCGTGCGTCGCTGGCAGAGAGCCGTGCTGCTGCTTCGCGCTCCTAGAACACGGACCATGCTACGGTATGTCACGTGATATTCCCTTTATAGTGTGACAGAGCGGCCCTTTTTCGACTCGTCTTTTTTTCCATGTTTCGTGGTGGTCGTGGTGGTAGCCGCGGCGGCGGATTCAGCGGGCGCGGCGGTCGTGGTGGCATGATGAATGCTGGACCGCCTGCCAGTGTGGTGCCTTTCGGAAAGTTTGTGCACGCTGTCGAGGGCGAGATGTTCTGCTCGAGCACTGACCCCAAGCATGTCCCCTACTTCAATGCACCCATCTTTCTGGAAAATAAGTCGCAAATCGGAAAGGTCGATGAGATTCTGGGTCCTATTAACGAGGTATACTTCACAGTGAAGACGGAGCCTGGTGTGGTGGCGACGTCGTTCCAGGCAGATGATACCGTGTACATTTCAGATGACCGCAAGTTGCCCATTGAGCGATTCTTGCCCAAACCAAAGACGCTCGTCAAAGCTACCAAGAAGCGGGGAGGTGCGCGTGGTGGTGGCCCTGGCGGTCGCGGTGGTGGCCGCGGTGGTGGTCGTGGAGGTGCGCGTGGCGGCGGCTTTGGTGGTCGTGGCCGCGGCGGCTTCCGTGGCGGCGGCCGTGGGGCTCCGCGTGGTCGTGGTAGCTTCCGTGGCGGACGCTAGTGCCTTTCTTTTATCTACGACATCCTGATTGTCGGAACCTGTACCATAGCCCAAGACGTAGCATGCATTATCTGCACCGTGGCAACCTGCGCCTTGCCATGGCGTGGCTCATGACTAAGCAAGGAGAGCGCTTGCTCCTATCTACATGATAAGGAGTGACCCAAGCGATGCACTGATAAGGAGCTGATGGCGTCGCGTAGAAATACGGGCTGGGTCGTGAGGGTGTCGCTCAAAAATGAGCACTGCGGAGCATCCTGCGCAAGTGCTGGGACAGGGTGTGGGATGGGCTGTCGTCGTGGGCCTCGGCCTGGCGTTTGCGGCGTTCATGATCAGCGTGACATGGATCCAATCGCGTTACACGGAGCACAAGGCGACGTCCGTGGAAGAGTTTAGTTCGGCATCGCGTTCAGTCAGGCCGGGCTTGATTGCCGCCGGCATTGTATCGGCCTGGACCTGGGCAGCGACACTGCTCACTAGTGCGTCGATGACATTTCGGTACGGCGTGGCAGGAGCGTACTGGTACTCAGCGGGTGCGATGCTCCAGATTCTGCTGTGCTCGATCATGGCATGCAAGTTGAAGAGCTTTGCGCCGTTTTGTTCCACTTACCTGGAGATCATTCGCATTCGGTACGGCAAGCCTGTGCATGCTGTTTTCATGGCCTTTGCGTTTGTCACCAACTTGCTCGTATCGTCTCAGCTCGTATTGGGGGGCGCAGCTGTGGTGCATGAACTGACGGGACTGCACAAGCTTGTCGGTATTTTCCTGATACCTTTCAGTGTGGCTGTGTACACCGTCACAGGAGGTCTTCGAGCTACGCTGATCGCGGATTATGTGCACACGGTCGGTCTGCTGGTCATCATTTTGTATTTTTTCTTTCGTGTATGGACAGGCCACGGCTTGATTGGCAGTCTGTCTCACATGGTCGAGCGCCTAGAACACGCCGCCCGGATCAAGCCGGTGGCGGGTAACGCAGGTGGCTCGTACCTGACGATGCGGTCGCAGGGCGGTCTCTTGTTTGGCATCATCAACGTGTGCAGCAATGTAGCGGCGGTATTTTGCGACCAGTCGTATCACCAGCGCTCGATTGCGTCGTTGCCTGCCACAGCATCGCGTGGATTCCTGCTCGGTGGTAGTGCGTGGTTCCCCATCCCCTTTGTGTTTGGCACGACCATGGGGTTGGCTGCTCGCGCCCTTGTGCACCAGGTGCCGTCGATGTATGAGCTCACGTCGAAGCAGATGGCTGATGGTCTGCCGGCGCCGTCCGCGGCCGTGGTCTTGTGTGGCAGGGGCGGAGCGGTGGCCATGCTGATTCTCCTGTTTCTGGCTGTCACGTCAGCTACGTCTGCACAGCAAATTGCCGTGTCATCCGTTTTCACGTTTGACGTGTGGAAGGTGTACGTGCATCCGAGCCCTCGTGGACAGCACATGCAGATGATCACGCACGGCGCCGTGTTGGTCTGGGCCCTCATCATGAGTCTTTTTGGCTTGGTCTTGGATTACGGAGGCATCGGCCTCGGGTGGGTGTACACCATGATGGGGATGGCCGTGGCGCCTGCCGCGTGTCCCATCTTTGCTTCGCTGGTGTGGAAGAAGACCCATCCACATGCCTGTGTCGTGGGCATGATGCTGGGCTGCGGGCTTGGCATGACGACATGGCTCGTGACGGCCGGTATGTTGTATGGCCGTATTACAGTCGAGACCACGGGCGAGCAGTACCCGACGGTGGCAGGCAATCTCGTATCGCTGCTCGTGTCAGGCATCGTCGTCGTCGGATGGAGCCTTGTCCAGCCGAAGAACTATACGTTTGCGGATACGCGCGCCTTCCATGCACCCAAGGATCTCTTTGCCATGCGTGATCCGATGGGATCGTCGCTAAGCGAGCGCGTCGAGGAAAAGAGTGGCGCGGCAGACTCGGAGGTGAGCAAGCCCGTCGTGGCGCTGGCACCATGGGAGCCGGATGCTGGCGAAGACAACATCGAGTACGTGCGTGCTGCTGGGCTGGATCCTGTGGAGATGGCGGCTCAAGGGCGCCGCGTCACGGGCATCGCGGTCACATGCTCGATCCTGTTGATAGCGATCGTGCCGGCGGTAGCGATATGTGCACGGACATGGACGCCGGCTGGCCTGGGCGTGTGGGTGTACCTCGGACTCCTGTGGCTTGGATGGAGTGTGTTGGCCGTGGTCATCTGGCCGCTCTGGGAAGCGCGCACGGAATGGGTCGTGATAGGTAGGCAGAGGCGGTGTCGGCGACCCGCGCCACACGGCGAGTAGGGAAATTCTCCACGCAGCGGGGTCCTTTTCTTTTCCGCTTCGCATGGTTGGGCGGCGAGCACGGCACCATGACGTCGCTCTTTAGTTTCTCGTCGCCGGTGGATATTGACATTCGCTTGGAGGATGAGCATGAGCGCAAGACGGTGGATGTAAAGACGATCGGCGCATCGAAGGAGACATACCCGGTGTACTATGATGGCGAGAGCGTGCGGGGCAGTGTGGTGATTCAGCCGCGGCATGCCAAGAAGCTGCAGCACGATGGCATAAAGATCGAGCTTTTGGGCTGTATGGATTTGCTGTATGACCGCGGGAACCACGACGAGTTCCTTGCGCTGGTCGAGGACCTGGCGCCCCCGGGCGAGGTGCGTGACGCGGTGACGATCCCCTTCGAGTTTCAGGGGGTGGAAAAGAAGTACGAGAGTTATCAAGGCATCAATGTGAGACTGCGCTACTTTCTGCGGGTGACGATGCACCGCCGCATATCGGATGTTGTGCGTGAGCGCGATGTCTGGGTGCACTCGTTCCGCCTGCCGTCCGACTCGAACCACGCGATCAAGATGGAAGTGGGCATTGAAGACTGCCTGCACATTGAGTTTGAGTACAACAAGTCCAAATACCACTTGAAGGACGTGATCGTCGGCAAGATTTACTTCTTGCTCGTGCGCATCAAGATCAAGCATATGGAGCTCTCGATCGTGCGGCGCGAGACGACGGGGTCCGGTCAGAACCAGTACAACGAGTCGGAGACGATCACCAAGTTTGAAATTATGGACGGCGCGCCCGTGCGGGGCGAGACGATTCCCATACGCCTGTTCCTGGGCGGCTTTGATCTGACGCCGACGTTCCGCGACGTGAGCAAGAAGTTCAGCGCGCGGTACTATCTCAATCTCGTGCTCAACGATGAGGAGAATCGGCGGTACTTTAAGCAACAGGAAATCACCTTTTACCGGATTCCTGATAATGGGTAAATAGATGACGTGGCATGCGACCTCCATGTCTGTGGCTGCTGCTCGTCGCGCCCGTGGCCTGGGCGGCGGCGCCGTTTTCGTGCGCGAGCGTCGACGTGCAGGGCCGTGGTCGTGGCGTGGATGTGAGCTCGGCGTTTCAGCGTGGGCCGCTCACTGCGAGTACGTCGCGGTCGACGCCGCCCTCGCTGAGTATGATCAACGTCACGATGGATCTGTGCAAGCCGCTGCCGCGCGTGCCGGGAGCGGGGGCTGAGGACCAGTGCCCCGATGGGACGAACGTGTGCATGATCGCATCGAGTCGGCGGGCCGGCCTGGACGACCGGATCGAGCAGGTCGTGCCGAGCGCCGGCACGGACGCGGGCTTGATCCTGGACGCTGCGCAGCCGTACGAGCTGCGCTTGCGTGGACGCACCTGGTCTGATACCACACAGAGCACGCAGCTGCACATGCTCTGCGACAAGCGCTCCGAGCTGAGTGTGGCGTCGTACGATGCGATGCGTGGCGTCCTCACGCTGACGTGGCGCACGCCGCTGGCCTGCTCCGCCCCACGCAAGGCGCAGCGACGTGGCTCTTCGCTGGGATGGTGGATCGTATGCATCGCTGTCCTGTACGTGGCCGTGGGTATGTGGTACAACTACCAGCACTATGGCGCGAGGGGATGGGACATGCTGCCGCACCGCGACGCATGGCGCGACGTGCCGTATTATGTGCGCGACCTGTCACGGCACATGACGCGCGCCGCCGGCGGATCGGCGCCGCGGTCCGGGTACGAGGCCGTCTAGCGCCCCCTCTTTTGAAAAAAGCGGCGTACGACCGCTTGTCCTTTCTGTACGTGAGTAGGCAGTACGTACCTCTAGATTCACGAGGCGGATGCGCTCGTTCGGAAGATGCGCGTGGTCCGACGCCTGGCCCATGGGAAGGTGCACGGCCTTGGCGCCCAGCTCCTTTTCGAGGATGGCGATGCCGGGAATCGAGCCGCCCTCGCGGATCAAGCGCACGGGCGCGCCCCACTCGGCCTCGACGGCTTCGACGAGCGCGCCCCATGCCGCGTCCTGCAGGGACCCGAGCCACCAGTCGGCGCAGTGGAAGACGTGCACGTCGACCGTGTTGGACGAGCGCATGCGCTGAAAGTGCTCGTGGATCGTGCGCACGAACTGCGCCTGGATGGCATGCACGTCCTGGTCCGGCACGATCCGCATGCTCACGGACGCCTCGACAGCCCGTGGGATGACGGTCGAGTGCGCCGTGCTGCTGTTGGTGACCTGGTGCACGGTCAGCGATGGCATGCACCACAGGGCCATCAGGCGCTCGACGCTCGTGGAACGCGATGCCTCCTGCGCCAGCTCGGCGAGATGCGCGCGCTCGTCGTCTGTCACGGCGCGCACGCCGTCGTAGAAGTGCGGCAGCGTGACACGCCCGTCCGCATCCACGAGCGAGGCCAGCAGTTTGAGCATGTCCATCATCGGCTCCCGCTCCGCGCCGCCATCGACACCGGAGTGCTGATCGGCGCCGCCCAGCCCACTGATGCGCACGAGCGCGCGAAGCACGCCGCGCAACCCGATCGTGAGGCACGGCTGATGCTCGCCGAGCCAGTACGAATTGCACACCAGCACCGTATCGATCGGGCCTAGGAGGTGCTTGTTTTGTTGCAGGCACGCCTGGAAGGGCGACGAGCCGGCCTCCTGCTCGCCCTCGACCAGCATGACGACGTCCATGTCGAGTTGGTGTGTGTGCAAGAGCTCGCTCGCCGCGTGCGCGACGGCCAGCACGGGCCCCTTGTTGTCGCTCACGCCGCGGCCGTACACGTAGCCGTCGCGGCCATGCAAAGTCCATGGATCCGAATCCCAGCCGTCACCGGCCGGCACACAGTCGTAGTGGCCGTAAAACAGGCACCGGCGGCGCGGGCGCTCGGCGCGGAACGTGCCGAGCACCATGGGGTTCGTGCGCCGCCCCGTCGGCAGCAGCTGCACATCACTCGCACCCAGTTCCATCAGGGTCGTGCGCAGAAAGTGCGCTGCCTGACGCGAGTCTTCCCCGTTTTCGTCGTCGGCGTGCATCGTGGGGCCACGCGATACGGATTTGTAGCGCACAAACTGCGCGAGCCGCTGCAAGAGAGACGACGCATACGGCCTCGGCATCGGCGGCGCGGTGCCGAAGCGGGGGTAGTGCCACAGGCGTACGTGGCAGTCCGAGGCGCCCGTCAGGAGCAGTGGCGCATGAGCGAGCCACGAGTACGCCCGCGTCGGCGGCGCCGCATGCAGTGCGAGGCACTGCACGTCCTTGGTATGCGCCGAAAAGCGGTCGCAGCATCGGAAGTAGCGGTCGAAGCGGCACACGGCACCGTCCGCGCCGCCGGACCAAAACACGTACGCATCGCCTTCGGCCAGCGGCTGGAGGCACAGCACGTCTTTGGTGTGCGCTGGCAGCACGCGGACGGGTGTGAAGCTTTCCATGTCCCACACATCGATCGTCCCTCCCTGCTTGCCGGCGAGCAGCGTGCCTTTCCACGCCGCCAAAGAAAGAACGGCATCGCCCGCCGGGTGCGGCAGGACCAGCGTGCGGAACAGGGTCGGGGAAGCACCACACAGGCGCCATAGCCGCACGGCCTCGTCGCCCGCCCCACTCGCGAGCATCGTCTCGCCATGCACTTCCGCCCACGTCATGCAATACACGTAGCTGTGGTGGGCCGAATGCACGACGTGCGCAGGATCGACACGCAACACCGCCATGGGGCTGTCGGCACAGGTTCGTCCATCCGACCAGCGGACATGCGTGCGCCGCAACAGGGCCGATGCTGTGGCGGAGCGCGCGGACATCTCCCGCTCCGTGGTCCGATGCCACAGCGAGCGCGGGCGCGAGTCGAAAAACTTGTCGTACGACGTGGCAGTGGGCCACAGAGGCTCAGAAGCAGCCTCGTGCAGACATGCTCGCGTGATCGAGATCCATTCGATCGACGTGTCCTGGCACCCCATGTACAGGACCTGCGCCTTGGCGTCCCAGGCGAGCGAATAGATATCACCGGTGTTGGTGCTCGCAGGAAACACACACGCACGCGGCTGCAGGGTCTCCGCATCCCAGACGCGCACAGTACTGTCAGAGGACGCACTGAACACATAGTCGTCCGAGAGCACGAGCGACAAGACGCTGCTGCGGTGTCCCACGAGGTCCGCCTGCACCTCGAACGTAGGCAAATGCCACACACGGATATCGCCCTGCTGCGTGCCGACGAGCATGCGTCCACGCACATCATCCACCGCCAGAGCCAGAGCCGCCGAGTCACACGTCACCGTATGGTGCAGCACATCCTCGCTCTCACGCGACCACGGCAGGGCCGACGTCGATGCGCTGCCATCGACCCACGCCATGAGAGCTTACGTCAAATGGAGGTTCGCAGCTTTTTTTTCGTCCTCCTCATGCCACCGAAAGCCGCGGCCCCCGAGGCCCAGGG
>ERZ782914.328-NODE-328-length-14906-cov-5.906538_pt1 | contig 14906 bp, 11 predicted proteins | sample MGYA00375948_ERZ782914 | MGnify/ENA primary metagenome ERZ782914 (study PRJEB29894, sample SAMN03576417) | human skin metagenome | biome: human skin; feature: left retroauricular crease; material: organic_material | host: Homo sapiens | place: Italy: Trento...
CACTAATACTATATATACCAACTTTAGCTAGCAGATCTTTCTTTTTTGGTCCTATTCCTTTTAAATCTTTTATATCCATTATTCAATAGTAATTGTGTAATAATATACTGGTTGACCGCCATATACTAATTCTATATCAATATCTTTGAATTTTTTGTTTAATTTTTTACAAAAATCTTTTGCATGTTTTTTATCAATTTCTTGTCCATAATATACTGTTACAAGTGAAGCTTCCAAAAATTCTTCTACGGCTTTATTAAGAGTGTCTTCTACAGTTTTTTCAAGATTATTTTCACTAGTTACAATTTTTCCATCTAAAATTCCTAAATAATCGTCTTTTTTAATATCTATACCTGATACGCAAGTATCCCTTATGGATATTGAAAATTCTGCTATATGAACATCTTCTATTGCTTCACACATATTTTGAACATTTTCATTTATGTCTAAGTCTTCATCGAATTCCAACATTGCAGTAAAGGTTTCAGGAATTGATTTTGTTTCTATAACCATAGCATTTTTTTCTGTTATTTCACAAGCTTGCTTAGCAGACATAATGATATTTTTATTGTTGGGGAATATTATTATATTTTCAGCATTAACTCTATCTAAAGAATTATAAATATCTTCTGTTGAAGGATTCATTGTTTGGCCACCAGATATTATTTCATCAATGCCCATACTTTCCAAGATGGAATCGTAGCCTTCACCGCGACTAACTGCTATGAATCCATATTTTTTTAAAGGAGTTGATTTTAATTTTTCTTTTTCAGCCCTAAGAATGACTCCATCAACTGTAAGCATTTGTAAAAGATCAGATACATCATCAGTCTTTAAACTTATCTTTAGAATTTCATTTTCATAAGAAGATTCACTCACATTTGCCAAAGACTTGATTGATTCTATAGCGTGATCATAAGAAACTTTGCTAATTGCAGCTTCTATATTTAATTGATATTTTAAATCCTTATCTTCTTTTCTAGTCTTTTTATCTTTTATATCATTAATATCAATATCACTATTTAAAGAAGTGAAAGCTCCTTTAAGCAATATTATCAATCCTTGTCCCCCAGAATCCACTACTCCAGCTTCTTTAAGTACTGGAAGTTGATTTGGTGTATTATCCAATGCTTTCTGGCCTTCTGCAATGATCTGATATAAATATTGGTCTAAAGCTATATCCTCACTATAAATTTCAGATGCCTTGTCAGTCATTTTTTGACTTACTGTTAGTATAGTACCTTCAGTAGGCTTCATGACAGCCTTATAAGCAGTATTATTAGAAACTTCAAATATTTCCTTAATATCTCTTGTAGTGATCTTATCCTTAGTTTTAGTAACTTTTGATAACCCACGCACTAATTGAGATAATATTACTCCAGAATTACCACGTGCCCCCATGAGTGTACCTTGAGATAAGGCTTTTGTAATATCGCAAACATTGGCATTTGATAGTTCATTTACTCTATCAACTCCAGATCTCATGGTCATTGTCATGTTTGTTCCTGTATCCCCATCAGGTACCGGAAAAACATTTAGTTCATTTACTAATTGCTTATTCTCATCTAGCAGCTCATAAGCTCCAATAATCATATGTTGAAGTTTATTTGCATCAATTTCTCTCATATTCATCTACTCACCAATTCCTTGAACTAAAATATTTACTCGATTAACCCTAACATTTAGAGATTTTTCCACCTTATATTTGACACTATCTATAATGTTTTGGCTAACTACTGCAATTCTTACTCCATATAAGATAAATATGGATATATAAATATTTATTGTTCCATCATCATTTTTTTGTATTTGAACACCTTTGCTCATATTATCTATTTTTAATAGCTCATAGATATCATCTTTAGCAGAACGGCGTGCAAGGCCAACCACTCCATAGGATTCCATAGCGGTTGCCGCAACAAAATTTGCAAGCACAGAATCATCAATTGTAACCTTGCCATAATTATTGACATATTTGATAGCCATGCTACCTCCTTATTTGAACTCATACATTTATTTACTATTATACCATAATTTTATTTTTAAATTTTATAGCTAATATGAACAAAAAAAATCGCCAAATTAATGGCGACCTTTTTAATAATTATTTTTATTTTCCAGCAAGTCTTTTGTATGTTTCGTATCTTTCTTTAGCAGCTTTTTCTGCTTCAGCGTACAATTCATCAGCGCTTTCTGGGAAAGATCTCTTAAGTGAAGAGTATCTTACTTCACCTTGGATAAATTCTTGGAATGACTCAGATGGTTCTTTAGAATCTAATTGGAATGGATTCTTACCTTCGTCAGCTAGACGTGGGTCAAATCTCCATAAGTGCCAGTAACCAGCTTCTACAGCTTGTTTTTCTCTAAATTGTGATTTGCCCATACCCATTCTGATACCATGGTTGATACATGGAGCATAGCAAATGATTAGAGAAGGTCCATCATAGCTTTCAGCTTCTTTGATAGCTTTTAATGTTTGATTTTGGTTAGCACCCATAGCAACTTGAGCTACATATATATAACCATAAGTTGTCATCATTAGACCAAGGTCTTTTTTACGTACCTTCTTACCAGATGCTGCAAATTGTGCTACTGCTGATAATGGAGTTGATTTAGAAGATTGTCCACCTGTATTTGAATATACTTCTGTATCAAATACTAGGATGTTGATGTTTTCACCACTTGCAAGAACGTGGTCAACTCCACCAAATCCGATATCATAGCTCCATCCATCACCACCAAAAATCCACATAGATTTTTTAATCATGTAATCTTTTAGATTTAGAATTTTCTTAACTAAGTCTGATCCTTCATCGTTAGCTACTTCTTCGTTTTGAAGTGTTAATATTTTTGCTGTCGCTTCTTTAGATTTAACAACATCATCTTTTCCGTCAATCCACATTTGGAATGCTTCGTTAAATGGAGATTCGATGTTTAATTCTAAGAATTTATTCATGTAGCTTTCTAGTAGGTGAGCATTTGACTCAGCAGCAAGTTTCATACCATAACCGTATTCAGCTGCATCTTCAAATAATGAGTTACCCCAAGCTGGACCTTTACCTGTTTCAAGGTTTTTGGTGTAAGACATAGCTGGTGCACTTGCTCCCCATATTGATGAACAACCTGTAGCATTTGCAACATACATTCTATCGCCAAATAGTTGAGTAACTAGTTTAGCATATGGAGTTTCACCACAGCCTGCACAAGCTCCAGAGAATTCTAGTAATGGTTGTTTAAATTGGCTTCCTTTAAGGTTCTTATCATCCATTACATCTTCTTTATATCCAACTTCATCGTGAGCATATGTCCAGTTTTCTTTTTGGCTTTCCACTTGTTCCTCGAATGGTTTCATTAGAAGAGCTTTTTGTGGAGCTGGACAGATATCAGCACAGTTACCGCAACCAGTACAGTCTAGTGGAGATATTTGAATTCTAAATTCATATTCATCAAGACCTTTACCAATAGCTTTCTTTGTTTTAAAGTCTTTTGGTGCCTTTGCTTTTTCATCAGCTGTTAATAAGAATGGTCTAATTACAGCATGTGGACATACGAATGAACATTGGTTACATTGGATACAATTATCTATTTGCCATTCTGGTACGTTTAAAGCTATACCACGTTTTTCATATGCAGTTGTACCTGATGGGAATTCACCATTTTCAAGGTTTAAGTTAGTAAATGCAGAAACTGGAATTTCATCCTCTTTTTGTTCAATCATTGGTCTTAAGATGTTTTTAACAAATTCAGACATTTCTACTTCTTCTTTTGCAGCATCTTCTGCTGTTGCCCAGTCAGCTGGAATTTCAACTTTTTGAGCTGCAGATAAACCTGCATCTACTGCTGAGTAGTTCATATTAACAATGTCATCACCTTTGTGACCATATGATTTAACTATAGAATCTTTTAAATAACCTACTGCTTCATCAATTGGTAGAACTTTAGATAAGCTAAAGAATGCAGCTTGCATTATCATGTTTGTTCTAGAACCTAATCCTAAATCTTGGGCAATGTGGCTTGCATCAATTATATAGAAATTGATATTGTGTTTAGCTAAATATCTTTTCATATTAGCTGGTAGGTTATAGTCTAATTCTTCTCTGCTCCATACGCAGTTAAGTAAGAATGTACCACCATCTTTAAGTCCTGGTAGTAAGTCATATTGGTGAACATAAGCTTGTTTTGAACAAGACATAAAATCAGCTTCATCAAGTAAGTATGTTGATCTGATAGGATCTTTACCAAATCTTAAGTGAGATACTGTTAAACCACCTGATTTTTTAGAGTCATAGTCAAAATATCCTTGTGCATACATGTCTGTATTGTCACCGATGATTTTGATAGCTTGTTTATTAGCACCAACAGTACCATCTGATCCAAATCCCCAGAATTTACATCTAGTTGTTCCTTCTTGGCGTACTTTAAATTCTTCTCTTTCTAGAGATGAGTTTGTTACATCATCTATAATAGCTAATGTGAATTGATCTTTTGTATCTTCATTTCTTAGATTATCATATACTGCTTTGATATCTGCAGGGATTGTGTCTTTTCCTGCAAGACCATATACACCACTAAATATTTCTGGTGCATTTTCAACTCCGTAGAAAGCAGATTTAACGTCTAAGTAAAGTGGTTGACCGTCTGTTCCTTTTTCTTTTGTTCTATCAAGAACAGCTATTTTCTCAACTGTATTTGGAATAGCTTTTAATAAGTGTTCTTTAGAGAATGGTCTATATAGGTGAACTTCTACTAAACCTATTTTATATCCGTCTTCTAATAATGCATCAATTGTTTCTCTAATAGCTTGGTTAACTGAACCCATAGCTACTATAACTTGTTTTGCATCATCAGCACCATAGTAGTTAAATAGGCCGTAGTTAGTTCCAAGTAAATCATTTACTTGATTCATATAGCCTTCTACTATACCAACCATATCTTCATAAGCTTTATTAGAAGCGACAGTTCTTTGGAAGAATGTATTCTTTTCTGCTGTACCCATGTGTTTTGGTCTTTCTGGGTTTAATGAATTGTTTTTAAATTCATCAACAGCATCAAAATCTACAAAATCTTTTAATGTATCATAGTCCCAAACTTCAATTTTTTGAATTTCGTGACTTGTTCTAAATCCGTCAAAGAAATTAACAAATGGTAATCTTCCTTTAATAGCTGCAGCATGAGCTACTGGAGATAAGTCCATAACTTCTTGAACAGAGTTTGAGCAAAGCATAGCACAACCTGTTTGTCTAGCTGCCATAACATCAGAGTGGTCACCATATATAGAAAGAGCTTGAGTAGCTACAGTTCTAGCTGCAACGTGGAATACACCTGGTAATCTTTCTCCAGCAATTTTGTACATATTTGGGATCATTAGTAATAATCCTTGGCTGGCTGTGTATGTAGTAGTTAGTGCTCCAGCTGCAAGTGAACCGTGAACTGCTGCTGCAGCGCCAGCTTCAGATTGCATTTCTTTTACGACTACTTCTCTATCAAAAACATTTTTACGACCATTAGCAGACCATACGTCTACAGCTTCTGGCATTGGTGAAGATGGAGTGATTGGGTAAATTGTTGCAACATCAGTAAATGCATATGATACATGGGCTGCAGCGGTATTACCATCCATAGTCTTCATTGCTCTATTAATTGTCATTAAGACCTCCTAAAAATAATATAAGCTATTATCGTTAACACTACTTTAAGTATAATGATATTTATCTCAAATGTCAATAGTTTGTCAAAAGGAATAGTATGTATTTATCATAAATAATTTTTTAAAAAGCGATGATTTAGAGCAAATCATCGCTTTCATCTACTAGTTCTTTATGGAATATGTTATTTGTCATAGCTCTTGCTGCATTGTAGCCAAAGTTTTTCTCTCTTTGGTTCATGCAAGCTACTTCTACTATCAAGGCTAGATTTCTGCCCGCTCTTACGGGTATAACTAGGTGAGGAACTTTTACACCTAATAATTTTATATAATGCTCATCCATCCCTAATCTATCGTATTCAAAATCTTCTTTCCATTGCTCAAGTTCTATGACAAGTTCAATTTGAGTTAGTTTTTTTACAGATCCAGTTCCGTATAAGCGTCTGACATTTACTATTCCAAGCCCACGTATCTCCATATAGTGACGAATATTATCTGGTGCAGATCCTATTAGTTTATTATCATTTGCAACAATGTCTACCATATCATCTGCCACAAGTCTATGGCCTCTATTTACCAAATCAAGAGCTGTCTCTGATTTACCCACAGAGGATTTTCCCATTATTAAAACACCTACACCAAAAACTTCAAGAAGTTCTCCATGAACATTGCTTCTAGGAGCCAGCTGATATTCTAGTTCATCAGATAAGTCCGAAATTAACTTAGTGGTCTTTGCAGGTGATCTTAAAACTGTTTTGTCATAATAATCTGCCAAATCTAATATATCTCGGTTAATTTCAGCGTTATATGAAAATATGCAAGCTGGAATTTTATAAGATAAGATTCCTCTAAATCTTTCATACTGTAGCTTACTATCAAGACTTGTTAGATAGGTATACTCTACAGTTCCAATTATTTGTAGTCTCTTATAAGGAAATTCTTCAAGGTAGCCTGCTAGTTGTAAGCCCGGTCTATTTACATCGGCACTGGTTAAAGTTATATTAAAATAATCTGAGGATTGGTGAACGACTTCAAGACCTAATATTTCTACAACCTTATGAAGTTTGACACTTCTTTGTTCATTATCATTTATAAGTTCTATTACTTTAACTTGATTTTCATCTGAATTTGAATCTGTTAGTTGCTCAAAACTACTATTGCTATATTCATTATCCTTTGATTGATCTATATTATCTGTCAAAACATCTCCTATCACTAGCCCTTTAATCTGAAATACTTATAAATTTCCAAGGCTTGATTTCTGCCAACTAGTGGAACTTCCATAAGCTCTTCTACACTTGCCTTTTTTATATTTGATATGCTTTTAAAGTGCTTATATAAATTTGCTTTGGTTTTTTCACCAACTCCCTTTATATTATCTAGTTCGCTTTTTTTCATTGTATTTTGCATAAGTTTTCTATGATAATTTATGGCAAATCTATGGGCTTCTTCTTGAATTTCATAGATTAACTTGTAAACTGGATCTCTCCTATTTATATAAATCTCATTTCCTTCATAAATTATCGCACGAGTTGTATGCTTATCATCCTTAACAAGACCCGCAATGTTTATATCAAGCTTATACTTTTCTAGTATCTCTTTTGCAGCAGAAACTTGTCCCTTGCCACCGTCCATCAATATGAGATCTGGCATTTTACCAAATCCAGTTTGAATATTGTTATTTTCTATTTCTTTTAGTACGTTTTTAAGACGTCTATCCATAACTTCTTTTAATGAACCGTAATCATTTGGACCTTCTATAGTTTTTATCTTAAACTTCCTATACTCTTTTGGATTTGGCAATCCATCTTCAAAAACCACCATGGATCCAACTGATTGAACACCAGATGTATTTGAAATATCAAAAGCTTCTATCCTATTAATATCATCTATTCCTAGAATTTCTTTAAGCTGACTAAGACCAGTAGATTTCTTTCTTTCCTTTTTTTCAATGCGTTTTTCATACTTGATACGCATATCATTGGCATTATTCATAGCCATATTTAGCAAATCTTTTTTCCTACCTAATTTTGGCTTATGAATATAAACTTTACTAGCTTTTTTTTGATCTAAAAATTCATTAATAGTAACTAGATCATTAGGTTCTACTTCTATTAGAATTTCTTTTGGTACATACATTATATCAAGGTAAAATTGTTTTAAAAATGATGAATAAATTTCATTATCGCTTTCTATATAATCATTTTTGATTATATAGTGCTGCCTGTCTACAATTTTTCCCTTTCTCATCAAAAAAACCTGCATTACTATAGCTGAGCTTCCCTTGCTCATAGCAATAATATCCATATCTTCGGATGACTGATCACTAACATTTTGCCTTTCAGAAATTACAGATAATGCTCTATAATAGTCTCTGTACATACTTGCCATCTCAAAATTTAGTTTATTACTTTCTTCATTCATCCTTGCCAAAACCCAGTCAGAAATTTTCTTTGACTTATTTTCCAAAAATAATCTTACATCCAAAATTGCATCCCTATACCTAGCTTCATCTTCATTTTTTATACAAGGTGCATTGCATTTTTTGATAAAGTAGTTTAGGCAAGGTCTAGATAAAGTTTGATTTTTATCAAAATCAAGATTACAAGTCCTAAATGGATAATACAAATGAAATAAATTAATAGCGTCATTTACAGCATAGGCATCTGGATAGGGACCAAAATAAGATGCCTTATCATTATAGATTTGTCTAACCTTTTTAATCCTAGGAAACTTTTCATTGGTAATTTTTATATATGGGTATTGCTTATCATCTCTAAGAACAATGTTATATCTTGGTCTATTTTTCTTTATTAAATTTGACTCCAAGACTAAGGCTTCAACTTCATTTTCAACTATGATATATTCAAAATGATCTATATGGGAGACCATGGCAAGAACCTTGGCCCCCTTATTTTTATTGTTATCAAAGTACTGGCGAACTCTTTTCTTAAGGGATATAGCCTTTCCTACATAGATTATTTCATCATCCTTATCCCTCATTATATAGACACCAGGTAAATTTGGGAGTTCTTTTAGTTTGTCCTTAACTTTTTTATTTGTCAAATTTCTTTGCAGCTTTCTTTTAAGTATTCTAGATCAGAGCCTTCTAAGTATGGACTTAATAGCTCTTCACATTTTCTATTATAATTATTAATCCAATCAATTTCTTCATGTGTTAACATTTCAGTTTTTATAGGTCTGGTGTCAATTGGCACGTAAGTTAAATTTTCAAATTCTAAGAATTTGCCAAACTCATTTTCAAAAGCTTTTTTAACTAAAGCTTGGCTTTCAATTCTAATACCGTGGCTATTTGCTATGTATAGTCCCGGCTCATTAGAAGTAAACATATTTTCCTTAAATTCAACATTAGATCCTTGGGCAAGTCTTTGTGGACCTTCGTGTACTGTAAGTAAATATCCTACACCATGTCCTGTTCCATGGAAGAAATCCTTGCCAGCTTTCCAAAGTGGGTATTTAGCTATAGCATCAAGTCTTTGTCCTGTTGTTTTGTTTTTAAACTTAGTCAAAAATACAGCTATATGTGATTTTAATACTAATGTATAGTCGATTTTTTCATCTTCTTTAAGATTACCAAGTGCTATAGTTCTAGTTATATCTGTTGTTCCTTCTAGATAATGAGCTCCTGTATCCATCAAGATTAAACCTTCTTTAGTAATAGTTTTTGATCCAACACTTGATGGTTCATAATGAACTATTGCAGCATTTTCTTTAAAAGCTATTATTGACTCGAAAGAGTCTTCAATGAAGCTTTCGTTTTCACTTCTTAATTCATGAAGTTTCTTGCTAGCTACATATTCATTTAATGTTCCTGTACTTGCTCCAACCTCTAGCCAATTAAAGAATTTTACTAGAGTAATTCCATCAATAATATAAGCTTTTTTTGTATTTTCAATCTCAGTTTTAGATTTTATAGCTTTCATATTTTCTGTAATATTTGTGCCAGTAGAAATCTTTACATTTGAATTTATAGCATCGTAAATAGCAACATTACATCTTTCTGGATCAAGGAAAATCCTATTTTTTCCAGAAATATCTTTTAGAAGAGTAAAAATATAATTGTATGAGTGAATTCTTATATCATTCTCAAGCAAATAATCCTTAACCTCATCATCTAGTTTATTTTCATCTATGCATAGATGGACCCTATCTTTGCTAATTAAACAATATGATAATACAACTGGATTATAGTCAATATCATTGCCTCTAATATTTAATAGCCAGCAAATATCTTCTATCGCACCAATAAAATAATAATCATAGCCCTTAGCTTCCATTACATCTCGTACACGGCTTATCTTTGAACCAGCGCTTTCACCTGCATACTTTTCATCAAGTAACCATACTTTATCACTTGGTAAAGCTGGTCTTTGATCCCATAGTTTTGAAATGTAGTCAACATCAGAAACTAAAATCCTAGATCCCATTGATTCGCTAAGCTTTTTATATTCTTTGACTGAAAACACATTTCCGTTAAAAGCTATTTTACCAAATTCACTAACTACTTCATCCAAATATTCTTCTATAGTAGGATAATTATCATCAGCAATTTTCATTAGTTCAAATTCACTATTAGATAATTCTTTTTCCGCTTGTAAAAAATACCTAGAGTCCGTCCAAAGTTTCGCCTCATCTGTTGTAACTACAGCAGTTCCAGCAGATCCAGTAAAGCCAGAAATAAATTCCCTATCTTTATATGAATCTCCCAAATATTCTGATTGGTGAGGATCAGAAGTCGGAATAATATATGCTTCTATTTTTCTATCATTCATCAATTTTCTTAAACTTTTAATACGTTGGTTGATATCCATAAATACTCCTTTAAACACCTTATTTTAAGTCTTTATATATAGTCTTAAAACTTAATTATAGGATAACTATACTTAAATAAATAACTTTTTCCTAGCTCGCTCTCATACCGATTGATTTTTACTACAAATCAATTATAATATTAACATCGTTTAAATAAGAAAATTGAGGTGATTTAGTATATGAAACTTGGAATCGTAGGTTTACCAAATGTTGGAAAATCAACTTTATTTAATGCTATTACCAAGGCAGGAGCTTTGGTTGCAAACTATCCTTTTGCAACTATAGATCCAAATGTAGGACTAGTAAATGTGCCAGATAGTAGGCTTGAAGTTCTATCAGATATGAATAATTCTAAAAAAATTGTCCCTGCAGTAATAGAATTCTATGATATAGCTGGACTTGTCAAAGGTGCAAGCAAAGGTGAAGGGCTTGGTAATCAATTTTTATCAAATATAAGGGAAACTGATGCAATAGTAGAAGTCTTAAGATGCTTTGATGATCCTAATGTAACACACGTTGATGGATCTGTTGACCCTATTCGTGATATAGAAACAATTAATCTTGAATTAATATATGCCGATTTTGAAATGGTTGATAAGGTCTTAGAAAAACGCAGAAAAGTAGCTAGAAATGATAAGGAAGTTAAAAAAGAAGTCGAGGTTTTAGAAAAAGTTCACAATGTCCTAGAAGAAGGGAAATCTGCTAGAATATTAAATTTGACAGATGATGAGAAAAAATATCTAAAATCCTACCAACTATTGTCAAGTAAGCCAATTATATATGTCTGTAATGTTAACGAAGAAGATGCATCAGATGACGGTAAATCTAACCCTTACGTAGAAAAAGTTCGTGAATTTGCAAAAAGAGAAAATGCAGAAGTTACAATAGTCTCAGCAAAAATCGAATATGAAATATCTGAGCTTGAATCAGAGGATGAGAAAAAAGGCTTCCTAGAAATGATTGGACTAAAAGAATCCGGACTTGATAGGGTGATTCGTGATTCTTATAGGACCTTAAATTTGATATCATTTTTGACGACTGGGGAAATGGAAACAAGAGCCTGGACTATAAAAAATGGTACAAAAGCAGTAGATGCAGCCGGCAAAATCCATACAGATATATCTAGAGGTTTCATCAAAGCTGAGATTGTATCTTACGATGAATTAGTAGAATCTGGCTCCTTACTCAGTGCAAAAGAAAAAGGTCTTTTGAGAATGGAGGGCAAAGATTATATCATGAAAGATGGCGACGTAGTAAACTTCCGCTTTAATGTTTAGGATATAAAATGAAGAAACAAGGAAAATTAATAGTTCATACTGGTTCAATGTTCTCAGGCAAGACAACTTCTTTGTGGCGCGAGCTTTATAGGATGAAGATTGCAAATTATAAGATTGCTGCTTTCAAGCCAGAAGTTGATAATAGAGATGACGAAAGAAAAATAGTAAGTCATGATAATCTAGAGCTTGATGCGATGAAAGTATTTGATTTAAATGACGTCTTATCTTATGCAACAAATCATGAGCTTGATGCAATCGGTATAGACGAAGTTCAATTCTTCCCAAATGATCCTAGTGAGGTTATAGATATTTTCAATAAGCTAATGGATAAAAATATCACAATAGTTGTATCAGGGCTTGATATGGACTTTAAGACAAGACCATTTGAAATAATAAAAGAAATTATGCCAATAGCTGATGAACTAACCAAACACCACGCAATATGTGCAAACTGTGGCGAAGATGCTTGGGCCTCTTATAGAAAATCTACTGATGAATCAAGGATTCAAATTGGATCAAAAGATATGTATGAACCACTTTGTAGAGAATGTTACAATAAAAAAATGAGTGAACGTGAAAAAACGAAAAATCAACTTTCATTAGAAGAAATAGACGATTAGGTCTACTTCTTCTTTTCTCCTATTTCTTAATGCGTAATCATCTGCATCTTTAAATTTTGTAGATTCAATTTCAATCATTAAATCGTCATATTTTTCCTTTAGTAGCTTTAAGGACTTGCTACCATAACCCTTGCTCCTTAAAGATGGATCTATGGCAAAATATGAGAGTAAGTGAATATTATCACTTAAATAAATAACGGCAAAACCAATATTTTTGTCATTATGATTTATCAAATCAATCTCTATTAAATTTTTTCTTTTTAGGTCATAAAGATTTTTTATATCTACTCTCTCATCTATAGGAAAGCCGATAAATATAGACTTTCAAAAAATTCTTTATTTTTTTGACTTGGAATATTTATTAAATCCATAAAAATTCCTATTTAAATTTATAAGAGTTTATAAATTCAATGTCATCATCAGTTAGTGCGTATTTACTTTGGTCAGTGATTACTTCAGGACCGTCCTCATGGATAATCAGTTGATGCTCAAATTGGCATACATTTGAACCATCACGGGTTTTTGCAACCCACCCATTTTCTTCAAGTTCCATTGGCCAATTTCCACTTGCAATCATAGGTTCTATTGTAAATACCATGCCTGCTTGGATACGTGGGCCCCTATGAGCTTTACCATAGTGAGGCACTTGCGGATCTTCGTGCATTTCTTTACCTATACCATGACCTATGAAATCTCTAATTACTGAAAAATCATTTTCAACTTCACAGTATTGTTGGATAGCATGACCTATATCGCCAATTCTATTTCCAACAACAGCCTCTTTAACTCCACGATTTAAAGCTTCAAGGGTCACGTCCATAAGCTTTTGATCCCTATCAGATAATTCGCAAACCTTATAAGACCAGCAAGAATCAGCTAGTCCCCCATCAAGATCAACTACATTGTCTATTGATACTATATCCCCTTCTTTTAGCCTATAATCACTTGGAAATCCATGACATATCTCATCATTCACTGATATACAAAGAGTAAAAGGAAATCCACTGTAACCAAGTTGAGCTGGTATTGCTTTTTTGTGATCAACTATAAATTTATTTGCAAATTCATCCAGTGACTTTGTAGTCATGCCTGGCTTTATCACTTCTTTTATTGCTAAATGAGTTTGACACAATATTTCAGCAGCAGCCCTCATTTTTTCAAAATCTTTTTCTGTATATAATCTAATCATAACTACCTTTCAAACAAAAAAGGCGCCTAAGCGCCATCTTTTACATTTTTGTCATTCCAATATATGTGTATGTGTCAGATCCTATTTTTGGATCAACTTCAAATCCTAATGGCATAGCATAAGCTTTGCTTAATTCATCTATATAATACATCATTATACCTGCATCAATTAGATTTTCATAGCCCTTATAATCTTTAATGTATAAGCGCATTTCATCATCTACTATTAAAAATCTCCAAGGTTGTCCATTGTTAGTTGATGGTGCAAATTTTGCATAGTCAAATATATGACCTAGGCCACGATACTTAAGATCCTCATCTGTAGCTGGAGAATCAAAATCACCCAAAAATACCAAGTCTTCTGTAGGTCCCCTATCAAAATAACTATGTTCGTGTTTTGCATTATCTAGAGGAAAACCAACAGCAAGTAAGATATTGATATCTCCTTCAGAATAACTAAAAGCAGTTTGTTTCACTAATTCATCAACTTCACTTACAGTAATCCAGCAAGATCCCAAACCTAGTTTTGAAAGTTCTGTTATGATAGACTCTGCACCATAAGCTCCTTTTACTATAGTAGCAGGATCGTTGTTTCTTGCGTCAATTGCAATATAAGCTGGGGCCTTTATCATAACTCCACCATATCCAGCAACACCGTTAAGAGCTTTATAAACTGAATCTCCATCTGTGTTTAAAAGAAAAGCTAGGTTTTCTTTGCCAAGTTTTTCTGCTTCATTGTTTACAATTTCATAGATCTTTTTGCTTGTATCTTCGTCAAGTTTTTCATCTTTATAATCTCTAGTAGAAATTCTATACTTCAAAAAATTTTTGGTTTCCATAGTTACCCCCCCCGTGTATATATTCTATAACCATCATACCATATTTTTATAAAATTTTATATGGTATCATATTTATATGAAACTTACAGATAAACAAATAAAAGCAAAAAATCATAAAAACGGTCCTTGCATGGTTCTAGCTGTCCCTGGAGCTGGCAAGACTACCATGTTATTAGAAAGAATTGATGAACTCTCCAAAGAGATTAATCCTGAAAAAATCCTATCACTTACATTTTCTAGAACTCAGGCTTTAGATATGAAAGAAAGGTTTAAAAAAAAGAATGATATAAATTACAAGACCAATTTTATGACTATTCATGCATTTTGCTATCTTGTCATAAGAAACTATTATAAAAGAGAAAATTTTAAGCTAAAAATACTAGAAAGTGACGATACGTATAATAAGTATAATCTTATACAAAAAATATATTTTGACATAAATGGACGACCTATGAGCGATGAAGATTTAAACAACTTTTTTACCTGTGTAGGCTATATGAGAAAC
>ERZ782914.331-NODE-331-length-14829-cov-4.840869_pt1 | contig 14829 bp, 14 predicted proteins | sample MGYA00375948_ERZ782914 | MGnify/ENA primary metagenome ERZ782914 (study PRJEB29894, sample SAMN03576417) | human skin metagenome | biome: human skin; feature: left retroauricular crease; material: organic_material | host: Homo sapiens | place: Italy: Trento...
GCTTAATCCTTCACCTATTAAGATTCCTGCTTTATAATTTCTTGAATGCATGCTTGTTGCGGTAACAATTAAATCTCCTATTCCAGCAAGGCCGTTTATAGTCTGCTCTGCTGATCCAAAAGATTTAGTAAATAAACTCATCTCATGTATACCTCTAGTCATTATCGCAGCTTTTGTATTGTCACCGTAGCCGAGTCCTCTAATAATTCCGATTCCAAGAGCAAGAATATTTTTTATTGCTCCACCGAGCTCAACACCAACTACATCACTTGATGTATAAACTCTAAAATAATCTGTACTGAATATAGCTTGTATATTTTTTGCAATATTTTCATTTTCACAGGCACAAACTATGGCGGTAGGCATATTTAATATAACTTCTTCGGCATGGCTTGGTCCACTTAATACAGCATAATTGATATTTTTTCCTAGTGTATCGTAAAATATTTCTGATAATCGAAAGTGAGTATCTAGCTCTAAACCTTTTGATAGATTAATAAATACATGGTCATTATCGATAAATCGTCTTATATCTTCTAATACGCTTCTAGTATTTTGCGTTGGAATTGCATTTACAATATATTTATTACTAAACAGATCTTTTATATTATTTGTGGCCCTTATATTTTCTGGCAATAAAAATCCATCTAAATATTTTTTATTTTCATGCTTTATATTGATGCTTTCTACATCCTTTATTTTCCTAGCATATAATAAAACATTATAATTTTTTGATAGTACATATGCCATTGCCGTGGCCCAAGATCCTGCACCCAAGATTGAAATTTCCATATTTTACCTTACTTTTGATTCCTCTTTTTTAATTATTCTCTTAATATTTGACCTATGTTTAATAATAATTAATATACATGCTAAAAAGATATTCCAAAAAAGTTTATTTGGCCAATAATTAATATAAGAAAGAATTATTAAACTAACAGCTCCTAGCATTGAGCCTAATGATACCATTTTAGAAAGTGCCACAGATAGTATAAATACAATTAATATCATTAAAAAAATTTTTGGGTTAATAAATAGCATAGCACCTTCGCAAGTGGCTACACCTTTACCAGCTCTAAACTTTAGAAAAATACTGTACATATGGCCTAAAACTACTAGTAAAAATCCTATACAAATGCCATCATAGCCAGCTAACTTTTTGCCAATAAATACGGCAAAATATCCTTTAAGCATATCAAGTATTAGCGTTATTATGGCTGATTTTTTACCATAATTTCTAAGTATGTTTGTGGATCCTATATTTCCTGATCCTAAAGTTCTAATATCAGATTCGTGGAAGTATTTTCCAATTATGTATCCATTGGGTATTGAACCCAAAAAGTAAGCTATAATCCCTGCTAAGAAAGTCATTTGTCTGATCCTCTTTCTCTTAAAATAAAGCTGAATGGTACTCCCGTGAGATTGTAATTATTTCTTATTTGATTTTCTAAATATCTCATATAAGAAAAGTGCATCAAATCTCTATCATTTATTGACAACATAAATTTAGGAGGCGCAACATCAACTTGAGACATATAATATATCTTTAGTCGCTTTCCCTTATCTTGAGGTGGTTGGCTTAACATTATAGCATCTTGCAAGATTGTATTTAAGACACCAGTACTAATCCTAGTATTGTAGTTATTATCAACAACTTCAATCATATCCAAGAGATTATCTATTCTTTGATTTTTAAGAACTGATACAAAGATTACCGGAGCATATGGTGCAAATGATAAAGATTTTCTAATATCATCTTCCATCTGTTTCATAGTATTAGTATTTTTATCAACTAAATCCCATTTATTGACAACAATAATCATGGCTTTTCTATTATTGTGGGCATATCCAGCTATCTTTGTATCTTGTTCTGTAACTCCTACTGTTGCATCTATCAAAAATACACATATATCAGAACTATCTACAGCATCAAAGGTTCTTTGATTAGCATAAAACTCAATATTTTCTTTTACCCTACTCTTTTTCCTAAGACCAGCTGTATCTATTAATACATAGTTATGGTCATTATAAGTCCAATATGAATCAACTGCATCACGAGTAGTCCCGGCCACATCTGTAACTATCATCCTATTATCATTAAGTAAAAGATTTACTAAAGATGATTTGCCAGCATTTGGCTTTCCTATAATGGCAATTCTCGTTTCATCTTCTACTTTTTCAAAGTCTGCAAAATCAATATTTTCAACTATGATATCTAGTAAATCACCTAAACCCTTTGATTGTTCCGCAGATATAATAGCTAAATCATCAAAACCCAATGTATAGAAATCATAAATATCATCTGGAACTTTATGACCATCAACTTTATTTATCGCTATAATAATCGGCTTATTATATCTTCTGATGACATTTGCTATTTCCATATCATAAGGACTCATGCCATTTCTACCGTCAACTACAAATAAAATCAAATCTGTTTCAATAAGTGCTTTTTCTACTTGTGACTTGATTTCTTGATTCATCATATCTTTAATCGAAATATCTAGGCCACCGGTATCTACTAAAGTAAACTCATTACCCTGCCATTCGACCCTATCAACTATACGATCCCTGGTGACGCCACTGATATCTTCTGTAATAGACTTTCTCTTACCTACAAGTCTATTAAAAAGTGTACTTTTCCCTACATTAGTTCTTCCAACTAATGTTACTATTGGAATTGCCATAAATAACTCCTATAAACAGAAAATTGTAAACTAAATTCACATACTTATTTCCTAGTATTTATATACTATTAATTTTACCTGGTTCTTTAGCAATAAAATCGATCTATTTTATTGCTTTTTTTTCTCATATCTTAGCAAATATACCTAATCTTATACACTCTCATAGCTTGTTAAAGCTGTTAAATTTTGAGGGTTCAGTATGCAATTAAGTTAAATTTTTTATGATCTAATTATCCACTATATTTTTCTAATTTTCATGACATTATCATTTTTGATTTTTTTATCTATACTTTTAACAATTATAAATGACAATGTCATAAATAAAATGATAGATAAAAGTGTGATCAAATTTAAATCCAACCCCTTATTTTTTAATAATAAATTAGGTAATACTGCTCCTAAAATAATCATACCTACTGGCAAAATATAAACATAAATAGAATATTTTGTAATGTCTGATGAATTGCTTTCAAGGATTACTTTATCCCCTTTTTTTAAATCATCTGAAGAATGAACTTCTATAATTGTTTCATCTTTTTGTCCGCATGAGCCTTTAGCTGCACAAGCTCCGCAGGCCTCATTTCTGGCTATGCTTACTATAAGATTTCCGTTATTATTTTCTAAAACTTTTCCTTCTTTAATCATCGTTGCCATTATTATAACCCCTTACATTAATTTGTAAAATTTCTAGGGCGGAGTCGTCAACTTTTGTTGGTGCTTCACTTAGTGGACAAGCTGCTGATTGAGTTTTAGGGAAAGCTATAACATCTTTAATGTTATCTGTTTTCGCAAATAACATCAATAGTCTATCAAGTCCATAAGCAAGTCCCGCATGTGGTGGAGTACCATATTTTAGAGCCTCAATAAAGAATCCGAACTTTTTTTTAATATCTTCTTCATCTAGATTTAAAGCTTCAAATACTTCTTCTTGTAAATCTGAATTGTTAATTCTAACTGAGCCTCCGCCCATTTCATCTCCGTTTATAACTATGTCGTAGGCTTGTGTTCTAACCTTTTCTGGATGTGTTTTTAAAAGTTGTATATCTTCTTCATTTGGCATTGTAAATGGATGATGTTGGGAAACATATCTATCTTCCTCCTCACTGTATTCAAACATAGGGAAGTTTACTACCCAAGTTAGAGCATAATCTCTTTCATATAAGTTATTCTCCTTTGCCATCTTATTTCTTAATGCACCTAGACCTTCTAAAACTGTTTTATCCTTATCAGCGGCAATTAATATAAGGTCATTTGCTTCCATTTCTAGTTTATCTGCCATTTGTTTTAATATATCATCAGTTAAAAACTTAGATATTGAAGAGTTTATCTTTTCACCATATTTAATATAGGAAAGTCCAGCTAAACCATAATCTTTTGCAAAATCTGTTAATTTATCAAGTTGCTTTCTAGAATATTTATCAGCAATATTTTTAAAATTTATTGCCCTAACAGATTTCCCATCGCTAGTATTGTTTGCAAATACTTTAAACTCGCTGTCTTTCCAAATTTCAGATATGTCCTTAATTTTATATCCAAATCTTAGATCTGGTTTATCAGAGCCATATGAATTCATAGCTTCACTATAATCCATTCGTGGAATAGGAAGTTTTAAATCATAGTCTGTATATTTGTCAAACAATTCTTTTAATAATCCTTCATTTACTTCTATAACATCATCTTGACTAGCAAAAGATAGTTCCATATCCACTTGAGTAAACTCGGGTTGTCTGTTTGCCCTTAAGTCCTCATCTCTAAAACATTTTACTACTTGGAAATACCTGTCAAGAGAACCTATCATCAAAATTTGCTTGAATAATTGTGGTGATTGTGGTAAAGCATAAAATTCACCTGGTTCTAGACGAGATGGAACTATATAATCCCTTGCTCCTTCAGGAGTAGGTTTCGTTAAAAATGGAGTTTCAACTTCTGTAAAATCATTATTATACATATATTCCCTAATAGTTCTAATGATATCAGATCTTAATTTTAGATTTTTTTGTACTGAGGGCTTTCTCATATCCAAATATCTATATTTTAATTTTAGATTCTCAGCTACATCATCGTCATCTTTAATGTATATGGGAGGTGTGTTTGCCTTATCTAAAATATTTATTTTGCTTGCAACAATCTCAATATTACCAGTTGGAATATCAGGATTTTTACTTTCGCGTTCGCGAACATTTCCTTTTACTTCGACTACATATTCACTTCCCAAGTGGCTTGCAATATCATAATTTATTTCATCATCCTCTCTTACAACTACTTGAGTTATACCTGTCTTATCTCTTAGATCGAAAAATACTAGAGATCCCAAATTTCTCTTTTTTGCGACCCATCCCATTAAAACAACTTCTTGACTAATATTTTCTTCTCTTAATTGTCCACACATGTGGCTTCTTTTAAATTCCATTATTACTCCTTAATTTAAAAACGGATTATTTATAAATTCATTTTCTAGCGTAGTTTCATTCCCATGTCCTGGATAAACAATCATCTTTTTATCCAAGTTGCTATATTTATGCTTTATAGACTCTATTATTGTAGAAAAATCCCCGCCAGGAAAGTCAGTTCTTCCAATTGACATATTAAAAAGTGTATCACCTGAAAATAGCACATTTCTCAAAACATAACTTGTAGAATCTAAGCTATGGCCTGGTGTTTTCATAACTTTTATTTCAAAGTCTGTAATTATCTGACCATCTTCTAGATAATAATCTATAGGTACATAAAGATTAGGGTAATCAAAAGCTAAATTATACCTCTTATCATTTGCAATTTCTCTAGACTCACTAGCAGCAAAAACTTTTGTATTGTACTTTTTTCTATAAAAATCCAACCCTAGTACATGGTCGAAGTGAGTGTGAGTCTGCAATATAAAGTCTATTTTTATATTATTTTTTTCTATATAATCACATACTTCATTGCTTTCTTCAACTGCATCTACGATAAAACCATGGCTATCTTCACTTACCACATATAAATTTGTAAGAACTGGACCTAAAGTAAATCTTTTAATATCCATCTAAAAAGTCCTTTCACTATCAAGTAGGATAGTTACTGGACCATCATTTAATAAAGAAACTTCCATATGAGCTTGAAATTGTCCAGTTTCAACCTTAAATCCATCTTCTATTAGTTCATCTTTTAATATTTCATAGTATGAATTAGCTTTATCAAGTTGTGCAGATTGAGTAAAGCTTGGTCTATTTCCTTTTCTGACATCTCCGTAAAGAGTAAATTGAGAAACAAGCAAAATTTCTCCACCAACATCTTTTATAGATAGATTCATTTTTTCTTCATCATCTTCAAATACACGTAAGTTTTCTATTTTTTTCTTTATATAAGCTAAATCTTTATCTGTATCTGTATCTTTCACTGCGAGAAGAACTAAAAAACCATCTTTTATTTCGCCAATTAATTTATTATCAACTTTAACATTAGAATTTTTTACTTTTTGAATTACTGCTCTCATTAATTATTCACCCTATACACGCTATATATAGCCGATATCGACCTTAATTTAATCATAACTTGATCAAGTTGATCTATGCTATTTACTTCAACTGATAAATCCATGACCCCTTCATTGTTTTCATTTACTCTTGCATTCATACCAACTATATTAACATTTAATGACGATAATATTTTACTAACGTCATAAATAACAGAAGGTGAATTGTTAGAAATTAGTTGAATTTTTACTGGAAATTTATCAGTCTTATCATTTTGCCAATAAACATCAATCAATCTTTCCGGATGATGATTGTTAATAATATTAGGACAAGATTTGGTATGAACAGATATGCCATTACCTTTGGTTATAAAACCAATTATTGGGTCCCCAGGTACAGGCGTACAGCATTTAGCAAACTTAACTTCAATATCATCTTCTAAATCAGAAACCTTAACCTCACCCTTAAATGTTTTTCTTGTATCAGTAGATTTATTAATATTTAAAGATTCATCTAAAGTTGTATCCTTTTTTTCAATTTCTTTTTCTTTTTTAATAAGTTTTTGTATTACCTGGTCACTAGTAATTCTACCATAACCAACTGCTGCATACATTTCATCTTCACTAGGGAAACCTAATTCATTAGATATGTCATCAATCCACTCATCTTTTAGTAATGATTTATATCCACTTCTGTGTTTTTTTATCTCTTTTATAACTTGATTTTTACCAGTTTCAATGTTTTCTTCTTTATCACTTCTTTTAAAAAATTGTTTTATTTTGCTCTTAGCTTGGGAACTTTTTACAATGTTTAGCCAATCTCTACTGGGCCCAGAAGAGTTTTTTGATGTTAAAATCTCTACCACGTCTCCAGTTTTAAGTTTTTGTGCTACTGGAACTATTGAACCGTTTACTTTAGCCCCTATGCATCTATTACCAACTTCCGTATGAACCTTGTAAGCAAAATCTATAGTACAAGAACCAATTGGTAGAGAGTAAATCTCTCCTGCTGGAGAATAAACATAAATTTCTCTTGAGAAAAAGTCTGTCTTTAATGTCTCCATGAATTGCTTGCTATCAATATCTGCTGCACCATCTCGCTGCCATTCCATAATTCTTCTAAGAAATTCCATGGCAGAATCAAATTCAGTTTCCTTTTTATTATTCTCCTTATATCTCCAGTGAGCAGCAACTCCATATTCACACTCTTTGTGCATTTGACGAGTTCTAATTTGGACTTCGAAGGGTTTAGAATCTTCACCAAAAACTGTTGTATGCAAAGACCTATAACCATTTGGCTTGGGTTGACCTATATAATCTTTGATTCTATTTGGAATAGGTCTCCAAAGAGAATGTACTTTGCCTAAAACCTCATAGCATTCAGCAATTGTATCAACTAATACCCTTACAGCAGTAAGGTCATATATCTCCTCAAAAACGATATTATTTCGCATCATTTTTTTATAAATGGAGTAAAGAGATTTTGGTCTACCAGATATTTCAAAATTTATACCGCTATCTTTAAGATTTAAGGTCAAAGTTTCAACTATTTCATTTATATAGGCTTCTCTTTCCCTTCTTTTACTAGCCACCATCTCAGCTAATTCGTAGTATTTTTCAGGTTCTTGATATCTAAAACATAAATCTTCGAGTTCCCATTTTATAGAATATATACCAAGTCTGTGAGCAAGCGGAACATAAATTTCAATTGTTTCAGTAGCTGTTTGTACTTGTTTTTCACGAGTTTTATATTCCAAAGTCCTCATATTGTGAAGTCTATCAGCAAGTTTTATCAAAACAACTCTAACATCGTTACTCATGGCCATTACCATTTTTCTGATATTTTCTGCTTGCTTTTCTTCCCTGGAAGAGTAGTTTAAATTTTTAAGTTTGGTAACTCCTTCTACCAAAAAAGTAATTTCCTCGCCAAATTCTTCTTTCATTTGATCATAAGTAATTGGGGTATCTTCTAAAACATCATGCATGAGTCCTGCACAAATTGTTTGATTATCTAATTTCATATTAGATAAAGTTTTAGCCACAGCTATTGGGTGGATAAAATAGTCTTCTCCGGAGTTTCTCTTTTGTCCCCTATGATTGAGTTCTCCAAAATAATAGGCTTTTTTAATTAGATCTGTATCAGCATTTGGATTATTTTCTAATATCACCTTTTCAAATATTTCATATTCTTTTTCAAAATCAGTAGTCATATCTATTTCACCTAATATCTATTAGTCTAAGTTGAAGACTTCTATTGCCTCGAAATTCATTTATGTCAGGATAATAGACTATATCAATTTTATTTCCAATAATGTTTTTACCAAATTTATTGGATAAATATTCTGCCATATCAGCCGCATTAAATTTAATAGCATTTATCGTAGCATCATTCTTTTTTAAGGAAAGCCTCATAGTGTTTTTATTCTTTCCAATCATAGCAATATTTTCTACCGTAACATCTTTATCAGCAAAAATCGGCTTTTCAAAATCTTTTCCAAATGGTTTCAAGTTATTTAAGGATTCAGCAAATTCTAATGATAGCTTATCAATAGCTATGGCAGTATCGATGTTAATAACCTTTTGTTTATCTGACTCGGTCATATTAGAATTCGCATTTAAAAATTGTCGAAAATCATCTATTTTAGAAATATCAATAGATAAGCCACAAGCCATCTTGTGTCCGCCAAAAGAACTCAAATTATCCTTATATTCGTAACAAGCTTTGTGAATATCAAAACTTTCTATAGATCTACCAGAACCTTTGGCAACATTTTCAGTTTTTGAATTTGTTAACACTAAAGTCGGCCTATAATATTTTTCCTTAATCCTACCAGCAACAATCCCACATATTGACTCATTAATGGTCGGTTCATAGATAACTATAACATCATCATTATTGTAATTATTTTTTTCTATAATATCTATGCATTTGTCTAGACCTTCTTCAGTAAGCTTTTTTCTCTCATTATTTAATGATACTAGTTCTTTTGATATTTCATATATCCTATCAATATCTTCTTCCATTAATAATTCTATGGCAAGTTTTGCTGATGCGAGCCTTCCTGTAGCATTCATAGTTGGACCAATGATAAAACCTAAAGTATATTCATCAATTTTTTTATTCCAATTCATCTCATCTAAAACAGCTTTTATACCAACTTTTTCTGTATAATTTAATCTCTTTAGACCTTCTATAACAAATATACGATTTTCATCAGTTAACGATACGATATCACAAACTGTTCCCATTGCTACGTATTCTAATAAACTTGCTAGATAATCAAAATCACCATCAATTTTTTGATATAAAGCCTGCATTAGTTTAAAACAAACGCCCGCACCACACAAGTCTTTAAATGGATATGAAGAATCAACTCTTTTTGGATTAATCACAGCATCAGCTTCTGGTAATTTTTGTGTTTGCCGCTCACCATCTGTAGAAGTTTCTATCTCGTGGTGGTCAGTAACTATAACTTTTATGCCAGCCTTTTTGAGTGCATCAACCTGGTCAAAACCTGTTATGCCATTGTCACAAGTTATTATTAAAGATACCTCATCATCTATTGCTTTTTCGACCATTCCATCACTCATGCCATAGCCTTCTGCTACCCTATGAGGTATATCATACGATAAGTTATCATAAAAATATAAAAATCCATCCAGCAAAGTCATTACAGATGCTATACCATCTTGGTCATAGTCACCAAATATACGAATTTCTCCGCCTTTTTTTATAGTTTCTATAATTAAATTTACTCCTTTATCCATGTCTGCTAGTAAAAAAGGAGATAAACCATTTTGTCATTGCATCACCCTTTCATATAGTATAAATTATACCTTTTCGCTAAAATATATAAAGAAATAAGGCCCTCTAGGCCTTAGCTTACAATATCGGTTATTTCTTTTCTTAGAAGCTTAATATATGAATGATTATCATAAGATCCAGTAATTAGAACGACATCTTCAGTATTTATTTCAACAACTTCTCCAACTATGCCTTTATTTGTAATAACTTTTGACCCTATTTCAAGATTATTTTCAATAAACTCTCTATTTTTCTTTTTTTTAATATCAGATTTTATGCTGGTGTCATAAAATCCAATTGTTAGGATAATAAGTATTAAATATTCTAATTTCACTGATAGCCGTATTTCTTATAAAATTCTTCTTTGTATTCCAAAAACCTATCTTCCATTATTGCTTGTCTAATATTTTCACAAAGTTTTAATAAGAAATATAGGTTATGGTAGGTTAATAATCTCGCACCAAGTATTTCATTAACATTAACTAAATGTCTTAAATAGGCCCTTGAATAATTCTTGCAAGTATAACACTCACACTCGTGATCAAGTGGTGAAAAGTCATCTTTGTATTGAGCATTTTTTACTATTAATCTACCTGAAGATGTTAATGCTGTACCATGTCTTGCCATTCTTGTTGGAAGAACACAATCTGCCATATCTATACCTGCTTGAAATGATTCAAATAGATAGTCAGGTGTCCCTACACCCATATTATATCTAGGTTTATTTTCTGGCAATAGTGGTGTGGTGAAGTTTAATATATCAATCATTTCTTCTTTTGTCTCACCTACAGAAAGACCACCTATTGAAAATCCATCAAAATCCATAGAAGTTGTTTCAATGACAGATTTTTCTCTAAGATCTTTAAACATACCACCCTGGACTATACCAAATAGTGATTGGTCCTTGAAAGAATGTTCTTTATGATAATCCAAACCTCTTTTTGCCCATCTAATAGTTCTTTCCATGGACTGTTTAACATAAGCATAATCTCTTCTAGCATCTACACATTCATCAAAACTCATCATAATGTCAGAATGAATATCATTTTGAATTTCAATTGATTTTTCCGGAGTGAAAAAATGCTTAGACCCATCAATATGACTTCTAAATTCCACCCCATTTTCATTTATCTTTCTCATTTCAGAAAGAGAAAAAACTTGAAATCCGCCGGAATCTGTGAGTATTGGTCTATCCCAATTCATAAATTTATGTAGACCGCCAGCCTTTTTCATAATTTCCATGCCTGGTTTTAAGTAAAGGTGGTAGGTGTTTCCTAAAATTATCTTAGCATCCATTTCCTTTAAATCTTCTACAGTCATTGTCTTTACAGTGCCAAGAGTTCCCACCGGCATAAAAATCGGAGTAGGTATATCTCCATGATCGGTATGAATTACCCCTACCCTAGCATTTGTATATTTATCTTTTTTTATTAATTCATATGTTAAAGACATATTTCTCCTTAGTGAATAAACATTGCATCGCCAAAGCTAAAGAAGCGATATTTATTATCTACTGCATATTTATAGGTATCAAGAATCATTTCTCTTGATGTAAATGCAGCTACAAGCATAACAAGAGTTGATTTTGGCAAGTGAAAATTAGTAATAAATGCATCCACTACTTGGTATTTAAATCCAGGATATATAAAAATATCTGTCCAACCAGAATCCTCTTTAATTTTCCCACATTTTTTATAAACTGATTCTAGAGTTCTAATACTCGTTGTTCCCGTAGCAATAACTCTTTTTCCAGATTCACGAGCTTCATTTATTATGTCTGCTGTTTGCTTAGATAAGGTATAAAATTCACTGTGCATTTTATGATCATTTACATCTTCAACGCTTACAGGTCTAAAGGTACCTAGACCAACATCTAAGGTTAGATAACAAAGCTTAACACCTTTTTTTTCAATTTTTTCTAGTAAATCTTTTGTAAAATGTAGGCCTGCAGTTGGAGCTGCTACAGATCCGGGATTTTTTGAATACACAGTTTGGTATTGTTCTGCTTCCTTCAATTCCTCTTTTATATAAGGAGGCAATGGAACATTTCCAAGCTTATCTAAAATCTCGTTAAAGATTCCTTCATAAGAAAACTCAATGATTCTATTTCCGTCTTCTTTGATGTCTTTGACTTCCCCATCTAATTCGCGAGAAAATATAACTTTTGTACCAATCTTCATTTTTTTGCCAGGACGAACTAGACATTCCCACGTTTTCCCTTCTATATTATGGAGCAAAAACACCTCTATGGACTCTTTTTTATCCTCTCTGTGGCCAAAAAGTCTAGCAGGTATCACTCTAGTATCATTCATAACTAGAACGTCTCCTGGATTTAAATAATCAATAATATCATAAAAATATTTATCATTAACTTCACCAGTTTCTCTATCTAAAACAAGTAGTCTTGCGTGATCTCTTTTCTCCGCAGGATGCTGAGCAATTAAATCTTCTGGTAAATAATAATCAAAATCGTCAGTCTTCATTTATTCCTCATATCTTAGTCCATAATGATCGTAGGCTTTTTTTGTCAAAACTCTTCCTCTTGGAGTTCTAGTCAAAAAACCTATCTGAAGCAAATATGGTTCATATACATCTTCTATAGTAACATTTTCTATGCCAGTTGAAGCAGCAATAGTATCTATTCCCACAGGACCACCATTAAAACTTCCATACATGGTTAAGACTATCTTCTTATCCATGGTATCGAGCCCCATATCGTCTATTTCAAGAAGTTTTAACCCTTCCATGCTAGTTTCATGATCTATTATCTTATCTTTTTTAACAATTGCATAATCCCTAACTCTTTTTAAAAGTCTATTAGCAATTCTAGGTGTACCTCTAGATCTTTTTGCTATTTCATAGGCACCCTCATCGTCTATTTCTATATCTAAAATATTTGCAGATCTTTTTATAATAGTCGTTAAATCATTTGGTGTGTACAAATTTAAGGAAAGTAGTACACCAAATCTATCTCTAAGGGGGGCCGATAACATTCCAGATCTGGTAGTTGCCCCTATAAGGGTAAACTTCTCTAAGTCAATTCTTATAGACTGGGCATTGGGTCCCTTTCCTACGATTATATCAAGTACAAAATCTTCCATTGCAGAGTATAAAATTTCTTCAACTGACCTATTTATTCTGTGGATTTCATCAATAAATAAAACATCTCCATAGGATAAATTTGTTAGTATACTTGCAAGATCTGATGGTCTTTCAATAGCAGGTCCACTTGTAACCCTTATATTTACACCTAGTTCATTGGCTATAATAGTGGAAAGAGTAGTTTTGCCAAGTCCAGGTGGCCCCTGTAAAAGAACGTGATCAAGTGGCTCTTTTCTAGATAAGGAGGACTCTATGAAAATCTCTAATTTTTCTTTTACCTTATCTTGACCTATGTATTCGCTAAGCCATTTTGGCCTTATAGAGTTTTCATTAGTTAGATCTTCTTTTAGTTCATTTGATCCAACTATTCTTTCATTTTCATCATACATCTTCTTCCCCTAAATAAGTCTCTTTAGACTCTCTTTAATAAGCTCTTCCAATGATAAGTCCATGTCCTTAAGTTGTCCCAATACATTGTTAATATCATTTTGTGAATAACCTAGATTTAGTAAAGCTTCTTTTGCCACTTCAAAATCTTCATTAGTATTTATAACAGTTTTTGATATAGAAGCATTTTCTTCTATTGGCATATCTTTTACTTTGTCCATAAGTTCCAAGATGATTCTACTAGCAGTTTTCTTTCCAATACCTTTAGCTATTGTAAGCTTATCAATATCGCTATTTACTATAGCAAGTTTTATATCATTTACTCCCATAGATGACAAAATACCTATAGCATTTTTGGGACCTATTGAAGATACAGATGTTAAGAGCAAAAACATTTCAAGTTCTTCCTTAGAATAGAAGCCATACAAACTCATATCATCTTCTCTTACTTGTAAGGAAGTATATATCTTATATTCATTATTTAGTTCTAATAAAGCAAGCGTTGATAAGGAAGATTTAATAAGATAACCCATATGATTATTTTCTAAAACAAATTCATCTTCACTTATGCTTCTCACATCTCCAATAATATATGCTATCATCAATTCATCCTAAAGTTTTCTTTAAATCTCTGGCTTAACGCATGACAAAGAGCAACAGATAGGGCATCTGCTGCATCATCTGGCTTTGGAATCTCCTTTAAATTTAATAATGTAGTAACTGTTTTTTGCATTTGCATTTTGCTAGCTCGTCCATAGCCTGTAATAGCCTGTTTTATTTGCAATGGTGTATACTCAAATATAGGAAGATGATTCTCCTCGGCACAGAGTATTTGTACTCCCCTCGCATGACCAACAGTTATGGCTGTCTTTACATTTTGATTGAAGAAAAGCTCTTCAATAGCAAATTCATCTGGTCTATGCTCAGTGATAATCTCGTTTAAATTATTATATAAAATGCTAAGTCTTTCAGGAGTATCACTTTTGCTAGATGTTGTAACCACACCATTTTCTATTACTTTAACCTTATTTCCATCAAATTCAACCACGCCATAACCCATGATTGCAATCCCTGGATCTATACCTAATATTTTCATAGTTTAATAAGTAAAAAAGAGCTTATATAAGCTCTATTGATATCTTTCTAATACTTCCCTAATAAGTCCTCTAAAATAATATTCAGCATAAACATCTACTATTGATTTATATAAATATGATAGTGACTTATCGTAGATTTTCCTCGTCTGATTTAAGGTAATATCTTCCGTATATATAAAATTACTTGTATCGAACCTTAGCTGTTTGTGGGTGCTTTGGTCGATATTTAATATACTAGATCTGATTTTAATATCGCAAAACTTTCCCATATTTGCCTTAAGATTTGAAACTAATTTCTTG
>ERZ782914.342-NODE-342-length-14479-cov-8.523710_pt1 | contig 14479 bp, 11 predicted proteins | sample MGYA00375948_ERZ782914 | MGnify/ENA primary metagenome ERZ782914 (study PRJEB29894, sample SAMN03576417) | human skin metagenome | biome: human skin; feature: left retroauricular crease; material: organic_material | host: Homo sapiens | place: Italy: Trento...
GCTGACCATGGTGACAGCGGTGGTACAGAACTGTTGCTTGCTCCACCGCATGCCAAGACGCACGACATTGTATTACCAGCGTTGGCGTCTGATGGAGGCCACAGACCCACCATGAGTACCCTGGTGGAATATATTCGTACACACCTGATCAAAGAGCGCGAAGAGCTTTTTGTGGAGAATGATCATGTTAGGCCGGGTATCCTCGTTCTCATTAATGATAGCGATTGGGAACTCGAGGGTGAAATGCGCTACGAACTAAAGTCAGGGGACCGGGTTGTCTTCATTAGTACATTGCATGGTGGTTAAGCGTATATCATGAACATGCCAAGTCATTACAGCGTTCGTTCATCTATGTAGGCCCAGGGTCGTCATTAAACTGTGATACATGCGCACTCTCTTCGGCCTGCTTGACCGCTTCGTGAACCGCTTTGTTTTGCAAGTTATGTGCCGTGTCTTCATTCAGCTCGGCCACAGTAATCACGCGAAATTCGTCACTGGTACCATGAACTGCTTCAACAATGTATGGCCCAGGGGCTTGGAATGTGCGCTCGGACTCGGCGAGATTCAACGACTCTGGTCCATAGTCACTAAATGTGATAGACGACGACATGGACTTGGGCGTCTGCAGAGGCGTCTTGTCTGCCTGCATTCCCGGGGACAATTCACTCTGTGGTCTACTGCCCGTTCGTCGGTGTCCAATCTTCTTGATAGACACCTTGTCGTGTGCTTTGCTTTGTGGCATCGTGCCATATTTAGAAGAACGACTGAAACTGCGCGTTCGGCTCATTGGGCCCTGTCCCATGGTACCGAAACTGTTGTGCAACGGTATATTTTTTGGTCCTCCGTATTTACGGCGTCGCTCGATAATACCGCGAATGAGCGGCTGCCATTGGTCCTGCTTGGCACCTGACGGCTTGGTACGGACGACCTTGATTTTATTGTGCACGTCGACAAATACGTCCGTCTCATCCACGATCTCTTCGCCAATCATTTCCTCGATAATGTCTTCCAATGTCACCACGCCCATGGCACCCGATGGCTCACCGGGGTGCTTAGATACTAGGATCATATGAGAACGACCCACCTGCATATAGTTGATGGCATCGAGTAGGTTCAAGTCTGGCGAGGTTTCTGGCAGAGGAGTGAGATGGAAGCGCGAGACGGGCCAAGCATCTTCTGGGTCGTATTGGATCAATTGCTTGACGAGCAACATACCAAGAATGGCATCGGGGCGGTCATTCTCATGAATGGGTACACGCGAATAGCCCGATTGGACAAGCTCATCCACACCAGCATCATCAAGAACGTGATCAATGGGTAAAGTGTACACATCCTCAATAGGTGTCATAACGTCTGCCACTGTTTTGTCGTTCAAATCCAGGACGGCGCGGATGATGGTCACCTCATCATCGTTTAAATGCTCAGTTCCAATTTGCTGATGCAAAGAAACAAACGTCTTGAGTTCTGCTTTGCGATATGTGGTTCCGTGCTCTTCGCCAAGGCAATAGTCGAGGAGCTTGGCCGTGGGCCATGCAACTGGTGCCAGTACAATCATGGCTCCGTGCACAAGCGGAGCGCATAGGGCACCAATGGAGAGGCCATAGCGAGCACAGATTGATTGAGGCACGATCTCACCAAAGATGACAATAAGGATAGTAGATAGAATGACAGCTGTGAGTCCAGAGCCAAATTCAGACAAAAAGATCGGAAGCGTTTCATTTACAATCACATTACCGAGCAATAAAACCACCAGGACCCAGTGCCTACCACGCTCAAGCAGGCGCATGACCTTGGCCGCGTCCTGTCTCTCTTGATCTGTACCAGATGTCATGAGAACCTGCAGGTTCACCATATCGAGACCCATAAGACCGAGCGTCAGACCCGCAAATACCCCACCGAGCAGCACAAGGAAGGCAATCATAAGAACGTCCATAAGCTTTTTCCATGGCTCATTATGTTCAATAGGTGCCTCTACATGGTCCCGAGGCCTCGTCATCGTCATCGTAGACGAGGTCGGTACAGCCCACATCACGACGGGTGAGGCACGGACCGCCACGAAAGCGGAGTGAAATACGTAAGCAAGCAGTGCCATAACAAGCTTCGTTGCTGACGCAGGAGCTATACCATGCCCTGGACCGTGCGGTCTTGTGCGTTCCAGGGAATGCATACCGTCAGCCTTCCTTGGCAAGGTGTGATAGGGCCCTAAAGTCTATCCAAGCGGTTACGTTGGCTCGTGGGCAGTCGTTCATCTGCCCATTTCGGCCGAGACCCAACACCTCTTTTTTTCTTCCTGCACATACCTTGGGAACGACCGCGAACCATATCACATCGTCTAACGACATGACGACGGTGCAGCGCATCAAAGAGATCGAAGATGAGATGGCCCGCACGCAGAAGAATAAGGCCACTGCGTATCATCTTGGTCAACTTCGTGCGAAGCTCGCCAAGTTGAAGCGTGAGCTGATCGCTCCGAGCAGTAGTGGCGGCGGCGGCGGCGGTATGGGCTTCGATGTCGCACGCACGGGTATTGCCAGTGTTGGCTTTGTTGGCTTTCCATCTGTGGGAAAGTCGACACTTATGTCTGGGCTGACAGGGACGACGTCCGAGGCAGCTGCCTATGAATTCACAACGCTGACGACTGTCCCAGGTACCATGGTCGTGCGTGGTGCACGTATTCAAATTCTCGACTTGCCTGGTATTATTGAAGGTGCGAAAGATGGCAAGGGCCGTGGTCGTCAGGTGATTGCTGTCGCTCGTACGTGTAATTTGATCTTTATTGTGCTAGACGTGTGCAAACCATTGCACGACAAGCAAATTCTCGAGGCAGAACTGGAAGGCTTTGGTATTCGCCTCAACAAAAAGCCCCCGAATGTTATTGTGAAAAAGAAAGACAAGGGTGGACTGGCCATCACCAATACTGTGCCGCTCACCAAGCTGGACCATGATGAGATTCGGGCTGTCATGTCTGAGTACCGCATCTCTAATGCCGACATTGCGTTCCGTGAAGACGTCACGGTCGAAGAGCTCATTGACGTCATTGAAGGCAACCGTATATATATTCCATGCATTTATGTGCTGAACAAAATCGACTCGATTTCGATTGAAGAACTCGACCTGCTGTATAAGATTCCCAAGTCGGTGCCTATTTCATCTCGGATGTGGCTCAACGTGGACGAGCTTGTTGATAAGATGTGGGACGAACTTGATCTTGTCCGCGTGTACACGAAGCCCCGTAAGTGCCCACCGGATTACACATCGCCTGTCGTCTTGCGCCGCGGCAAGTGTACCGTCGAAGACTTTTGCAATGCTATTCACCGTGAGATTTTCAAGCAGTTCAAGTGCGCTGTTGTTTGGGGCACGTCTGCCAAGCACCCGCGCGGCCAACGCGTTGGTGGCGATCATGTGCTGGAAGACGAGGACTGCGTCACGATCTTTAAGCGTTAACCCACGGTCTCTCGTGCCGTTGTATTTTTGCCTATATACAAAAAAGTTACCATGCCGTAGCACTGGAACGCTGTACACCTTCCCAACGGGGAATGGTATGTCCAATGTCTGGCTGTGCATCTGCGAGCGCTTCTCGCACGGCGCGTGACTTGTCCGAGCGAATGCCAAGGGAGGGAGCACCACGGTTTAGTCCTTCGAGCAGCACACATGCCTTGCATAGTTCGTTCGACGAAATATAGCCGCACCGTGCACACGTACGTTGCACGGCACGCTTCACTTGCCCGGCCACATGGAGATTCTCGCCGCTGTGTATGATGTCGATAATGCTGCTGGGCCGGATACTTTCGAGGTCCTTGAGGAAGGAGCGCGCATAGCCACGGTAGGCGTTCGGTGAATAAATGCATTCGGTGCTAAAGTAATCGAGTTGCTTAAAGTAGGCATACATCACGATCTCCTTTTCGTACGCATACTTGAACGGCTTGCTGCGTCGAATGCCGCTACCGCCAAACCCACTTTGGCCTCCGCCGCAGCCTTGATGTTCGTCATCCTCCTCGGTCCCATCAGGACCCTTGGTCACAATATCAGTACAGCGTTCTAAACGTGCAATATCACCCCGTAGAACATTCATAAGCACAGTTTCCGCCATGTCATCTGCATTATGTCCTGTTACGATGTGGTCCACACCCAGTGACGCCGCGCCGCGATCGAGTGCCTGGCGCCGAAACACACCGCAAAACGTGCAGTTGTTCTTTCGTCCCACTGACGCGACAATATCATCCATGGACCAGCCATATAGTTCTTTGTAACCGAGCACTTTGAGGGGAATGCCATACTGCTCTTGATTTCGCTTCACTGTTTCGAGACTGTCGTCGCGGTAGCCTGTTATACCTTCATCAATACTTAGCAAGAACAGTTGTAAACCATAGTCATACCGCTCATTTAGCGTCTTCATGACGTATGCCAACACCGTCGAGTCTTTGCCACCACTGGCGCCAATAGCCACACGATCACCTCGCCGGAAGAGCTGTGCATTGACAATTGTCTGGTGCACCTCTGTCTCAAACACGTAAAAAAAGCAGTTGCGGCAAACAAGGTCTCCCGTTTTGGGTCGGCGTAGCACAGCACGCTCCTGGCCACACAGCACACACTCTCGCGGCATGACGAAGCAGGTAAAATGGAAGGAAAAAAAGTCGCCCATCCCATGTGGAGACCTTTCCATCATGCTGCGCCGATACGTTCCGTATGGGACTCGGCGTGCCCTGACGACGACGACGCGCCTTGCATCCAAGGCATCGTCCAGTCAGCATGCGCACGAAGTGCATGAACATTCTGACTATGGCGTCCGTGCACCATTTTGGGAACGGGCCCTACTAGGCACCGGAAGTGCGTTGGGTCTCCTTGTGAGCCCGCGTCGCGGCGACCTGCTGACCGTACTCACGCAAGTCTCATCGTATCCACGTATTGATGAATTAGTATATCAGATGCAGTCGACGCATGAAGGCAGGCGCTTGTTGGTGGAACGGCCATCTATCAACTCTCATACCATCGATATCGATGCCCTGGCACAGCTGCCTACCGACTCATTCGGGCGCGTATGGTTCGAATGGCTGCGTGCGAATCACGTCAGTCCAGATGGGCGGTGTGAGGCACAGTACATGCCGACGTTCGAAACACGCTATGTCATTCAGCGCTACCGCGAGACACACGACTTTTATCATGTGCTTCTTGGCATGCCAACCTCAACGCTGGGCGAAACCATTGTCAAGTACTTTGAAGCCTCGCATATGCATTTGCCTGTGGCCGTTCTTTCGGCCATCGGTGGCAGCGCACGAATTCTACGTGACGACGGCCAGGCACTGCTATCACAACGCACTACTGCCCTCGATACTCCGCGGCTCGTCGGCTTAGCTGACTGGGCCTGGCGACTCGGACAGCTTGTGCGGACACCCCTCATAAGTATAGCTTGGGAGCGTCGATTCGAGCAGCCTCTGGATGAGCTACGTGCCGAGTTGGGCATCGACGTGCCCCCGCCTGTCCATCTCGACATGACGCAAAGACCGCGCGCGGCTCAGCGGACGGTTGCACATGTCGCGGGGCGTCGCTTCTTTGGATGGCCAAGCAAAGTGTGGGAACGTCATGGAGACAAGGATGAGCGATACGCTAAGTCTGAGCGTCGCCATCACGGTCAAGCCTAGCAATCGCTCTAGCACACTGTGATCGAGCGTCTCGCAGCTGCATTCTGTCTGCTTGTCGCATCGCACGTCGAAAGAGTGTTCGTGCCGTGGCCTTGTCATTTTGCATGGAGTAGAACATGCCAAGGTTGTACAGCAGCACAAATTGCGTGCCGAGGCACTGCTGCTTGACATGCGCTAGACGCATGTCGGACTCTGCCTCTACTGTCTTGGCGACGCCTCCGATGCGCTGTGGATCCAATCCACTGAATTGAAGCAGCCAATCTCGCTCCTCTGATGGCATATCACTCAAGAAGCCGGCGCGGAATGAGGTAAGGCTAACCAAATCCAATCCCTTCATCGCCCATGCAATGGCGCGCTGCATCGTTCCTGGGTCGGTATGGGACTGCGTGAGTGCTTGACTAATGTTGTTCATCAGGATCGCAGCATGACATCGTTCTGCTACTGTAGGCGGTGGTGAATCATTTGCTGCATCTCTGTTCCTCCTCGTTGGTAAAAGCATAGAAATGGCCTGCACATACAATGGCACCGCATACTCTGCCATGCCGCGACTGGCATAAAAGGCGCCCAGTGCTTCGACGCTCGCTCCGAGATCTTGACGATCTACCCAGGGCGGCAGTGGCAAGTCCTCGAGATGCACTGGTTCTTTGCTTGGACCACGAACCAAGCGCATCATCTCCTCTACACTCCAGGCCAAGTAACTCTCGCACGGCTCCTCTGTAATAGTTTTGGGTCCATGAGCCATGCTCGGTGCGTGGACACCAGGCTTCTGCGCGATATCACCAATTTTCTGAGCAAGAGCAACGGCTCGCATCCACTCTTGTGGTGTGCGTTTCGGCTCTGAGGCTCCTTGTTGCGTCTGGCGCACTTCCTCGAGTGCATCCAAGTACACTTGTATCGCTTCTTGCCATGCACCCTGTTCCTCTAGCACAGCCGAGAGAGCGATCGCGATGCCTGTCGTCTTAAGCAGAGGATCCTTGCCTAGTTTCTCGGCACCTAGCATCCTGGCCGTCTCCAGAGCGTGTCGGAAATTCTTTTCGCTGCGCTTCCATTTGCCATTCCGTTGAGCCTTGACGGCGGCCCGCAGTGGCTCACGTAGCTCTTTGGGCCACACGCGAAACGCAGCAAAGTAATCCCAGACTCCATACACAGTCAAAGCAATCGCAAAAGCAGAGAGACCGGCAAACAAGACACCAGCTTTGATCGTGATGCTACCAACGCCACCTGAGGGAGGTGCTCGTGATTTGGTCGATGAAGGCTGTGTCGAAGCGCGGGAAAGCAAACGCGCCGTGGTAGCGTATGTCGCTCCGTTCACAGGCACAGCCAGACGCAGCCGCAGCATGGGCGATGCGGTCCACAAACGGCTGCGAAGTAGACTCGTCATAGTTAATAGGAACGCGGTCTGTGCCCTGTGATTCTCCACTCGATGCAGGCCTATGTAAGTAAGCCAACTTAGCCGCGTTGGCCAATGTGACCTGACTGCCCACTAGGATTGTAGTCCAAGTGAATGTAAGCTCGCTCGATTCCCGTCAGACTTTCGATGCAATATGTGATGATTTCACCGAGATCATGTGCTTCCTTTAGCTTGAAGCTCATGGGAAGCACGACATCCACTTCGGCCACCATGGTGTCACCCACATGGTACATCTCAAAGCCTGAAATGGCCTTCACAAGCGAGAATCGCGACACCAAATACAAACACCTGCCTGCATCTTGGGCACTGGCCACTTTGCCAGTGAGCTTGTCGGTCGTATCTGCCAACGTGGAGACCCACTCGGAGATGATGTAGATCGACAGACCCGCGCCACCGATAGGGTCGAGTATGCCAAGTCCAAGATACTGTCCTAAGATAGGAAAAATCAGCGAGATCATGTTAAACATGGCATCATTTTCCGAATCTTGCGCGATCGCATGCATACTCGAGTTCTTGTGGGAACGGCATAGCATCCACATGATCGTTTTGGTCACAATCGTCATCACCATAAAGACAATGCCCACCATGGGGAGCGTCAAATCTTTCTCGGAAGAGCGTCCTAGCCACATGTCCCACAGTCGACTGACTGACTCTTGCAGCACCTGCAAAAACGACACGACCATCAACACGCTAAAGATAAGCACGCCCAATGGCTCCAAGCGTCGCTTTCCCACAGGATACTTGTAAAACGTGTGCCAGCTGCGATACGCCGTGGCTCGAGACATGACAAAGATGACAATCGTACACAGCAAATCCAGTACACTGTCGACCAAACTAGCCAACAGCGACACGGAGTTGGACGACCACACCGCCACAATCTTTCCGACCACTAGTAACAAATTTAGGAGTAGGTTGATATTGATGTAAAATCTGACTAGAGCATCTGAATCTTGCTTTCTCTGATGCGTGGGGACATTTTGCAAGAGCTGATCACGCTCATGGTCAGCCTTGGTCCACACAGCCATGCTCGCTGGTTTGGTAGTTGAGGAAGACGAAGGCAGAGTCGACGACACCGAGCCATAGTTAAACTGCTCTACCAGCTTCGGATGAGAAGTGCTCGGTGCATGCTCGTCCATCACAGGGTGCTCTGAAAGCATTTTTCGCAGGAGCGACCTGTTCCGACGAGTTTTGTTCTGTGACTTGCGCTCAAATCGTAGATAAGGGCTGTCATCTCTCGAAAAGTCCATGTCAGGCCTCTCAAGTAGGTCAGCGAGACTCTTATGCTCGCGATTGGCCTCAGAGAGCTGTATCGACGTCGATAGGTCCTGCAGACTTTCCGCTGCCAGTTCGGCACACGAGTTACCACGCATGGCCATTCTTTCCTTGGTTAGCATGCCTGAAATCGAGGTCATCGCACGCTCACTAATACCGCGTCCACGACGCCCAGCGTGATATGAAAAAGGATGTACACTTAATGATTCACCCTCATCATCCGTGATTATGGCATCGTCGATATCGTCGGCCATTCGATCATTGTGAGTATCTCCCGCAGCGCCTTCAGCTGCCACTATATGTTGAGGTACGACAAAGCGCCGCATAACTTCAGTCGGGAACTGACTCTCGAGCACCTCATCGACCTCGCGCCAGCCATCCAGGTGCTCATTTTGCTGCGTGTAAAATTCACGCACTCCAGCATTCTTGATGTCAGCAAGCGCACTCTCACTCATTCGCGCCTCCTCAAAGTACCCCGTACGCCCATCAATGAGCTGGGCCAACACACGCAAACTGGCAAGCGAATCTGTCCTCTTCATGCCACCGACAGACTCTTCCGAGCCTACACGCGACGGGGACATAGTAATCTTTCGACTTGATGTCGGTAACACATTGTGACCACTATTTGATATGCCAGTGACAGAGTTCTTATGCTCATCGTCGTACCCCTTCGTGTTACCTGCCATGAGACCTGCAAGGGTAGGCGGCGTGTGACGCCTAGCTAAAATGTTGGCGTAAGGCGGCCAAAATCTAAGGGTCGCGCGCCGCTATGCATGACATAATTCGGCCGAATGTAGGTCCGTGCACGAGCCGCGATGGGACCAGCGAAAAAGCGCCGAGGGCAGCATAGGATTTATGGGAGGAAGTCGTCGAGAGCGGCTAGGACCTTGTCACCCACGTCCTTCGTCGAGGCTTGGCCACCAAGATCACGCGTACGCAGGCCAAATCCGCCAATATCTGGCGAATCAAGCGTCCTGCGCACGGCCCGTTCAATGGCCGTCGCTTCATGCTCTTTGCCCAGGGACCATCGAAGAAGCAATGCAGCTGACAGGATAGTGCCAACGGGGTTGGCAATGCCTTGTCCCGCAATATCAGGGGCCGAGCCGTGAATCGGCTCGTACAGTCCCTTGCATGGCTTATCGCCCGTAGGTAGTTCCGAGAGCGATGCACTGGGCAGTAGACCGAGCGATCCAGGAATGACCGACGATTCGTCTGAGAGGATATCACCAAACATATTTTCCGTCAGCACAATACCATTTAGCTTGCGTGGATTCGATACCATCACCATAGCAGCCGAGTCTACAAGGTGATGATCCACTTCTACACCCTTGTCACGAAACTCCTTTTCGATCGTTTCTGTGACGACATGACGCCACAAACGACTCGTGGCAAGCACATTCGCTTTGTCGATGGAATGAATTTTAGTGGGTGGTGAAGACTGCATTGCAAGATAGGCGGCGAGACGCGTGATACGCTGTACATCAGCCTTGTCGTACACCATCATATCATATGCCTCACCCTTGGCGTCAGGCGCGCTAAGGTCCGCCTCCTTGCGATCGCCATAATAGAGGCCCTTGACAAGCTCTCGAATTACAATGAATTCAGTGCCCTTGGCTATCTCAGGGCGCAGGGGGGAGTGTTCTAGAAGCGATTCGGATGGGAATAGCGCAGGCCGCACATTAGCATACAAGTCAAGCTCTTTTCGGATCGCCAATAGTCCCTGCTCAGGGCGGACCTTACCGACACCCCATTTGGGACCACCTACAGCACCAAGTAGAATGGCGTCTGCTTTCTTGCAGGCCACACGCGTGCTCTCCGGCAATGGCTCGCCCGACGAGTCGATAGCTGCACCACCAAAATCGTGCGACTCAATATGCAGCTTGAACGTCGAAGACTTGTTAGAGATATATTCCAGTACACGGACAGCCTGTTCAATTACTTCAGGACCGATGCCGTCACCTGGAAGCACGGTAATAGAATACTCAGTCGTTGACATAGTAATGAAAGAATTGGGTGACTCGAAGTGTTCATGAGCCTGGCTCTTCCCCATGGGGTGGAATCACGTGAAAACCGTTGTCATTCTGCCCATTGTGAAATGCTATTGTACATGCGACTAATGCTTTTTCTGCGCGTGCGACACAATGTGCCACTCACTTGGGGCTATGCGTTGGAGGCGACGGCAGATAGGTACAATGAAGAATACGAATGTCACCACGCCCAGTCCGATACATATCGTGCTCGTAGCGAAGTAGCCATCGCGAATGGTGGCGCACGTACCACCTATTTTGCTGCAATGCTCCAAGCCAGCCTCTGACTTACATTCGCCAAGCGATAGCGAAGCATTGGACATATGGAGCATTTTTTCAATCTTGCTGAAATCCACATCTAGCGGCGGTCGGCACATCGAAACCGTAAAGAAGTCAACCATTTTGAGAACAAAATACCTTGGCCACGTTCCGCCCAAATTGCTGATGGTATTAAGCAGCGTCATATACGTGCCACCCATTACTGGATCAGCCACTTGTGTGTGAAATGCGGTAATTCCCACAAATTGAACCGTGCTGGCAAAACTGTTGAGAATTGTAGAGAACAAAATCAGTAGAAAGTACGATGTCGTGATCGGTTCACTGCCATCCGCTGACATACCGGCCACAACACCCATGCTCATGGCAGCAAATAGCAATTTAAACACCATAGCTACCATCCAAGGCTGCAGTGCCTTATCGCCACGAGACCAAGTGGCGGTCAAATAGCCGAATAAAAGCTGGAATGGAAAATCGACAAGCACGGCAAACGCCAGGTCTTCCTTGCCAAGTCCGCGCTCTACAAGTTTGAGCCCGGTTACTGCATCATTCGCTTGGTATCCAATCTTGCAGATCATATGAACAATTAAAAACAACTGTACATGCCGGAGTTGGCAAATCTGCCAAATCGTAGAGTATGCTTCGCGAATCTCCATGCGTTCACTTTCCTTTGCTTCCTTTTGATAGAACAAAAGCCACAATGTTACACAAATAAATGCTAGACCGCACATCTGCAGGTATCCAGACAAAGTAAGAATGGGCGTATTTTTGGGAGTCCAGCGAAGATATTTGTTGCATGCTTCTACACTATTCAGTGCGAGAAATACGGTGAAGCTCATAAAGTAGCCGAGGTTAACGCCAATAGTTTGAGCCGTTGATGCGTATCCTAAGCTATTCTTCGATAGCAGCGTGAGGGCCCAACCGTCGACAGCAATGTCCTGCGTCGCTGCCAGTGAAATCAAGACAAAGAACACACATGTAATGAGGCTAATCAAGGTTTCTGCGCGTTCCATGAGGGCGTCAATGTTCTTAGCCAATGCGATAAATGTCAGTCCAACAATTATCTGCACCGGTACGATCCAGCTTTTCCGCCGGCCCAGATATAGCTCCCACTTCGTGCAAGGAATACGCCATGAACTGACGAAATAGCTGTCGACAATAGGACTCCACAATAGCTTGATCGAGTAAGGGTACGTGCTGAGCATGAAAAAACCCAGTCCGCCATAGCCTACATGCGACTTGAGCAGAAAGGGCATTGTTCCGAATGTCAGACCAACAGGAATGCCTTGTAACGCATACAGGACCACAAGCAAAATGAATGCGCGCTTGTCATCCTTTGTCATAGTACCAAGTGATTCTGGTGCATCATCACTAGCACTCAGGTCTTTTTTTTCCAAGACAACATGCTCTGCACTGTTATCATGCTGCACCTCGGCCATGGCTCCTTGTCGAGGCTCTGGTCAAGGCGTACTCGGTTAGCCCCAAAGCTGACGTGGCCTGCTTAGTAAGCATAAATTCGAGTCGACCTAGTGCCTCCTACCGAAAACGATTAGTACGAGGCCCGTTTGTCTTGACCGTACATATGCAGCGCCTGTTAAGCGGCTCGAGTCTTTCGCGCCATGCAATATCATCATATCGCATGATGCATTCAGTCGCTGTGCATCAACGAAGCTTCTCAGCCGGCCGAGCTCAGCGACCGTCCGCCAAGTCTGGCCACCTTTCCCTGGCGTTCTGGCTATTGACTGGTGCTTCTGCTGCAGGTTCGTGCTACTTGATCGGTGCGAAATACCCTCCGCGGTCAATCCCGTTTATTTTCACTCCATATTCGACCAAGGCAGGTCAGATGTCGGAGCAAGAAACTGAGGCGTACTGCTCAGAGATTGAGCATGCCATGCACAATCTGCCTGCGGTGCGCGAGCACATTTCCCGCTCCTACGAAATGCCATCGGCCACTAACGTGCGCGAAAAGTATGGTATTAAGTACAATACTCCGTTTGCGGAGAAAGAAGAGGCAGACTATGTTATCACGCGTCCTTTTGTCGACGCACCCCCGGAGAGCCTTGAAGCTCAGCTTACTGCTGGTAGTCTGCGTGGTCCGAACATGTTCGCTAGTTTTCCCATGGTTTTCTCCAAAACTAAACAGGGCGTGAAGAGCGGTGGTGGGACTGAAGGCGACGGTATGGTGGTCGTTCATCTCGGCAAGAACTTGTGTGGCTACAAGGGCGTGATTCATGGGGGTCTCATTGCTACGTTGTTTGATGAAGCGCTTGCTAGGTCTGCATTTTACAGTTTGCCACACCATGTAGGTGTGACCGGTAAATTGGAGCTTCGCTACCGCAAGCCTGTTGCTGCTGATCGGTTTTACTTGATTGAAACGGAGGTGGTCGAAACTGTCGGCCGCAAGTGTTTCGTTGCTGGATTTTTGCTCGATCCAAAGAATCGTGACGTGCTTGCTGAGGCCAATGGTGTGTTCATCGAGCCACGTTGGGCCAAGTACGCTTCTTGGGTCGGGAGCGTTGATATGCGTAAGCACCTTGACAAGTAGTCGGCGCTTCAAATCTAGCCATATATAGCTCTCTTGCCATGAGTCTCTCGCAAGTATATTACACTATCGCATATTCTGAAGCTGCTCTACCGCTAATTCTATGAGCGCTATCGCAAAGGAGTTTCATTGGGGCTCGTGTTCTTGTTTGTGGGGCACACATAGTTTATTTATGCTTATTCATACGGCAGCAATGAACCGTGGCGCACATACCAACATTGTGCAGGTTCATACGCTGAGAAATGCGCTACAGGCTCGGTTCTTACGCCTTAACGATGCATTAGTGTTGTTAAGAAATTTGCACTTTTGATACGATATTTCCGATTTTTCACAATTTCAGTGCGACGATCACACCCTTTGCTTGCGCTTCTCACGCTCAACAAAAAAGGTGCCTTACAGCCGTGACCATCAGCATGACGAGTTCCGAGATAGGTCGGTATTTGACTACATCACGCGTATAGTCGAATGCCTAGCTGCTTGTATTTAACAACTAGAGAACAATTATCCTGCAAGCTATGCGTTAATGACGGACGCTGCCAGTTTCGTGGTAGACTTTAGATATCCTCATGGAATTATTCGCGATTCGTTCGAACAAAGCGAAAAGTAAGACACAGAGGTGCATGCCATAAAGGTGATAAAATATACATGCTTAGGCCATAATCAAACCTCATTACAGCACAGAATCAACGATGCTTAGGCCATACCCATGATTTTGGGCAGATCAGGATCACGAAGTCAGTCAGATGCCATCAATATCACAAGGCGGCGTGTAAACAATAGTAGAACGAGACGTATGACATCAGCATGTCTTATACAGAAGCTACCCATCTGCCCCACAAGCCTGTGAAAAAAAAAAATGTAATGGAAGACAGTGGCAGAAATGCTCAGAGCGATATTACACAATGCGTCATGACAGTGGGATTCCTAAAAAGACAAAGTCGCTGTACCAGGGCAAAAAAGAAGAATGCATTTCGTTGTTTTACATCCAAGAATAGCAACTCACAGCTCATTATCTCTCGTTCGACATGTACACTAGTCAGAGCACGTTCCCAATCAAGTGCGTGCCTTTCGTTGCCTCTCACACATGCATGTTTCAGAGACTTGGGGAATAGTAATGAAAAATGCCGGAAGATGTAGTCAAGATGCCCTTGGAAAGAAGAGATCGATGACCACATTTTGACTTCCGATGCCAGTCATATTTCGCATGGTAGCTGCAGGCAATTTTAATATCCATGAGTGTTACAAGCGTCCGGAAACGAGAACGGTACACAAAGCTGCTGCTCTTTCAACGTACACAAAAATTGAAGTTAAA
>ERZ782914.344-NODE-344-length-14339-cov-6.031434_pt1 | contig 14339 bp, 11 predicted proteins | sample MGYA00375948_ERZ782914 | MGnify/ENA primary metagenome ERZ782914 (study PRJEB29894, sample SAMN03576417) | human skin metagenome | biome: human skin; feature: left retroauricular crease; material: organic_material | host: Homo sapiens | place: Italy: Trento...
TGGGAGTGCACTCCAATGATGGAACGATAGATATCTATCAATTTGCAACAGCTCCATTTACTTTTACTATTTTTCTTCTTTTTTGTTTGCAAATACTAGTGCACTTGCTGATCCAGCTAATACTATAGCAAGGCTAGAAAGTCCCATAATACCAGTTTTTGGATTTGCTTTTGCTGCTTTTTTGTTTGTTACTGGAGCTTTTGCCTGTTTTTGGCTAGATACTTTAGTAGTTTTTGCCATTTGAGTAACTTCTTTTTCTATTTTCTCAATAGCTTTTTGATCTTCTTTGTTAAATTTATAGTCTGGAAGCATAGCTAATAGCTCTTTACTTACTGCAAATGGCTTGCTGTGATCACCATTATTAATATAAGCCTTTACTTCATCTCTGAATTTTGACATTATATTATAAACTTGATCTGCAAGATCTATTGATATGTCAGTTGCTTTTTGGCTAGCAAGTTCTGGATTTTCGCTTAAAAGTTTTAGCATTTGTTGGTCAATATCTTTTTGTTGATCAATTATAGATTGTTGAACTTTTTCTATATAAGCTTGCATACCAGAGTCTAAATCCAAGTCATAATTTTCCGTACCTAGAGTGTTTAGTTCGTTAAATAGACCATTAAAGCTATCATCTCCAACTTTTGTGACTTCTGGTTTATATTTTTCGTGAACGTCATTTATAATTGCAGAATAGTATGGAACATAGATTGTATATGGTGCATCTGCTATTCCCAACCATTGGAGAGTTGCTAATTCTTTTGGCATATCTTTACGTTGTTCTAAGACGTGAACTTCCATTTGGTTTTTGTTGCCTATTGGATAGATATCCGGATCTTTTGTAGAATCGTATTTAGTTCCAATTCCCCTTTGTTTTAAAATATTTAAAACTTCAAGAGTTGTAAGCTTTCTGTTGGCATTTCTAAACATATCCACATTGCCAGATTCGTTTGTGATATCACTAACTTCTAAATCTTTTGTAAGTTCTGGATCTAGGTAGTTTAGCCCTTGCCAATATCTTGTTGCACTGCCATTTGAAACTTCTGCTGCATAAGTTTTTGTAATATCAATATTTCCATTTTCATCTTTTACTAAGAAGCCATTCTTATCAGCTAGATTCATGAGATCTTTTGAATAGATTACATTTTCAGTATCGTTAATGTCAACACCTCTCATTACAAACATATTTGGTTGGACAACCGTCTTATCTTTTGGCATTTTTATAGCTACATATTGGTGGCCAGATAGGATATCCATATGCCAAACTTCGTTTCCATCGCCTACCATTAGAGAGTTATTTTCTCCTGCCCCGTGCTCATCTATGATTTTTGCTATATTTTCTATTCCTTCTCTAGCAGTTTTTGCCTGTCCTAAAGTTACACTTTCTAGAGAAACTTCTGTAAATCCACCTTCTACAAGAGGATCTGCTTCTTTTGCTTTTTCATTGTAATATGTAGAAACAGTAGATGTCATTCCAACGCCATGCTCATTTACACCAGCTGCCCCATAGGCCTCACCTACCACATTACCTTCTTGGTCAACAGGTTCTGGTGTAGCTTCGTTTGAGTCTCTTACATAAGTATATTTATAGGTTTCTTTTGGCATTTCCATCTCAAAACCATCGGCATCTTTATATTTTGTGCCTTGTTCATACTTTTTTTCTTCAGAAATACCAAAGATCTTTGTTTGATTATCTGTTAGATCTTCACTTCTACCATAGTATGTACTACCGTTTTCAGATTCTTCGCTACCAACATATAGGCCTGTACAAGCATAAGCTGGTGTAGTCATTGAAAATACTAGCATAGATGCAAGGCCTATATTCATAACTTTATGAATTTTTTTCATTATTCCTCCCTTTAAAACTAATAGTGATTTCGTTTTCATAGTTCTAGTTAAAGTATAACAGTTGCCATATTTTTGTCAACACATTAACAGAAATTTATTCTAGAAATTTCGCGCTTATATAATTAGTTCTTTTTTATTTATAAACATAAAAAGACTCCCAGGATAATCCCGGAAGTCAACGTTATTTCTATTTTGCTTCAGAAAAATCTGATTGATATTGTGGAGTAAAAGCTTCAAGCTCTGATTTGATGTCTGCATCTGGATTTGATAGAATTTGTTCTAGAGTTGATCCAATGTCGTTATATGCTTGTTGGCTACCTGGAGCAAGTTTTCTAGAATATAAGTTTTTAGTTGCATCAGCAAGTATTTTTGCTATAGCTGAGTTGCTATCTTTATATTTACTATCTTCTATAGCGCTTGTTCTAACTGGAATATATCCAGTATCAAGAGCAAAGTCTATTTGGCTATCTTTTGATATTAAGAATTTTAAAAATTCAAATGCAGCTTTCTTTTCTTCTTCACTTGCATTATCAAACATGTAGATGTTTGTACCTTGTTGTACACTTGACTCTGCTGGGTAAGGTGCAGCAGCATATTCAAATTTATCTTCTACTCCATCTTTTATATATACCTCGCCAGCATTTGAGCCAATGTAAGCTCCTACTTGTTCATTTGCAAATGGGCCTGACATATATTGGTCAGTTCCAGCTATTCTAAAGTATCCATCCTTGATACCTTTTTGATAATACTCTACAGCTTCTACTGATTTTTCACCTGCTACATCAAGGTCTTCATCCATATCTAGGCCCTTATTGTGAAGATATGTTGAATAGAAGTTTGCAAGTGAATCAAAGCCAACACCTGGGATTCCTTTTTCTTCTTTAATTTTCTTAGAAACTTCTTCTAACTGTTCATATGTTGTTGGTACTTCTAGTCCTAGTTCATCAAACATAGTTTTGTTATACCATAAAACTTCTGTAGATTTGTTAAATGGAAGGCCTACTATCTTGCCATCTTCTTCTATTTCTTCACGTACTCCTGGAATAATGTCATCATAATCTTCGATACCATCTTCACCCTTTACCATATCTGTAAGATCTGCAACAAGATTAGCATCTTGGAATTGTAACATCCAGTCAGGATATGCTTGGGTAATAGTTGGCAAATCGTCTGGTGATTGCATAGTAGCAACCAAGATTTGATTTAGATCTCCGTAATTACCCTGGTTTTGTAGGTTAACTTTGATGTTTGGATTTTCTTTCTCAAATTCTTTAACCAATTTTTCTAAAGCTTCTCCTTGACCACCACCCATTGCGTGCCAAAATACAATTTCTGTAGTTTCATCTGAAGCTTCTTCGTCCTTATCTTCTTTTTTGGCATCTTTTGTATCATCATCTTTGTCAGCATCATCTGTTTTATCTTCTGTGCTTTTAGCACTTTCTTCTGTTTGTGTATTATTTTCCACTGGCTTACTAGCTTCTTTGGAGTCGTTACCACAACCAACCAAAACAAATAACGAGAGCATGATACCCATTAGTAATGAAGTAATTTTCTTTGTCATAAAATCTCCTTTTTTCCCTTATCATTACACTCTTCTTATACCCATTATTTTAAAAAATGCTAGCCTTTTAAACCTCCATAGGCAACTCCTTCCAAAATTCGCTTTCTAAATATAAAATATAGGATCAATATAGGAAGAATTGTTATAGTAGATGCTGCCATTTGCAAGTGGATATAGCTTCCTGCCTCGGTTGCAAAAGCCGAAAGTCCATTGCTTATCATTCTCATATTCTTAGTATTTGTCACAAGTATCGGCCACAAAAATGAGTTCCAGCCAGCAATAAAATTTAAAAGACCTATTGTAAATAAAGTGGATTTTGAAAGAGGTATCATAACTCTTCTTATAAATTCAAAGTCACTTGCTCCATCTACTTTTGCTGCATTATAATAATCCATTGGTATAGATCTTAGAAACTGTCTTAGATATATAATATAAAACACACTTGCTAAGAAAGGAAAAATAAGGGCCCAATAAGTATCTAGCAAGGAAAGTTTAGCTATAGTTCTAAAGTTTGTAAAAACTATGATTTCAAAGGGAATCATTAGTAGGGAGAGCAAGATATTTTCTATCCAATTTTTGTGCTTAAAATTCAAAAAATTTATAGCAAAAGCTGCTAGCGTTGTAGTTGTAAGTGTTCCAAAAGTATTTATAAGTGTTACAAAAATTGTATTTAAGAAATATCTAGCAAAAGGAGCTACCTTCATAGCTTCTTTGAAATTTTTAAATTGAGGACTAGCCGGCAATAACTTTGGCGGTATGGATGTCACTTCTTGAAAGCTCATAAGAGCTGACGAAATCATATAAAAGAAAGGAAATAGGGTGACAAGCGCCATTATTATTATAAAAATATATGAAATTACTTTTAAAAACTTATTCATAATCCACCTATTTTGTTAACCTTTCTATAATCTTTCTTTGGGCAAATGTTAAAAGTAAAAGCATCAGAAATAAGATCACAGCTGCAGCCATGGCATGACCATAGCGGTATTCTACATAAAATTTATTGTAGATATAAAAAACTACTGTAACAAGCCTGTTGCCAACACCTGCCTTGCCATTAAATAGGGCAAAGACTCCAGCGTATATCTTGAAAGCTTGGATAAAGTTTGTCAAAAATAGGAAAGTTATAATTCCCTTAAGCTCTGGCAAGGTAATCCTAAAAAACTGCTCGCTCTTAGTCGCACCAAAGGTCTCAGCAACCCTATAATAGTTCTTATCTATTCCACGAAGGCCCGCCAAGATTACAATTATATTAAAGGCAAGAGCATTCCAAACACCAAATATAATTAGAGCTGGCATATTATAGTCTCTGTTGTTTAAAAAATCATATGGTCCTAAGCCAAAAAATCCCAGAAAATAATTTATAAATCCATATTGGCCATTTAATAGATACCTAAAGACAATACCAATAGCAATGACGCTTGTAAGGTATGGGATAAAAAATATAGTTTCAAAAAACTTTGATCCCTTGATCTTATCGTATAAAATCAAGGCAATTATCATAGATATCACAAGCGATATAGGAACTACGGTTACTGCATATATGAAAGTATTTTTCATAGCAAGCTTAAATTGAGGATCTTTTAAAACCACCGGATAGTTTGAAAGGCCAACAAATTTAGGGTTTAAAATACTATTTGACTCAAAAGACATGAAAAAAGTCCTAAAGAGTGGATAAATAGTAAATATCCCAATAAAAATTATTGCAGGCAATAGGTATAGCCATGCTCTAGGCGAATTCTCTGCCCTATAAGATGATGTCGTTTTCATTAGTAAACTCTCTTTCCATCTTCCTCGAATAGATAAATTGACGAGTAATCTATGCCAATTTTAATTGTGTCATCTTTGGCAATTTTTAACTTAGAATCAGCAATCATCCTTGAAACAACTCCATTTAAATAAAAGTGCAAAATCATATATCTACCTATCATTTCTATGTTATCGATTTGGACACTTATGCCATTTTTATCAAATTTAAAATGCTCTGGCCTAATGCCTAATATGTAAGTATTTTGATCTAGTAGATTTTCTTTGAAACGATTATTATCAAAATTATTTATACCTAAGCTAAAATCTTTTGCTATAAGCCTTTGATTGCTATAGGAAGTTTTATAAATATTTATTATTGGATTGCCTATAAATTTTGCCACAAAAAGATTTGCGGGTTGTAAATATAAATTTTGTGGAACATCGTATTGTTGGATGACACCCTCGTCCATCAAGGCTATATAATCAGAAATAGATAGGGCCTCTTCTTGATCATGGGTTACAAAGATAGTTGTGACTCCAACATCCTTTACAATATTTCTAATCTCTTCACGGATTGAAATCCTAAGCCTTGCATCTAGATTTGATAGGGGTTCGTCCATCAAAAGAGTACTTGGATTTTGTACAAGAGCACGAGCTATAGCAACCCTCTGTTGTTGGCCCCCAGAAAGTTCAGATGGCTTTTTATCCTTGTAATCTTTGATATAGGTTAAGTCCATATACTTTTCTGCAACCTTATTTGCTTCACTTTGCTTAATCTTATTTTCACCAACAGTAAGGGGAAAGGTTATATTTTCCAAAACATTCATATGGGGGTAAAGAGCATAGTTTTGAAAAACCATACCAATATTCCTATCTTTAGGGTGCTTATGTATGATAGATTCTCCATCAAATAAAATATCTCCATTTGTCGGATCTAATATACCTGCAATAGTATTTAAAATAGTAGATTTTCCACAACCAGATGGCCCTAGCAGGGTGACAAGTGCTCCATCTGGGATTTGTAGATTTATATCCTTCAAAGCTTCAAATCCGTTGTCATAAACTTTCTGCAAATCTCTAATTTCAATCATAAATTCCTCTGTTAATCTTTATTTAAGATAGCATCTTTTTAAAAAATAATGTAAAAATTTTGTATCGATTAATAATATATAATAAGTCCTACTATGATATTTACCCTTTAATCTTCATACAATCAAAAAATGACCCTATAATTTATATAAAGTCATTTTTTATAATTTTTTTAATTTTCTCCATTTAAAAAATCAATGGCATATTGGGCATATGTTCCAGATCCATTTGCTAGAGTTTTCTCGTCTATATTAAATCTTTCACTATGTTGAGGATAATCTGCGCCAATTTCTGGATTTCTAGATCCTATAAAGGCAAAACATCCATCCTTATTTTCTAGATAATATGAGAAGTCCTCACCTGCTGTTGTCTTTGGCATATTTTCTAAAGCTTTTTTTCCGGCAAGTTTTTCTACAGCATTCTTAGCTATGGAAGAAGATTTTTCATCATTTATTGTTGGTCCAAGGACGTATTGGTAGTCAAGTTCGTATGTAGCATTATAAGCAGCACACACTCCTTTTATGACTCTTCTCATGTCATCTTCTATCCTAGATCCGATCTCTTTTGAAAAATATCTATTTGTTCCTTCCATGATAGCTTCTCCCGCTATAACATTAAAGCTATTGCCACTGTGAAAGGAACCAACAGTAACAGTCACTGAGTCAAGTGGGGAGTAGTTTCTAGAAACTAATTGTTGCAAGTTTTGAACAACCGCAGAGCCCACTACTACAGCATCGACAGTTTCGTTTGGCAATGAACCATGGCCAGATTTTCCTTTTATAGTAATAGTAAATCTATCTGCAGCTGCCATTCTAGCTCCTCTTTCTACAGAAATTTTACCTTTCTCTAGCCCTGACCAAATATGTGATCCGTAGATATTGTCGATTTCTTCATACCAATTTCCTTGTCTAATCATATATTTTGCTCCAAGGCCAATTTCTTCTGCTGGTTGGAATATCAAATATACTTTTCCACAAAGTTCATCTTTAACTTCGTTTAATATTTTTGCAGCACCTAATAACATGGCCATGTGAGAATCGTGACCACAAGCGTGCATCTTTCCTTTGTTTTGAGATTTGTAATCTACATTATTTTCTTCGCTCACTTTTAAAGCATCTATATCTGCTCTTAAAGCAACAGTTTTGCCAGGTTTTGCACCTTTAATTAGACCAATTACGCCAGTTTTTGGTTCTTCTTGAGGTATTTCATAAGGAATGCCCATTTTATCAAGCTCTTCTCCTATCTTTTTTGTTGTTTCAAATTCTTCAAAAGATAGCTCTGGGTGCATATGAAAATACCTTCTCATCTCTATAATGTAAGCTTCATTTTTACCAACTAATTCTCTAATATTCATCCTTACCTCACATTTAAAACTTATAAATCCTAAGTTTAGAGAATAAACCTAGGGGTAAAACAAATCCCATTACTACTATTTTAGGTAAAATTTGAGATATTATCAAATTTATAGCCTATTTGCCTTTTAAATTTTTTTAATCATAATTCCTAAAACCTAGCAGCTATCTATTAGACAATCACTAGTCCCTGTTTCTGTTGCCAAAAAGCAAGAACAATCTTAAAAATTGTAGAGCTGTAGTAATTGTTGCTGCAACATATGTATAGGCTGCAGCTTTTAACATATCCTTGGCATAATCATTTTCCTCTCCAACTAGCATGCCAGATTCTTCTAGAACTTTTAAGGCCCTTGCACTTGCGTTAAATTCAACAGGCAAGGTTACTATTTGAAAAATAAGGGTGATTGAAAATAATACCAGTCCAATATCTAAAAGATTTTGCCTTGAAAAAATCATACCAAGAAAAATAATTGGAAAGCTTAGCTTTGAGCCAAAGTTAACTGCTGGTACTAGCCAAGATTTTAATTTCAAAGGTACATAGCCTTCTTTGTATTGGATGACATGGCCAAACTCGTGAGCTGCAACTGCAACTGATGCTATAGAAGTATCTCTTATAGATTCTTTAGATAGAGCAACTTCTTTAGTTGCAGGATTAAAGTAATCTCCCATTGAGTTACTTATTTGTTTAATCTTTATATCATTATAGCCACGAGTATCTATGATATAATCTGCGGCTTGTTTACCTGTAATGTTCTTTTTTGTCTTTATCTTTGAATATTTTGCAAAGGCATTTTTAACATTGCCTTCTGCAATCATAGTTATAATTATTCCAATTATAACCAGTATATAAGTTCTATCAAATCCATAATAATAAGGCATAAAATCCTCCCTTACCTTTTTCATAAATGAGATCAATTATTTTTAATAGTTTAACTTTAAAATTATACCCTATTTTTTAAAAATTATAATTAGTTATATTGCTTAGTGGTTAAAATAGACATGGAAAAAGGGCCAGATTTATCCAGCCCCTTTTCATTTAGAAAAGAATAAGTTAGTCCTAGTTTTCTAAGGGAAAACTATAAGGAATTAATAATGAAAAACCTAGCTATTTAATAGCTAAGTATATTATAGCATAGATTTAAAAATATGCAAACATTTTCTAAAACTTATTTTATTTTAATTCTCTCCTATACAGTAATATTTCAATAGAATTACTAAATTTTATTTTCAAGTGCTCTAGCGTTTTCACTTGTTCCTATTAGAACTAGTATGTCATCTTTCTCTATTACTAGATCTGGATCAAAGTCTAATATCATACAATTATCTCTTTCAAAGCCCACGACATTCATTTGATATCTGTTCCTAAAGTCTAATTCTATCAAAGTTTTGCCAAGCCATGATTTGTGTGCTTTGACTTCTATAATAGAAAATTCATCTGAAAACTCAATGATTTCTAGTAGGTTTGGCCCTGCAAGAGATCTTGCAAGTCTTTCTGCTGTATCAAATTCTGGAAAAACTATTTGATCTGCACCAATCTTTTTTAAAATTCTGGCATGGGACTCACTAGAAGCTTTTGCTATAACTCGCTCAATCCCGCTATCTTTACATATTAACGTAGCTTCAATAGAAGCTTCTATATCAGAACCTGCTGCTATTATCGCTATATCATAGTTATTAATACCGAGCGATTTTAGCGCTACTTCTTCTCTTATATCAGCCTGAACTGAACTTGATACCGAGCTTGCTATTTTTTCCACTAACTTATAGTCCGAATCAACTGCCGTAACAAAAGCTCCCTTTTTTGCTAGCCTTGTTGCTACTGAATATCCAAATTTACCAAGTCCTAAAACAATTATATTTTTTTGCATAAATTCCTCCTAGCCTATACTTACAAATCCTTCTGGATATCTTATTAGTCTTACATTTGACTTTAATCCAAATGATAGGGCCATGGTCATTGGACCAATTCTGCCTAAGTACATACAAATAGTGATTAGAATCTTTGACACATCAGAAAGCTTGTCAGTGATACCACGAGTAGCCCCTACAGTACCTAAAGCTGAAGCTGTCTCATACAAGACATCAATGTATGAAAAATCTTCTATTGCAGTTATCACAAAGCTTACAATTATAAGCAAAAATAAGGTGATTACAAAAATAGATAAAGCTTTTTTTATAGTATCATTGCTAATCCTGCGTTTATAAACTATTGGTTCTTTTTCATTCTTTATTACGGATATAACTGCTAAAAGCAAAACAGCAAAGGTAGTAGTCTTTATACCTCCTGCTGTAGATCCAGGAGATCCACCAATAAACATAAGGCTTATTAATAGTATGGATGTAGAGTCTTTAATCTTAGATAAATCTATAGAGTAAAAACCAGCAGTCCTAGCTGAAACAGATTGAAAAAACGAAATCAAGACTCCATCACCTATAGTTTCACTGTTTAATACCCCACCCTTTCTAGACTCGAGTATAAAAAATCCCAAAGCTCCAACTAATATCAAGCCCATATTTGTTAGCAAAACTAATTTTGAATGAGTTGAAATTTCTTTAAAATTTCTCTTATAGTAAATCTCACTTGTAACCATAAAGCCCAAACCACCTATTATGATTAAAGCCATTATAGTAATATTAACTAAGTAATCATTTCGTAATGGGTATATAGAATCCCCTAATATATCAAAACCAGCATTACAAAAAGCTGATATCGAGTGAAATATAGAAAACCAAATCCCTTTGCCAAGACCATAGTTTGGCACAAATCTAACGGCTAGAAATAAGGCTCCAAGAGCTTCTACTGAAAGGGTGAATAAAAGAACGTATTTAAACAATCTGACTACCCCTTCCATACTTTCAATATTAAGTTGTTCTTTTAAGATTAGCCTTGTTTTAATGCCAATTTTCCTTCTCAAAATCAAAGGAATAACAGAAGCAAGAGTCATAATCCCAAGCCCACCAATTTGTATTAAAACTATGATGACTACTTGGCCTATAGTGTTCCAATGCTGGGCAGTATTTACAGGACTAAGACCTGTAACACAAGATGCACTAGCAGCTATAAAAAAGGCATCTATCACATCTGTAGGCTTTCCTGACCTTGTTACAAAAGGAGTCGATAAAATAAGCGCGCCTATACTTATAAGAATAAAAAATCCTAAAGTTAGAATCAATGGAGGGCTCTCACTTACTCTATCTAAGAATTTTCCATTAAATTTATTTTTCATTTATCCACCTTTCCTAAACAATAAAACCCCACAAAATAATTTTTTGAGGGCTTAATCTAATGGGACTTTACACCCATAATATTTAATGTCAATATCCTATTTTGTAATTTTTGGATAAAGATTTTTCCCTATGAAAATAGGAAAATAACAATTATTATAGGTGAAAAATAAACTTTTATTTATAGGTAAATATAACTTTGTTTTTTGAAAACACACTTGCTATTTCGCTTTTCATTTCTATTTTGTATCTTTGTATATCAATAGACATCTTTCCTTTTACTTTTATAGGATACTCAAGATATTCACCATCTTTTATGACTCTTATAGGATTTATCTTATCAAAGTCATACTCACGCACTAAAATATAGGTGGTGCCAATGACATTGATCCCATTTTTAGTAATTCCTCTGGCCCATCTCGATGAGAAAATATAAAATAATATGGAGCTAGTCATGACTATCGAATCTCTAAGGTCTGATTTCATAAGCCATGAAACGAGGATAAATAATGCTCCAGCAAATATTAAAACACTTATATCCATCTTGTTTATACCAGGCCTTATTATAACCTTTTTTCCCATATAAAAATTCACACATCCAAGGGCTATTAAGATTCCCATAATTTTATAAACCATACATTCCTCCTTGCTTAAGAAAGCTTTTAATCATTATATAATAAATTATTCCATGAGGGTATAAGAAAAATAAAGATTAATCAATATATAAGCTTAGCTTTTGTTTAAGAAAATTTTCAAAAGAGGTAATATAATATTATGAAATTGAATACTTGGCTAATCTGCCCTTTAAGGAGTTTGCTATGAAAAAGTTATATTTCAAAGAAAAATTTTTAAAGATCACAGACCACTATCCTATTTTGGATGAAGATGGGTACAATTCTTACTACCTAGACCAAGACTTCACCCTTTTGGGTTATAAGTCTAAGGTTACTGATTTAAATAAAAATACTATTTTTACCATAAATAGACAACTTATATCTTTATTACCTAGGTATGATGTAAGTATGGACGATGGCACTAGTATGGTAGTTCAGAAAAAAATCGAATTTTTTAAAACCCGTGTAGACGTAAGGCTAGATAATGACAGTCTTTACCTTAAGGGCGATATTTTTCATTTAAATTTTAATGTGACAAATAAAAATGGAGAAAATATTGGAGAAGTAAAAAAGAAATTTATTTCCCTAACTGATAATTATGAACTTAGAATATATGACGAAAATTACACTAAAGAGCTAGTAGCCCTTGTCATTTGCTTAAATAACATGATTGATCTAGAAAAGACTGCAAATTCTGGCAGCTGAGGAGGAAAAATGAGTGAAGAAATAATAAAATATATCAAAGATTTGTGCAATACCCCATCCCCAACAGGATATACCAAAAGAGCAGAAAAATACCTAATAGATGAATTTACAAATATGGGATATGAGCCATATCAAACCAATAAAGGCAGCGTCATAGTTCCTATAAATCCAGGTGAAGAAAACGGACTTTTGCTATCAGCTCACGTAGATACTTTAGGACTTATGGTAAGGTCTATCAAGCCAAACGGTAGACTTAGGGTGACAAGTCTAGGTGGTTTTCCGCTTTCTTATGTAGAACAAGAAAATGTAACAATTATAAGTCGTGATGGCAAGGAATTTACTGGAGTTATGAGACTAAATAACCCAGCAGTCCACGGTTCTAATGACCCAAGGGAAGCCAAACGTGATGACGAGCACATGGAAGTGGTAATTGATGAGATTACAAATTCTACAGAAGAAACTAAAGCTCTTGGCATATCTGCAGGAGATTTCATAGCCCTTGACCCAAGATTTAGAGTAGACAATGGCTTTGTTAAATCTCGTCACCTAGATGACAAGGCATCTGCCGGCGTTTTGATGGCTCTTGCTAAAGAAATAAAAGAAAAAAATATAAAAATAAACCGTCCTTTATACCTAGCCTTTACAGTATATGAAGAAGTAGGCCATGGTGCAGCAAGTGGTCATCCAAAAGGGATAAGCGATATGATTGCAGTCGATATGGGCGTAGTATATGATGACCTTAAAACAGATGAAACAAAAGTGTCAATTTGTGCCAAAGACTCATCAGGCCCATACAATTTTGACTTGACCAATGAATTAATAGACACTGCAAAAAAAGAAAATATAGACTACGCAGTAGACATCTACCCATTCTACGGATCAGATGCATCAGCAGCAGTAGCAAGTGCAAATGACTTCCGCCACGCTCTTGTAGGAAGCGGTGTAGCAGCAAGCCACGGCTATGAAAGAACTCATGAAAATGGCTTAGATGGTCTTTATAAATTACTAAAAACCTATATACAAAAATAAAAATATAAAATAATTGCTATTTGTAGATATATTTGGTATATTTATCTTAGCAGAAAGGGAGTAGCCCAATTATTTAATCGTCAATACGAATTTATATTCCGGTTAAATAAACCCTTATACGGTGGCAAGACTTTTGGCGAAATCCGCCAGAAGTCTTTTTTATTACCATTTTGCGAAAATTTTTATAGGAGGAATTATGGACTACCAAGGTTCTAAAAAGGATTTATTAGAAAAAATTGATTCTAACCCAAAGACTGGTCTAAGTTCAAGCGAAGCAAAAAGTCGTTTAGAAAAATACGGTCCAAATAAGATCGAATCATCTAGCAAAAAATCTTTGATTCGAAAAATATTAGACCAAATAATAGACCCCATGGTAATTTTGCTTATAGTTGCATCTATCATCTCCGCATTTACAGGCGATAAGATAGAGGCAATCATTATTATTGCAATTGTTATTATCAATGCCATTATGAGTATTCACCAAGAAGGTCAAGCTGAAGATAGCTTAGAAGCTTTGCAAAAAATGTCAAGTCCCGAAGCAACTGTCCTACGTGATGGTAAGCGCAGTAAGCTAAAGGCTGAAGAAGTAGTACCAGGTGATATTATCATCCTAGAAACAGGAGATATTATACCTGCTGATATTAGATTACTTGATTCAAGGAACTTAAAAATCGATGAATCATCTCTTACAGGCGAATCAGTAGCAGTAGAAAAAGATGCCAATGAAGAATACGACAAAGAAATTAGTCTAGGAGATCGCAAGAACTCTGCCTATTCATCTTCCATAGTAACTTACGGTCATGGAGAAGGTGTTGTAACAAAAACTGGCCACGATTCTGAAATAGGACAGATAGCTACAAGCTTAGGGCAAGTTAAGGAAAAACAAACCCCACTTCAAAAACAACTAAATGAACTTTCCAAAAAACTTGCTATTCTTGTAATAATTGTTTGTGCCCTAGTATTTGTTGTTGGATACTTTAGAAGTAATATGACATGGCTAGAAAATTTCATGGTTGCCGTATCTCTTGCAGTTGCAGCTATACCAGAAGGACTTACAGCAGTTGTAACAATTGTATTGTCAATTGGTATGAACCGCATGGTTGAGAAAAAAGCCATAGTAAAAAACCTTGTTTCTGTAGAAACACTTGGTTCTACAACAGCAATTTGTTC
>ERZ782914.349-NODE-349-length-14085-cov-24.799857_pt1 | contig 14085 bp, 10 predicted proteins | sample MGYA00375948_ERZ782914 | MGnify/ENA primary metagenome ERZ782914 (study PRJEB29894, sample SAMN03576417) | human skin metagenome | biome: human skin; feature: left retroauricular crease; material: organic_material | host: Homo sapiens | place: Italy: Trento...
TTTAATTATCTTCAAAGAAATTTTTGATTGCTTGCTTATTTTTCTCAGAGTCTATTTGAAGCGCACTACCATCATTATTTGTATTAATATCTTGATAGCTTCCTTTAATAGGGACTGTCAAAGATTGCACATCTTTATCTCCACGAATTCCAAAACTTATACCTGTTTGAAAAATCGCAGAGTTAGGCATATTTGTATTAACATAACCTCTTAAAATACCAGCAACTTTTGGTAGTTTCGCAACTGTATTGAAATTAACTAACTCTTGCTTTAATGTTTGCATCACTTGTTGTTGTCTTCTCACACGACCAAAATCGCCTTCCGGATCATGACGGAATCTAGCATAACCAAGTAATTCTTTACCATTTAACTTATGATGTCCTTTTTTCAAAGACACACCTATATTTTCAGACATGTCTTTTTCCACATCAATTGGGACACCATTAGGCTGTAGTTCATCTATCATTTTTTCAAATCCAGTAAAATCTACTACAGCGTAATACTCAGGATTAACACCTAAATTTTTGTTAAGTGTTTTTCTTAACAATTCCGGGCCTCCAAGTGAATATGCGGCATTAATTTTATATTTATCATAACCAGGAATATCAGCATAAATATCTCTCATGACAGACATCATTTTCATTTTTTTATGTACGTAATCATATTGAACAATCATAATCGAGTCAGTACGTGATTTACCACCTTGAGCCTTATCCGCGCCAAGGACAAGAACTGAAATCTTCCCATCATTTTTCATATTCCCATTAAATTTATGCACCTTAACATCCTTAGCATGTTCTTTAGCATACTTCATACCACTGTTATACTGATGGGTAATATACACAATGATAGAAATTAAAATAATAAGGATGACTAAAATGATAAAAGGTAACTTCCGCATTCTTTTTTTATTTCTTCGCCTAGAAGGTGTCGAAGTTGTTCCTTTCTGTCGTCGATACTCTGTTTCTTTAATATCCTTCTGTTCAGTCATATTTACCTACCTTATACCTTCAAAATTACATATCTATATACTATAATTAATATGTATTAACGTTATAGAAAAAGTATTCAAATTGCAAGAGTTTTTTAATAAATGGTACTAAGGTCCAATGAGAGGATGGCATAAATGAATATCAATACTGCATACTTTGCTGGTGGCTGTTTTTGGTGTATGACTAAACCTTTTGATACATTCGATGGTATCGAAAAAGTCACGTCGGGATATATGGGAGGACACTTAGTTAATCCTTCTTATGAAGAAGTAAAAACTGGATCTACTGGGCATTATGAAGTGGTTAAAATTGAGTATGATGTTGCTCTATTTTCATATCATAAATTATTAGAAATTTTCTTTTCAGTTATCGATCCTTTGGATGATGGTGGTCAATTTCAAGATAGAGGTTCTCAATATAAGACTGCTATTTTCTATTCAAATGAACATCAAAGACAGTTAGCAGAACAATATATATGTGAACTCCAAGATAGTTTTAACGCTGATAAAGCAATTGCAACAAAAATTTTACCGGCATCAACTTTTTATGAAGCGGAAGCATACCATCAAGATTTCTACAAAAAGAACCCTGAACGTTATGAACAAGAGCAACAAGATCGTGCTAATTATGTCAAAGACAATCATATGTAAATAATAGATTGGACCATGATTCATTTTGAATATATCACTCCATCTTGAGAATAAAAAAATATGAATGAAGAATTTTGATAAAAATATTTTTGCAATTAAGTCAACAACTACCTTACATTAAAAATGCCTGGAACAACAATTGATGTTCCAGGCTATATTTATGGATGTTTAGAGATAAATGTTTAAAATATTCATTATTTATGGCGTATGACTCTCATCACTTTAAGCATACTCTCCCACAGAGAATAATGCTTTTGATAAACTAAAAATCTAGGTTCCCAATTGGGGCTATATTTTTCTTTATAACGTCTTAATCCTTGAAAACGGTATAAACCATTGAAATGTTCAAATACACGTCCTGCCATTCTCTCTCTTAAATAAGAATAATGCAATTGACCTACATTCGAGAGTGTCGCCATTCCCATATTAAATGCTTTATACCCCTTTTCTTTACTCCATAACAACATATGAAGATATAATCCATCCATTAAAGGTAAATCCAATTCAGGCAACCATCTAATTAAATCAACAGATATTGCATTATTAGAATAAGTAGGCATCAAACTACAAAATGCAATCATCTTGCCAGAGTGATCTCTCATTACTCCAATAGGTGCTTTCGATAAATAAGTTTGAGTAAATTGACCTACAGAAAAATGCATTTCACTTCTTCCATCCAACCATTTATCACTCACAAATTTAAGTTCATCAAAGAAATCTTGAGTAAATGGTGGTTCAATAATTTCAAAATTGATATTTAAATCATCAAATTTATTGAGCGTCGCTCTGAAACCACGTCGCTTTTTACCAGATGTTGTAAACGTTGTTAAATCAATAATAGCTTCTTCACCTAATTTGAAGAATTGATTCCCAAAATTATGATATAAAGGCATATATTGATCACTTATTTGATAAAAAATAATCTCATAACCTTGATACTCTGCAAACTGATAAAATGCTTCTAATAATGACTCGAATGATTTAGTATTGCCAATTGGATCACCCAAAACGACAAGGGCATTGGACTTATATCGATACATAATAAATGAATCTTTATTTTCATTAAAGAAACAATCTTTGTCACCACTATAAACAAGGTGACTTAAATAATTACCACCGTATTTTTGAATAATTGCATCGCAAAGTGTTAAATCAATGCTATGATGAGGGCATTTATACTTATAGTCAAAAAGCCAAGCAATAACGCCAACGAGTAGCATAATAATAACAATGGTCATCCAAAAGTAATATCGTAATAAAGACGTATCAATCTCAATATGATAAACATCTAATGCATATAAAGTTCCTGATATTAAAATATGATTTAAATAAAGAATAAAGATACTAAGAAGTAGCATAAACGCCAACTTTTTAAAGCGTAATGGTCGTTTAAGTACTTGAGCACGTTGATAAGCTAAAATCAGTAACACAAATATGATAATGAGCCATGACAATAATAAAAATGACGCATAAGTATATATAGTCGCACTAGCAATTAAAATAATAGAAATAAAGGCATAAATTATTGCACGACGACTGCCTTTATAAATACCTCTTACATTTAAAATAAGTAACAAACAAGCACTCGTTTGTACAGCTAAAGCAATATAATAGGCAAAATGATTTCCATCATACAATCCATCATAGACAATAGTTAAATTGTTAATAAAGAAAATAATACTAGTTAAAAATATTAAAATCGCTAACGAAAATGAAGGCACTTTAGCTAAAATATCTTTCTGATAAGACCTCAAAAATGAAGTGAAGTCTTTTACAGGTATAAAGTACTTCGAATTGTCGAGATATTTTTTAGCAGTATTTCCAAATTCAAATGAAGATAGTATAAGTGCAATCATCACTGGCACAAAATAATAAGCAAATCGATATAAAACTAATGCTAGAAGTATCTTTTCTTCAGAAATACCAAGTGATTTCAGTCCTAGTAACACGACTAAATCAAACGCGCCAAAACCACCTGGAATAAAACTAACTAAACCAGATAAAGCTGCAATAACAAATATACCTACAAAAGTCATAAATGAGATATGTATATCGACAATCAATGCAGCAAAATATAATACAGTAGCTGCTGCCATCCACTCAACACATGATACAACTGTACAATACACACCCATATAACGATTATTTCTATCTACAGGTCGTGCGACGGTATAAAAAATAAAAATTGGTAAAAATAATGCAACAATATATAAAATCCAACGTACCCACGAAATTTCATCAATCATGTGAGAAGCATTAAATATACGCAGGACAACTAAGATGGATAATAAACTTAATCCCGTAAGCATAGATACTAAAATAATAGAAATATATTGTACAAGTTTTTTCGTGTCATTAGTATAATTTTTATACACAAAAGCTCTTACGCCTGCACCTATAAACCCTCCAAAACCAATTATAGAATTAAGGGCGTTGATAATATAACTCACTCTAAAGACTCTAATCAACGGCATTTTAAGTTTAAGAGCCTTTACTAAAATAATATCGTACAGTGATAATAAGATGAGTGACAGTCCCCCACCAGCAAATAGTAGTACGAGCCATAATCTATTAATTTTGCCGAACTGTATGAATGTCTCTTTAAAATTGATATGTGATAATTCTCTATAGAGTGTAAAAATTACAAAGATAAATAAAGCAGTGGCGAAAATAAATTTAAAGAAAGTAATTTACTTTTTAATTCTTGTGTCATGTTTTCACTTCGATTCTAATTCAATATGATATATATCAAAATATATCATAAAGCTATGTCATATAGAATATCAATAAGCAAGATGAACCTTACATTATTGTAATACAATTTTCACATCATCCGCGAGATTAATTTGAATAAAATCATTTATCATATGATTACTAAGCATATCATGATTGCAAATGTATGTGATTTAAAAATAAAAAAGACTGGAACATTGTTGTTTTGTTGTTCCAGTCTAAAATTATATATATTATTGTTTAATTCCTTTTTCTTCTTCAGTGATAGTGTACTCACCAGCATCATTTCCATAGTAGCGATTGTATCTTCGTTTAAATAACATAAATATGTGTGAAACCAATACCTTAAGTACAGCGTATAGAGGAATACCAATAATCACACCAACAATGCCCATTAAATTTCCTGCACATAATAAAATGAAAATAATTGTTAAAGGATGAATTTTCAATGTTTTCCCCATAACGTTAGGAGAGATAAAGTGGCCTTCAAAGAATTGGACAAGCGTCCATACAACAGCTAACTTTAATAACATTAAAGGTGAAGTAATAATCGCGATAACAATCGCAGGTGATATTGCTATTGTCGGTCCTAAATAAGGAACCACACTAGTTACTGCAGCAATACTTGCTAAAACTAAGGCGTACTTAAGACCAATAATTGAATAGCCAATAAATAGTAATAATCCAATACAAAATGACACAATAATTTGACCTTGAATGTATGAACCAACTTGTACACTCATCTTTTCTAACAAGTCATGAAAATCTTTTCTAAATTTAGGTGGCATAATTTTTGTAGTATAATCTTTAAATTTATGACCATCTTTTAACATAAAGAATAACACAAAAGGTGTAGTCCCAATAACAATACCGATATTTGCGACTGCCTCAGCAAAAGTTGCGAGTTTAGATCCAAATCCGTCTGAGTAATCTGAAACCATAGATGGTATCTTTTTCTGAGCAGATTCTAACCATTCGTTCACTTGTCCCATGTAACCAGATAAAATGGTATTATTATTAAGTTTATCAAGTGAACGCGTAATTTTATGTAAATAATTAGGTGTATTTTTGATAAAACTTTCTATCTGTGATCCAATAATTGGAATAAGTAAATTAACTATTAATGTAATAATACCAACAATTGCAACATAAATAATTGTTATACCTAATAGTCTTGGAATACGATATCTCTCCATCATATTTACAATAGGATTGAATAAATAAAATAGCACTAATGAAACAATAATAGGTGCTGCTATTGTATTAAATACAATAATAAATGGTTGAAAGACATATGAAATTTTATCAAAGATAAAAATGACAATACCTAAAAGAACCAATGCAATTAAAGCATAAATAAGGTCATTTCCGCCTAAAAACCTCATAAATCTAGACTCTGACAAACTAAAAAAATGGCTTTTTTTTCCATTTCTTTTTCATTTTTCATTAAATTCACCACGCCTTAAAAATACATCTATTTACTTTTTAATTTATTGTAAAAATAAGCTTAAAAACACAATATTTATCTTACCACAAATAACAATACTCTAATCATTAAAGTCACTTTTCTTATTAAAAGAATATTTTAAGATTTATTCACTACTAATTTGAACTTCAAAATGATTGATATGTAATGTTAAATAAACTATTTCCGCTTCGTATACATACACACTAAACTCACGTTGAATCATTTTTAATATTTTATAAGCCGTATTAAAACTACGAGGATACATAGTTTTTATCATCGATATAAAATTCTCCTGTGCTTCTAAATACTCACCTTTAGTTAATCGATATATTAAAAATTGTATGTGTCTTATAAAACGCTGATATTGTATTGTTTGTTTATCAATTGAATGTTGTAAATCAGTTTCAATAATTGTAATACTCTTATTGATTAACTTGTTTATTACTGAAATATCGTGAATTGATAATTTTTCAGAGTTGGATGCAATATGTAATGCGATGAATCCAATTTCATCTTCTGGAAAATGTACGTCTAAGGTTTTATTTAATTTATCGATTACCTTTCGAGCAACATTGTATGCATTACTATAGAGATGTTTTGTTTCAATCACAAATGGATTTGTAATCATTTGATGTTGCTTAAGTCTTTTATAGGCATAAATGATGTGATCTGTAAGTGCAACAACCAAATTTTTATCATCTGTAATTAGACCAGATTCATTGATAATATTAACTGATTCTATCACCGCTTGAACAACATGATCTTCTCCGAGCTCCAAAAGTGTTTTGTAGTGTTCTTGTTGCTCTTGTTGTTCTAATTTATAAATTTTTTCTATTGAAGCATTCTCTTGAACTGTCATACCAACCTTTTTATTAAAACCAATACCTTTACCAATTAAAACAACCTCTTGATGATTTTTTGTGCATATGATGACATTGTTATTGAGTGTTTTCGTTATTACATACTTGCTCATCATAATCACCTTTCTAATATCATTATTAAAATTATAATGCTTAATACCTAAATTGAAAAGGAATCTATTTTGAAATTTTTTACTGTTATATAGAGATTGAATCAATGACATCAATACTTTAAATCTTGCCAAAAATAAAGCGGCTTGATACATCAAGGGATATGTATCAAGCCGTTATTTTATTGATTTATTCACTATTTTTTTGGCATTTTTGCATGTTGTCCCCAAGTCTCAATGCCAAATAAATTTATTTCTAAGTTTTCGGGTTTAAACACAGGTCTCTTACCTTCTTTACGCTGTCTTTGATAATCTTTCATCACTGCAAACGCAATATTCGACAAACCTATAATTGATATGATATTTACTATTGCCATAAGACCCATAAATAAATCGGCAGTACTCCAAACTGTTTCTGTTTTAGCAACAGCACCTACAAATACTAAAAGTACTACAAAACATCTAAAAATAAATAATATCATCTTATTGTTAGATAAAAATTCAATATTGGATTGTCCATAGTAATAGTTACCTACAACAGATGAAAATGCAAATAAGGTAACTGCTACAGTTAAGAAAATACCTCCTGCTGAACCTAAATGTTCGTTCAACGCTGATTGCGTAACTGCTACACCTTGAGGCGCGCTATCACCAAATTGCAAACCAGAATATAATAAAATCATAATTGCTGTAGCTGTACAAACAAGCATAGTGTCAAAGAATACACCTAATGATTGAATTAAACCTTGTTTAACGGGATGGGGCACAGCAGATGTAGCAGCAGCATTAGGTGCAGATCCCATACCAGCTTCGTTTGAGAATAAACCACGTTTAATACCTTGAAGAATAGCAGCTCCTACAGCACCACCAGTAACCTGCTGAACTCCGAATGCACTTTTAATAATAGTGCCAATCATAGGTACAATTTGATCTATATTGAGTAATAAAATGATTAAAACCATACCTATATAAACAATAGCCATAATAGGCACAATAAGTGAAGATAGTGTAGCTATGCTACGAACACCACCAAAGATGATAATACCTGTAATAACTGCAAGTACTATTCCAGTAATTACCGGGCTAATATTGTATTGTGTATTTAATGATTCAGCAATTGTATTCGCTTGAACAGTATTAAATACAAAAGCAAATGTAACTGTAATTAAAACAGCAAATACAATTCCAAGCCATTTTTGGTTTAGCCCTTTTGTTATGTAATAGGCTGGTCCGCCACGGAATCCACCTTCTTTGTCATGTACCTTATAAACTTGAGCAAGCGTTGCTTCCATAAATGCACTAGCTGCACCAATAAAAGCAATAATCCACATCCAGAAGACTGCACCGGGGCCACCAAGAACAATAGCAGTTGCAACACCGGCAATATTTCCAGTTCCTACTCTTGACCCAGCACTAATCGCAAAAGCTTGAAATGGTGAAATACCCTTCTCACCACTACTTAAAGTTTCTGGCTTTTCAGTTAATGCTCTAAACATCTCTGGTAACATTCTGAGTTGAATAAATTTAGAACTAATTGTAAAGAAAAAACCTGCTGTTAATAATAATCCAATAAGATATTGAGACCAAATTAAGTCATTCCCGACTTGAACAAATGTTTTAAACCAGCCAGGAATTAAGTTATCAAAATCTTGCAAAACGAATCCCTCTCATCCACTTAAATTTATCGTTTTAAATACACCAAGAGATTTATGCTTTAATTTCATTAACAAAGATTAAACATTCATATTAACAATAAATGTATATTATCACTTTGATAGTTCAAATTAGACATAAATCCCTTGTGCTCATTTTAGTTGCTATTATTAATTTTTATTTTATCATTTTATTTTGTGATTGCATATACTTTTACTCTAGAATCATACTTTCTACTTCTCCAAAATCATCAGTATCAATAATAAATGATCCATTAGTATATTGTTCAGATAAGTGTACATCATCGATATTACCATATTCTTCATGATGTTGAGAGAATACAATATATTTCGTGTGATTTTCTTTAACTACTGCACCTGCCACAATTCGATGCGGTTTTTTCTTTAATTCTTTTAGTAAAGTAATTCCACGTTGTGCGCGTTTAGCTTCTTGAAGAACATTAAAATCAATACGCTTCATAGCACCACGTTGTGTAACCATTATTATGGAATCTGAGTCGTTCACATCTTCTGTCATAACAACATAGTCTTCATCTTTAAGATTAATTGATTTAACACCAGCTGCTCTTAAGCCTGTATCCGATAATTCATTAGTTGAATAAGTTAATGACATGCCTTTATGGGTTAGAACAGTAATTAACTGATCAGACTCTAATCGAACGACATTAATAAGTTCATCTTTGTCTTTAACCTTCATATTTATGAGTGGTTTATTAAACCGAGTAGTTTTAAATTGTGAAGCACTACTTTTCTTAATCATGCCGTTTTTTGTAGCCATAATATAAAAGGCTTCATTTTTAAAATCTTTTTCGTTGTATACATTTACCACTTCTTCATCTTCATCTATTGGCACAATTTGTGATATGTGTTGACCAAGCTCTTTCCAACGGATATCGGCTAATTTATGAACAGGTATAAACAAATATCTACCTTTATTTGTAAATACAAGAACAGTATCTTGAGTATTCACGCTTTCATGTTTTAATAAACGGTCGCCGTCCTTCAAACCGATTTCAGTCACACCACTTGCGTTAAAACTACGTGTAGATGTACGTTTTATATAGCCATGTTGCGTCAAACTTAAAATCACTTCTTCACTAGGCACCATAACTTCTTTATCAATTTTGATTTCGGAAATTTCAGCTTCGATTGTAGATAGTCGATCCACTTTAAATTTCTTTTTAATTTCATTTAGTTCATCTTTAATTACTGCTAAAAGTGCCTCATGATTATCTAAGATATTTCTTAATTCTTTTATTAAAGCTTCTAACTCTTCATGTTCTTTTTTCAAAGCTTCAATGTCAGTATTTGTTAATCTATACAGCTGTAACATGACAATAGCTTCTGCTTGAGCTTCAGTAAAGTCATACTCTGCAACTAAATTATCTTTAGCATCTTTTTTATTTTTAGAATTACGTATCAATGCAATAACTTCATCAAGTATAGATAAAGCTTTCATTAATCCTTCCACAATATGCATACGTTTTTCAGCTTGCTCTAAGTCATAACGCGTTCTATTTGTAACCACTTCAATTTGATGATTTAAATAACTTTCTATAATTTCACGTAATCCCATCAACTTAGGGCGACCTTCACTAATAGCAACCATATTAAAATTATATGAAATTTGTAAATCCGAATTCTTATATAAATAGTTTTTAATTGATTCGCTATTAGCATCTTTTTTTAATTCGATTGCAATTCGTAATCCAGTTCTATCAGTCTCATCTCGAACTTCTACAATACCATCAACCTTTTTATCGGCACGTAATTCGTCAATTCTTTTAACTAAACTACTTTTATTCACTTCATACGGAATTTCAGTCACAATTAATTGTTTACGTCCACTTCTTAAAGGCTCTTCATCTACTCGTGAACGCACGACAACCTTTCCTTTACCGGTCTCATACGCTTTTTTTATACCTTCTATTCCTTGAATGATACCACCTGTAGGAAAGTCAGGCCCTTTGATATATTTCATCAGTTGATTAATTGTAATATCAGGTTGATCGATATACTTCAATGTGCCTTGTATTACTTCGGCGAGGTTATGCGGCGGGATATCAGTAGCATATCCTGAAGAAATCCCCGTAGATCCATTAATTAATAAATTAGGGAATCTCGCTGGTAATACCATTGGTTCCAAAGTTGTGTCATCATAGTTTGGAATAAATGATACTGTTTCCTTATTAATATCCCTTAATAGTTCTTCTGATAATTGACTAAGTTTAGCTTCTGTGTAACGCATAGCAGCTGGAGGATCGTTATCGATACTACCATTATTACCATGCATTTCAATTAGAACATGACGTAACTTCCAATCTTGACTTAAGCGCACCATAGCATCATATACTGAAGAGTCTCCATGAGGATGATATTGACCTATTACATCACCGACAGTTTTCGCACTTTTACGGAAATTTTTATCATACGTATTCCCACTTGAATACATTGCGAATAGTATACGTCGTTGTACTGGTTTTAAACCATCACGTACATCAGGTAATGCACGTTCTTGAATGATATATTTACTATAACGTCCAAATCGGTCACCAATAACATCTTCAAGTGACAAATCTTGAATTATCTCACTCAATTCGTTTCCTCCTCAATATATTTTTCATTCTCTAGTATTTGGACTTCTTTATTATCCAAAATGCTTTGATCTTCTTGCATACCAAATTCAACGTGTTTTTCAATCCACTCTCTTCGTGGGGCAACCTTATCCCCCATCAAAGTAGTGACACGTTTTGATGAACGAACTTCATCTTCAACTTGAACTCTAATTAATGTCCGAGTTTCTGGATTCATGGTAGTTTCCCATAATTGTTCTGGATTCATTTCACCAAGACCTTTATAACGCTGTAATATGAAACCTTTTCCTAATTGCTTTTGTAAATTTTCTAATTCTTCATCAGTCCAAGCGTACTCAACTTTTTTATTCTTACCTTTGCCTTTTTCTAATTTGTATAAAGGCGGTAACGCAATAAAGACACGTCCAGCTTGAACAAGTGGTTTCATATATTTAAAGAAAAATGTAAGCAATAATACTTGAATATGTGCACCATCCGTATCAGCATCTGTCATGATAATAATTCTGTTGTAATTACTATCCTCAATTTTAAAGTCAGTACCAACACCAGCACCAATAGTATGAATAATCGTATTAATTTCTTCATTTTTAAAAATATCCTCTAAACGTGCCTTTTCTGTATTAATAACCTTTCCACGAAGAGGTAAAATAGCTTGGAATTTACGGTCGCGTCCCAATTTTGCAGAACCTCCCGCTGAATCACCCTCAACTAGATATAACTCGTTTTTATCAGTATTTTTACTTTGCGCAGGAGTTAACTTACCTGATAACAATGTATCTTTACGTTTATTTTTCTTTCCGGAGCGTGCATCTTCTCTAGCTTTACGAGCAGCCTCGCGTGCTTGTTGAGCTTTAATTGCTTTTTTAACTAATGATTTAGATAATTGGCCCTTTTCTTCTAAGTAATATGGTAATTTTTCTGAAACAACAGAGTCTACAGCACTCCTTGCTTCTGAAGTGCCAAGTTTTGATTTCGTTTGCCCTTCAAATTGAAGAAGTTCTTCTGGTATACGTACTGAAATTATCGCTGTTAAACCTTCGCGTATATCATTACCGTCTAAATTTTTATCTTTATCTTTCAGTTCGTTTATACGACGTGCATATTCATTAAAAACACGAGTCATCGCCGTTTTGAAACCAACTTCATGAGTACCTCCGTCCTTTGTACGAACATTATTTACAAAACTTAATATGCTCTCAGAGTACTGATCATTATATTGGAATGCTACGTCTACCTCTATTCCATTGGAATGCCCTGCAAATGTAGTAACATCATGTAATACTTCTTTACCTTCATTGACATAACTAACAAATTCTTTAATTCCTTCTTCGTAATGGTAAATTTCTTCTCGTTCTTTTCCACTACGTAAATCAGTAAGTGTAATTTTTAAATCTTTAAGTAAAAATGCAGATTCTTGTAAACGCTCACTTAAAATATCAAAATTAAAAGTCGTCGTTGACTTAAATATTTCTGAGTCTGGTTTAAATGTAACTTTAGTACCAGTTTTTTTTGTTTTTCCAGTTTTTACTAAACCTGTCGCTGGAATACCACCATTTTTGAAATTTTGTGTGTAGATATTACCATCTCTATGAATTTCAACTTCAAGCCATTCACTAAGGGCATTTACTACAGAAGCACCCACCCCATGGAGACCTCCAGATGTTTTATAACCTCCTTGTCCAAATTTACCTCCAGCATGTAAAACAGTAAATATAACTTCTGCAGTAGGTTTGCCAGACGCATGTATACCTGTTGGCATACCTCGACCATTATCTTCTATAGAAATACTACCATCCTGATTAATTGTTACTGTAATCGCATCACCATAACCATTTAATACTTCATCGACGGAGTTATCGACAACTTCATATACAAGATGATGTAATCCTCGTTTATCAGTTGATCCAATGTACATACCAGGTCTCTTCCTAACTGCTTCTAGTCCTTCAAGTACCTGAATTGAATCATCTGAATAATTATTTTGTTTATTCATTGCCAATGATTTCGCCCTCCTACAAACGTACGTTCGTTATTAAAACTATACAATAGTTATTCTTATATAAATTCACCTAAATTGCAAGTGTCATTTAAATTACTAAGTTGTTTGAGTAACTTTATTGAATTAAATTAAATTAACAATGTTCTAATTAATATTGAGTGTGGTAGAATGAAGCTAAGTTTCTAAAGGATGTGTAAGTTTTTATGATGATCATCGTCATGTTAATCTTGAGTTATCTGATTGGTGCATTCCCAAGCGGGTTAATTATTGGTAAATTATTTTTTAAAAAAGATATAAGACAATACGGTAGTGGAAATACTGGAGCAACTAACAGTTTTCGTGTTCTTGGAAGACCAGCTGGATTTATAGTTACGTTTTTAGATATTTTCAAGGGATTTATTACAGTCTTTTTTCCACTATGGTTCCCAGTTCATGCGGATGGTGTTATAAGCACCTTCTTTACAAATGGTTTAATAGTAGGATTGTTTGCAATACTCGGTCACGTGTATCCAATATATCTGAAATTTAATGGCGGAAAAGCAGTAGCTACCAGTGCAGGAGTTGTATTAGGTGTCAATCCTATTTTACTTCTTATCTTGGCAATTATCTTTTTTAGTGTATTAAAAATCTTTAAATATGTTTCTTTATCAAGTATCATTGCAGCAATTAGTTGTGTGATTGGTTCAATCATCATTCATGATTATATTTTACTTGCTGTTAGCGGAATTGTTTCAATCATATTAATAATTCGACACAAATCTAATATAGTTAGAATTTTTAAAGGAGAAGAACCTAAAATTAAATGGATGTAACTCAAATTTCTAATTGTTTAGAGCCGGGACTTCAAATCAATGTTCCAGGCATTATTAATATATTAGCGATTAATAACTTAATTGCCAAAATAAAATAAAGACTTAAAATTTTGAAAAGATTCATTATTTTCCATGAATTTATATTTACTCGATTACAATAAAAGAGCATATCCAATGTATTATGCTATCATGCC
>ERZ782914.350-NODE-350-length-14063-cov-6.053826_pt1 | contig 14063 bp, 11 predicted proteins | sample MGYA00375948_ERZ782914 | MGnify/ENA primary metagenome ERZ782914 (study PRJEB29894, sample SAMN03576417) | human skin metagenome | biome: human skin; feature: left retroauricular crease; material: organic_material | host: Homo sapiens | place: Italy: Trento...
TGAAGAGGAAGCAATGGAGGAAGACGAAGAGAAAGGAGGGGAGGAATGCCTAGATGACCCGAAAGTGAACGAGACGTGTGAAGAGCAAGAGGGCGAGAAACGCCAAGAGGAAAAAGACGAAGAGGAAAGCGGAAAAGATGAGAAAAGTCCAGAGCGAGCAGACGAGAATGACCAAGACGAAACACCTATAGAAGAGCCGAAAAGTCAAGAGGTGCATGCACCAAGTCAAGATCGAAGGCACCAAGATCATCCAGCTGCGGCTCCCAAGGACGAGGCAGACCAGGCTCACGACAACGAATACATCGCTGAGAACAGATCTGGCCATGCTGTGATGCCAACAGACGACCTGGCAGGCTCCGTGAATCCGTCCATGCTCTTGTCTCGCACAGACGCCGACATGCTTGCCTCGCCCACTCAGCGTCACCTGCCCCCTCCATCATCCCATGGCCCATATCAGCGCCTGACCCTGTCCAAGCTCACCGGAGCACCGAGTTTTATCGTACCTTCACACACCTTCGATCCACACGTGCTGGAAGAAGAGGGTGCCGAGCTCGACGATGTGCTCCCAGACGGCCTCGGCATGGCGCCCCTCGATCCAGACACGTTGCCCGAACCCGTACTCCCTACTTTATGCCGGATCGTCGGCCCTTCCACACTGGATGACGTATACGTCTTGCCATCTCCTACGTCTGAGCCTGCGCCAGATGCGATCCGCAAGCGACCGCGCCGCTCTTCACCGACGGCGCCCCTCCAAATGCGCCTCCGAACGCCGGAAGAACGTCGACCTCCACGGCATTATTCGCCCGATCTATAGATCCCACCTACTTTTTGCCACCACCATGTCTGTGCGGCACATCCTGCGCCAAAGTGTCCTGCCCAGAGCACGAGGCGTGCGCATGTACCACCCGATTTCGACGGAGGAAGTGCTTCGTGAGAATGCAGCCTATGAAGCGCGGATCAACGAGGCCGAGGAAGCGTTGTCACGACGCGGCTTTCCGCGCACGGCCATCTTTCGGCAGCCCGTGGTATGGGGCGAGCATGACCAGTACCAGCACGTCAACAATGCCCACTATATCCGGTGGTTTGAGTCGGCGCGCATGCGATGGATGGAGCGCATGTCCCGCACCCTGAGCCCCGAGATCGCTAGCAACTTGGTACGGGGCCGGGGCGTGGGCATCATTCTGGCCTCGACGTACTGCCGCTACCGCCGACCGGTTACGTACCCTGACACGGTGGTGATCGGTCAGGCTGCGCTGCCGATGAAGTTCGCCGATCGCGTCACGGTGCGCTCGCAGGCGTACTCTGTGGCGCAGAGCGCCATTGTCGCCGAGGCCGACTTTGAGTGTGTGGCGTACGACTATGACAGACTGTGCAAGTCTTCGCTGCCGCCCGAAGTGGCCGACGCACTGCGCGCGTGGACGTACACGGGCGAGGACAAGGAGCCCTACTGCCAGAAAACGAGCCGCCGAAGAACGGTTTCATAGTGTTGCATCTATCGTACAAGGAGCTATGCTTAGACCGAGATCGTCTTGAAAAAGTGGAAGCCATCCGACGACGTCGAGCCGAGCATACCAGGGATCTGGGGGTGCCAGTGCACCTCCTTGATATCCGACGCACCGTGGTGGCAGAAAAGCAGCTGGCTCGGCACCGGTTGGCCATTCGGTCCCTTGGGCAGCTGCGCGGGATCTTCTTCGTCGTCGCGCTCGACGCCCAAGTCCCACAGCGTGACTTGGTCGTCGCGGCCCGAGGCGGCAAAGATGCTGTCTTCCTCGGGATGCCACTCTACGCTGCTGATCGGCGCGCGATGCCAGTCAAAGTGCGCCACGGGACTCGGGGTCTGGTTCGGCTTGAACGACCTCATATCCCATACGTTCAGGGCGCCGTCATCGCCGCCGGAGAGGAGCAGGAACTGCGTGCCGCGGTTCCAGCTAATGACATTCACGTCTTGCTCGTGCGCGGCGTCGACCGTAAGAGCGGATCGGTGCGACTTGATCCGCACGTCCCAAATGCGGATACTGCGGTCCGCCGAGCACGACGCAAAGACCGTCGGCTCCGTCGGACTCCACTGCAAGTCTTCGACGGAGGACGTGTGGCTCTCGAACGGCGTGGCGTGCGTCGTAAAGCCCGTATTGTTACTAGTGGTAAGGAAGATCTTGCTGTGCATGTCACCGGTCAAGAGGCGCAAGTGGCCCGCATGACCCGACGCTCCACCGCCCAGCAGGCCGCCCCAGTCCATCGCGAATCCTTCCGTGCGGTGTGCGTTCACAGTGAAGAGAGGCGTCTCGATCTTCTTCTTGTCGATCGTCGTGCCAGGCACGTTGAGAGCATTGAAGAGAGGGCGCACGTCCCAAATGTGCACCTTGCCTGTCTCGGACCACGTCGCGACGGGGTATGCATCCAGGCACGGCTCCAGGTCCGACGTGGGCGTCGTCGTCGGGGCAGCGCGCACGCGGTTGACGCCGCCTAGGTGCGGAATGGTCTTGTATTCCAGGACGGCGTCTTCGTCGACGTCGTCGTCCTGATCATCGTCATCGGAGGCAGCTGCGGCGTTAGTCCCACTCATGCGCAGTTCGTGGCTTGGCTCAGACAGAATAAGATAGGTAGCGAGTTGTTTTTCGGCATCGAGCAGCGTGCGCCGCTCATACAGCCAAATGCCTCAAGACATCATAGCCAGCCACGAAAGGGGGTACGTACCATCATCGTGCTGTGTGCGGTGCATCGAGCTTGCCTTGATGACAAGCACTTCGTTGTTCTTCGCCGTATCCGCCTGTGTACCAGCCACAACGTAGGCGGTGTGCGGCATGCTTTGCCGCTGCGAGCCGAGATGATCCCGGAGAAAGTCGAACGACAAGCACGGCCACGTCACGTTCATGCGGTGCAGCATGTGGTACGCTGACTGATCGGGAACGAGTGTCTGTCCCTCCTCCAGCTGCATGGTGCCCGGCATGAACGGCTTGGTCTGTGTCTCGGGCTCGTCGTCCTCCTCGTCCATGTCGTCATCCTCGTGGTGGACGATTTCACCGTCACTCTCAATCTCGTCTTCAAAGGGGTCCTCGAATTCGCCCATGCCATCCTCTTCCTTCATGGGCTGGGCGCCATCAACGCGGCGGCGCTCGGGCTCCGGGGCCGAGGGCTGCTCGGCGAGCGTTCGCTTCGACATGGACAGAGGAAAATACGAGCGCCAGCGTGCCGAATTTTTTTTTTTTTTTTCGACGGCGCGCTCAGCGCTGACTCAGCAGAACGACGCCACGGCCAGGCTGCCCCTGGTGGTTGCCGTGTGAGATGTCGGCCATTCGAGCACTGATTCTTGGCGCGGGTGGGCGTGAGCATGCGCTGGCCCTGCATCTGCTGCGTGCCGAGCGTGTTGAGCATGTGTACGTTGCACCGGGTAATGGCGGTACGGCTACGCTTGGATCGCGGTGCTCGAACGTGAGTACGCCGAAGGCGAGTGGCGACTTTAGCGACATTGCGCGGTGGGCGAAGGAGCAGAGAGTGACGCTGTGTATTCCTGGCCCTGAGGCGCCTCTCGTGGCGGGCGTGGAGCGGGCGTTCCGTGATGTGGGCATTGCTGTGTTTGGTCCGTCGAAAGAGGCGGCGCAGCTCGAGGGCTCGAAGGCGTTTGCCAAGGACTTTATGGCGCGTCATCAGATCCCCACGGCCGCGTACCGCACATTCACGGCTGATCAGATGGAAGAGTGCTATGCGTTTATCGATGAGCTCGGTGGTGCGAAGTCGGTGGTGCTCAAGGCGGATGGTCTGGCGGGTGGCAAGGGTGTGATTTTGCCCGAGACGGACGAGGAGGCGAAGCAGAGTGCGAAGGACATGCTGGTGCACCAGATGTTTGGCAATGCGTGTGATTTTCTGGTCGTGGAGGAGCGTCTTGATGGCTCGGAGCTGTCTGTGCTGGCGTTTACGGATGGCTACACGGTGCGGGCGCTGCCTGGCTGCCAGGACCACAAGCGCATTGGCGAGGGCGATACGGGTCTGAACACGGGTGGTATGGGTGCGTACTGCCCGACGCCCGATGGCACGGCGCCTGGCATGGAGGAGCGGATTCGCCGCGAGGTGCTGTGCCCGACCGTGGAGGGGATGCGCCGGGATGGCATGCCGCTTGTCGGTATGCTGTTTGTGGGGCTGATGCTGACGAGCAAAGGGCCCAAGGTGCTGGAGTTTAATGTGCGCTTTGGCGATCCCGAGACGGAGGCTGTGCTGGAGCTGCTGGCGCATCCGTCGACGCTCGCGGATGTCATGGTAGCGTGTGCGGAGCGCCGCCTGGACTGTGTGGACCTGAGCATCAAGGCGGGCTATGCGGTGAGTGTGGTGTTGGCGAGTGGCGGCTACCCGGGCAAGTATGCGACGGGTGTGCCGATCGAGATCCCGACGCTGCCGGAGCATGTGTCCGTGTACCATGCGGGCACGACGCGTGCGGCCGATGGTACGCTGTTGACGGCGGGCGGTCGTGTCCTGGCGGTGTCGGCGGTGGGCGAGACGCTCGATGAGGCGCTGCAGCGCGTGTATGCGGGTGTGTCGAGCATCCGGTTTGATGGCATGGTGTACCGCCGCGACATTGCGCACCGCGCGCTGGCGGGGGCGCGCACGAAGCAGGACATGACGTATGCGTCGGCGGGCGTCGACATTGATGCGGGGAATGCGCTGGTCGAGAGGATCAAGCCGATGGCGAAGAGTACGCAGCGTGTGGGCTGTATGGGCTCGCTCGGTGGCTTTGGCGGCATGTTTGATCTGCGGGCGCTGGGTCTGCGTGATCCGATTTTGGTGAGTGGCACGGACGGCGTGGGGACGAAGCTGCGTGTGGCGCTGGAGTATGGCAAGCACGACACGATCGGCATTGACCTCGTGGCGATGTCGGTGAATGATTTGCTTGTGCAGGGTGCGCAGCCGCTGTTTTTCCTGGACTACTTTGCGTGCTCGAAGCTGCGTGTGGACCTGGCGGCGGCGGTCGTGCAGGGCGTGGCGGACGGGTGTCGCCAGGCGGAGTGTGCGCTGATCGGTGGCGAGACGGCCGAGATGCCGGGCATGTACGTGGGCGACGAGTACGACGTCGCGGGCTTTGCCGTGGGCGCTGTGGAGCGCGAGGCGCTCTTGCCGCGCATGAGCCGTATGCAGGCGGGCGATGTGTTGGTGGGTCTGCGCAGCAGTGGTCTGCACTCGAATGGCTACTCGCTGGTGCGCAAGATTGTGGACAAGGCGGGTGTGTCGCTGTCGTCGCCGTGCCCGTGGCCGGATGCGACGTACGCGACGCTGGGCGAGGCGCTGCTGGCGCCGACGCGTGTGTACGTCCGGGCGCTGGCGCATGTGCTGCGGGGCGAGCACGAGGTGCTGGGACTCGCGCACATCACGGGCGGTGGCTTTACGGAGAATGTGGTGCGCATGCTGCCTGCGCACCTGGGCGCGGCGATCGACGTGTCGCGCTGGGAGCGTCCGCCGCTGTTTGCGTGGCTGCAGCGCGAGGGCCACATTGCCGCGCAGGAAATGGCGCGCACGTTCAACAACGGCATAGGTATGGTGCTCGTGGTGCCGGCCGCGGCGTCGGAGCGCACGGTGCGGGCGCTCGAGGCCGCGGGCGAGGCGCCCGTCGTGCTGGGCGCGGTGACGGCCCAGCCGGGCGTGGCGTACGTGCACCTGGACGAGTGGCACGTGGCATAGGAGAGTTGCTTTTTCGCCATGACGAGCCGTGTAGGCGCGACGCCCGAGAGCGTCGAGATGCACGCGCGCGACAAGGCGCCGTCGATAGCAGATACGGCGAGTGTGCAGGCGGAAGCGTACGTGGTCGGCGACACGTCGGTGATCGCAGCGGCGGCGGCGATGGAGCGCGTCGGCTGGACGGTGTGGATGCTGACGATGAGTGCGGCGCTGTGTGGCTCGCTGTTTGGCTACGACACGGGCTACGTGTCGTCTGTGCTGGTGAGTCTGGACGACTTTCAGGACTTTGGGCGGCTGAGCGATGGCACGAAGCAGCTGATCACGTCGGCGACGTCGCTCGGTGCGCTGATCGGCGCGCTGTGTGCGATGTTCCCGTCCGAGTGGCTGGGCCGCAAGATGGTGATTGCGCTCGCGAACGCGGTGTTTATCGTCGGGGCGATTGTGCAGGCTGCCGCGCAGGGGTCGTGGACGCTGATTGTCGGCCGCTTCATCGTCGGCATCGGCGTCGGTGTGGCGTCGATGATCGTGCCGCTGTGGATCGGCGAGCTGGCGCCGGCGCACTTGCGCGGCCGCCTCGTGACGCTCAATGTCGTGTTCCTCACGATGGGGCAGCTGATCGCGACGGGCGTCGGCGCCGGCTTCGAGAGCGTCAAGGGCGGGTGGCGCTACACGGTCGCGGGTGGCGCGATTCCCGCGATCATCTCGCTCGTCAGCATGGCGTGGCTGCCCGAGTCGCCGCGCTATGACAGCCAGCGCGGCAAGATGGAGCGCGCGACACGCACGTTTCAGCGCATCTACCCGCATGCGACGGAGGCATTCTGCCGCGAGCGCGCTGAGAAGCTGGCGCAGGACCTGACGCAGTGGGAGGCGCGGCACACGCGCACGATGGCCGCGCGTCTGCGCCTGCTGGTGACGGGCCCGAATGCGCGCGCGCTCGCGCTCGCCTGCGGACTGCAGGCGCTGCAGCAGCTGTGTGGCTTCAATACGCTCATGTACTACAGCGGCTCGATCTTCCAGGCGATTGGCTTCGCGAAGCCCGTGGCCGTGTCGCTCATTGTGAGTGCGGGCAACTTTGTCGCGACGCTCGCGGCGCTCAAGTTCATCGACATGATCGGGCGCCGGCGCGTGCTGCTGTACTCGGTGCCGGTCATGACGGGCGCGCTCGTGTTTGCGGCTATCTGCTTCGGCTTCTTGCCGGTCAAGGAGGATGGCGCGCTGTCGATGCACATCCCGCCGGGCCGCAAGGTGTGGACGTACCTCGTGATCGTCGCGATCCTCGTCTTTGTGCTTGCGTACGGCTTCGGCATCGGCAACGTCCCGTGGCAGCAGGGCGAGCTCTTCGCCATCGAGACGCGCGCGATGGGCACGAGCATCGCGACGGCCGTCAACTGGTCGTGCAACCTGATCATCGGCGCGACGTACCTGTCGCTCGTGCGCGCCGCGACGTCGTCAGGCGCGTTCGGCTTCTACGCCGGCCTGTGCGCGATCGGCTTCGTGTTCTGCCTGTGCTGCTTCCCCGACACGCGGCAGCTCTCGCTCGAGGAAGTGCACGTCATCTTCCGCGGCTCGTGGGGCATCCGCGCCGCCGACGAGCTGCGCCGCGCCAAGGCGCACGTCGCGCACGATCTCCGCGCGCGCGATGCGGATGCCCCGCACCACGCGCACAGCGGCACGGCGACCATGACGCAGTACGAGCGACCCAGCGTCGGGCATGTCACGCCCCGCGTGCGCGCGGACGACGACATGGAGCAGCCGGTCGACGCGCTCGACGAGTACAAGCCCGCGGTCGCGCAGAGCCTGCCGGCCGACCTGCACGCGCGGCCGCTGCGCCGCGCCGCCTCGATGCCGCCCCTGCGCGCGAGCGACGTCCTGCCGCGCCCGATCGTCGATGCAGCCGCGCCCACGAACGCGCTGACACGGCACCTCGGCCTCCGCGGCCCGGGCCTCGTGCTGTCGGTGACGTGCTTCGCGAGTCTCGGCGTGTTCATGTTCGGCTACGACCAGGGCGTCATGAGCGGCATCCTGCCGCACCCGCACTTTCGCGCGTACTTCCACGAGCCGAGCGCCGCGCAGGTCGGCACGATGGTCGCGATCCTCGAGATCGGCGCGCTGGTCACGTCGCTGCTCAGCGGCGTCGCGGCGGACCGCTTCGGACGCAAGGCCGTGATGGCGTGGGGCGCCGTGGCCTTCTCGCTCGGCGGCCTCGTGCAGACGCTCGCGACAGGCTACCACGCGATGATCGTCGGCCGCATCGTCTCGGGCTTTGGCGTGGGCTTTCTGAGCATGGTCGTGCCGACGTACCAGAGCGAGATCTCGCCCGCCGAGAACCGCGGCAAGCTCGCGTGCATCGAGTTCACCGGCAACATCGTCGGGTACATGGCCAGCGTGTGGATCGACTACGTGTGCTCGTTCCTGCCGGGCCCGCTCGGCTGGCGCCTGCCACTGCTCGTGCAGCCCGTGCTCGGATGCGCCCTCGCGCTCGGCTCCGCGTGCCTGCCCGAGAGTCCGCGGTGGCTCTGCGACCGCGACTGCGATGCCGAGGCCCTGCAGGTGCTCATGGACCTCGATGGCGACGCTAAGGCGCACCACACGCGCGCCCACCTCGAGTACAGCGAAATCAAGTCGAGCGTCCTCCAGATGCGCGCGCAGGGCGACCGCTCGTACCGCACCATGTGGCGCACGCTGCGCTACCGCACGCTCATCGGCATGTCGTCGCAGATGCTCGCGCAGCTGAACGGCATCAACGTCATCTCGTACTACGCGCCGCTCGTCTTTGAGAGCGCCGGATGGGTCGGGCGCGAGGCTCTGCTCATGACCGGCGTCAACGCCGTCATGTACGTGCTCGCGACGATCCCGACGTGGTTCCTCGTCGACACCTGGGGCCGTCGGCCCATTCTGCTCTCGGGCGCGCTGCTGTGTGCGCTCACGCTCGGCGCCTGCGGCCTCCTCCTGCGCGCACAGCAGCCCTACACACCGGCGCTGGTCGTGGTGTGCGTCGTGCTCTTCAACGCCGCGTTCGGGTACTCATGGGGCCCCATCCCATGGGCATGGACGCCCGAGATCATGCCGCTCGCGTTCCGCGCCAAGGGCGCATCACTCGCGGCCGCGACGAACTGGGTGTGGAACTGGATCATCGGGCAGCTCACGCCCGTGCTCCAGGAGCGCATTGGGTGGCGGCTGTACATGCTGCACGCAGGCTTCTGCGTCGCCTCGTTCGTGGTCGTGTACTTTCTGTACCCCGAGACGCAGGGCGTGCCGCTCGAGGAAATGGACGCCATCTTTGGCGACCAGGCCATCCCCGTGCCGCCGATCGACGATGCAGACGACACGGCCGCCGATCCCGAGGCGCCCCGTCTCCGCCGCTCCATCAGCTCGCACCCGCGCTTCCACGCGTCGCCCGGCCGACGGCCCTGGTGGCCGTGGGGCGCCGCCTCGCCCCGCGGCGCATACGAGCCATTGTCGACATAGCATACCCTAGCCAAAACGCGGGCGCTGCGCCACACCCAGCAGCATCTCGAGCTCGTGTATATCGCGCTCCAGATGCGCGTCTCGCCCGTCGAGCCAGTCGAGCAGGTCAATCACCTGGAACAGCACCGCCGACTTGCTGCCCGCCTGCCCTGCACTCCCGCCCCGCCCACGGCCCCTGCCACGCGTGTGCCGCCCATGACTCTGCCGCGTGCGCGCCCGACGCAGCGCATTGCGCTTGCGCCGCATCATGACTTCCTCATCACAGCACAGCATCAAGTCCTCTTCCGTATCCGTGCGGTCATCGAGCTCTTCGTCCTCGACGCCCGTGCCCGCGCCGGCATTCAGGCCCAGCGCACGCGCGCCGTACTGGCGCCCCACGCCCAGCAGCTCCGACAGCCGCTCGAACGCCTCGCGACTCTGATTACGTCGGCGCTGCTCCGTCAGAATGTGGCGTCGCCGCCGCCCGGTCGGCGTCGTCTCCGCAGGCAGCTCGTCATCGTACGCCGCCTCCTGTGGAAAACTAGAGACGGACGAGAGCGGATCCGACGGATCCATCGAGTCCAGGATCTCATGCAGCGTCGTCGGCTCGCGCATCGGCGACGGCGCACGAAGCGACACGTAGCCTGCGGCCGACGACGCCTCCGATGCATGCGGTGACATGGCCGGATGGTCCCTCATGCCATCGATCGTGTGTGTTGGTAGCCTACGAACCAGCCGCGCCGCCCCTCTCTGCCAGCCACCCAGCGTCGGCGCACGCCTCCGACACCTCCACATAAGGCAGCAGCGCCTGCAGCCACGTCCAGGTCGACGTGATGCGCGGACGGTGCGCGTCGGGCAGCACCTTCCATGCATCGTGCGAGCGCTGGATCGAGCGGCGCTTCGACCGCGTAGACACGCGCCGCTGCGGTACGTGCCGCTGCGCATGCTCGATGGCCTCGTGCGCTAGCTGCTCGGCCTGCACGAGGAGATCGTAGGCGTGCGCCGCGGCTGAGCCTGGCTCGTCGTCCGGCGGCGCATGCATCGCCAGCATGCGCTGCAGCACAAACTGCAGCCAGAGCACGTTCGTCATGGGCGCATGGCCCTGCCAGTCCTCGGACACGAGACGGCGCATGTGGCGGTACACGTCGTACTGCGCGTCGCCGCGGCCCGCAAAGAGCGATGCATCGGAAAAGTCGTACGCGACCGTCGCGCCGTCCAGCTCCATGCGGGACAGAGAGTAGTCGATGATCGTCGCGTGCACGCCCGTGCGGTCAGGGGCGTACGTCCGCCACAGCGCCGATAGCGCGCCCACGTCCGAGGCCGGCTGGGACGCGTCGCGCCGCACGAGGATGTTGCCCATGTGCAAGTCGCGGTGCTCAAACGAGCACGTATGCTCGGCAAAGGCCACCGCGCACGCCACCTGCCAAAACACCGCGGCACGCTCTACCCAGCCGCGCAGCGACAAGCCCTCCAGCTCCTGGCCCGCGTCGTTCATGACAATGACACCGTACAGCTGCGTCGATGGCAGGATGCTCGGCCTCGCATTCTCACTGCGCGACGCCTGCTCGGCTTTGAACGTGTCCCACGCGCGCAAGAGCGCCGGAGGGTACGCGCCACGCACGACATGCGCACGCTGAAGCTGTACAAAGTGGCGCGCACATGGATGAGACGCGTGCGACAGGGCATGGATCATAGCTACTTCGCGGTCGACACTGTCGGGGGACGACAGGGCGATGCCGGCATGCTCTGTGCCCATGTCCAAGGGTATCACTTTGAGGATGGCGCCGGAGGGCGTGCACCGATACACTTCCGAGTAGCTCGCTTCACCGACCTTTTCATACGTCGGAGCCAGATCCGTTAGGAGCTGCTCAAAGTCAAGTGGATGGGACTGCTGGACGCGCCGCAAGAGCGACGCTACGCCGCGGTCCTCGAGCGACAGATCCTCCAGCGTGTCGCAGAGCGCCTGGGCGTTGGCGGACTTGGGCCGCAGCGGCGTGCGTGCGTGCGACGATCCCTTTGCCCACTGCTTCCATGGCGTCGACACCTTCGTCGCAAATGTCTCGCGCGGGCTGTGCACCCATGCGTCCCACGTCGATCGAAAATCGACGCCTGTAAATAAGCCGCGCGTCGGCGGCAACGTCGTCTTGCGCGGCGGCGTCGAGGGCGGTGCCTGCTCCTCTAGCACAGACGGTGCATCCTGCACGACACGCGTACGCCCCTTGCGGCCATACACATGGACTTGCCGCGTCGACGATCCCAGCATGCCTCGAGGCTTACACGTGTAGGGGCCACGCCGCCGCTCGACGAGCCCCGCCGTGGTCGCGTCGAGATCACGTGATATCGAAGAAGAGAACGGCGCCTCGTTTGCCCTGCTGCCGCTTGACCACGACGACGACGACGATTCGCGGATCGAGGGCGATGGTGTGGAGTGTCGTCCGAAGCTTGGCAGGCGTGCGTCCTGCGCTGCGTGTGCCTGTGTGCGGAGTGCGCAGCATGCATGCTACGCCGGCGCTGGGCAACAAGGGGCGTGCGCGCAAGAGTCCCAAGACGCTGCTGCGGCTGTACGCCGAGGGCCAGCTCAAGGGCCCGGAAGCCCGGCAGGCTGCCGCACTCCTGGCAGAGCAGCACTCGGAGAAGGGCCTCCGCGCCCCTCCAGAGAGCGACGAGAACAAGTCGAGTGATACCCTATCGCTGTCGGAGGCGCGCCGCGTGATCCGGGCCGTCGAGGCGGCGCGGCCGCGTCATGCGTACGAGCTGCACATTGTGACGAGTGTGCCGCCGAACCAGACGAATGCGTTCCGTGGCCGCATTTCGTACCCGAAGGACCCGCGCATCAAGGGCGAGACGGTGCTGGTGTTTGCCGAGCAGGGGAGCGAGGCAGCCGACGCGGCGCAGCAGGTGGCGTCGCAGCTGGAGGCGCAAGGCTCGTCGATGCGCCTGGTGATCGGCGGAAACGACATGATCGGAGATACGGTGGCGGGACGCGTGCCGTCGTTCTCGCGTGTGCTGTGCACGACGAGTCTGCTGCCGAGTCTGAGCCGCTCGCTCGCTCGTGCGCTGGGCCCGAAAGGTCTGATGCCGAGCACGAAGCGTGGCACGGTCGTCGAAGATGCGGAGGAGATGCACGCCGCGATTGATCAGCTGGTGACGGGCGTCGACTGGCGTGGCGACCGTGTGGGCGTCGTGCGCGCGGCGGTGGGCCGCATCTCGTTCAGCGAGGCTGAGCTGCGTGCGAATGTGCAGGCACTGCTGGACGCGATCATTCACAAGGCCGCGAGTGGTCTGGCCGGCACCAAGGTCAGTGCGCAAGTCGTGGCTGGCTACATGCGAGACATGACGACGGAGCAGGCGGACGGCCAGACCGTGCAGCAGCGCAGCGTGGCTGCGATGAAGCGCGCGCTGTCGATCGTGCAGCAGGTGCACCTGAGCTCGACGCAGGGACCTGGCATTCGACTGCGTCTCGACGATGTGCTGTAAGTAGAACGTACCTCGAACTCCACGCGAGCTGGAAATAAAAGCGCCGCCACCGTTGTTTTGTCTTGCGCGCGCGCGCATGGTATGCGGTTGTTCGTAGCCGTCGGGCTGCTGGCTGCGATCGCCGCGAGTGTGCTGCTGGGTCTCGCGACGTTCGGCGTGCCGGTGAATGACAGTTTCTGGCTCTTGCGTGCGCAGGCGCCGCTGCTGGACGCCAAGCTGGGTGCGCTGGGCTACCGCGTCCATGGCCACGACTCGCGTGTGGGCGTAGGATACCATGTGCCTGACGAGGTCGGGGACCTGTCGCGCAGCGTGCGGGACTTTGTGCACACGCTGACGTTGGTGCTGGTGCTGTTCCCTGTATCGTTTGCGTTGGCGTGCCTCACGGCCCTCGCGTCTATGGTGGCGATGATCCACGTACGGGCGATGGGCATGCTGGGCGCGGCCTTGGCCGTGCTGGGCGCGCTCGTCGCTACGGTCGCCTTTGCGATTCTGATCTGCCTCTACTATGAGCTGCAGCATAACGTGCCGACGGACGAGCTCGAGCTCACGTACGGACAGGCGTTTGTCTTTACGGTCGTCAGTGCCGCGTGCCTGTACGGGAGTGCCATCACACTGGCGCTCGGCGCGTGCTGTGCCGTGCGCATGCCGCGCCGCGAGCGCTCCGACGCGGTGCCCGAGCGCATGCCGCCCGCCAAGGTGTCGTACACGCGGGATCCGTCCGCCCAGCCGTACGAGCGTGCGGAGCGTGTGCACTATGCGTCGGCGCTGGCGCCTGTGGCGGGCGACCTGCCCAAGTTTCCGGAGCCGGACGTCAACGAGTCGTACATGGAGGATGCGCCGACGGCCGGCGAGCCGACGCCGTACGATGAGTCGCACGAGCTCGATACGTGGGCTTCGCACGCCTCGCGCGTGCATCTGCTCGACGACTCGGAGTGGCACACGGCGCGGCACTCGCACTATACGGGTGACGCGACGCACGACGAGTACGCGCCGACGATGCCGCTCATGTCGAGGCAGCAGGCCGATGCGTGGTTCCTGCCTACGCATACGTGACTATGACGGATCGTCCTCGTGCTGGAGCGTCTGCATGATGTGAGCGAGGCCACTGAGCTGCTCGGGACGGAGCTTCGAGAGCACGACGCTCAGATGCAGGCGCTGCCGCGAGGCAGGACTCGCGCCGGGCGCGAGGGGCGTCGGTGCATCGGTGATGCCGACCAGCAGCACAGGTTCGTTTTGGACGCCGACGACGGGGCGCGGCGCTGTGAGCCCGGCGTTCATGGCCATAGATTGTCCTGCGCTCGCGAGAGACAGGGCAGGTAGAAGATGCGTGGCTGGCACGAGGTGGATGCCCAGCGCCGTGAGGCGCGGCACGCATGTCATCGGCACGACGAGCGGCAAGGGCTGCGTCGGAATGGCGGGGCGGCTCAGCGACTCGGCCGCCGGCATCATCGACGCGATGCGCCGCACCTATGACACGC
>ERZ782914.352-NODE-352-length-14031-cov-7.293575_pt1 | contig 14031 bp, 6 predicted proteins | sample MGYA00375948_ERZ782914 | MGnify/ENA primary metagenome ERZ782914 (study PRJEB29894, sample SAMN03576417) | human skin metagenome | biome: human skin; feature: left retroauricular crease; material: organic_material | host: Homo sapiens | place: Italy: Trento...
CCTCCAGCACGCGGATGGCACGCTCACGTACACGGACGAGCGGCAGCGCGCGCTCTCGACGTCCGTGCCGGCCGTCCACGCAGCGTATCGCCGCGCGCAGGCGGCCGGGCGCGTAAAGGTGCATCCTGCCGCGACAGAGAGCGAGACGGCCGCATGGCTGTCGCTGCTCGAGACGCGCCGCGTGCATGCGTCGCTCGACATGGCGCCCCTCGCGGCGCTGCGCCGCCGCCCGAAGCTCAATGCACGCACGCTCGATGACGTCGAGACCGAGTGCCGCCTCACGCTCACGTGGGACGCGCTGCCGCCGCTGCCGGACGTGCGGCCGCCCGGCGCGCTCGTGCTCAGCGTCTCGTCGGCGCTCGCCGCCGCGCTCGAGCGCGCCGGGCCGTCGGGCATGCTCGCCTCCGACGCGCCGCTCGACGCCGGCCCGCACCGCGCCTTTGTCGTCGAGGGACCGCGCCTCGTGCACGAGCGCTTCGCGGCGTCGTGGCAGGTGCCGACGCTGCGCGGACCGCTCGTGTGGCCGCGCGCGTGGATCGACGTGCACGGCGACACGCACTGGCCCGTGTGGCACGCACGCGTCGCGCACGTCCTCGCGCGCGTGAGTGCGCGGCCCGGCACGTCCGTCGAGGCGCTCGTCGCCGACGCCGACCGCCTCGAGGTGTACGACATTGTGCGTGCGTGCGCGGACGCCGGGTGCATCGCGATCCGCGGCGCGGCGCCGTTCCTGCGGCCGCGCCACGCGTACGTCGTGCCATGTTCGCCGTGGTTCATGTAGTATACAAGCTATCGTACAGAGTCAGGGGTGGGCGGTGCATCGCCGCGCTGCGGCGACACGCACATCGAGAGCGACGAGCCGAGGACCGCGCGCTCAAAGTGCATGAGCTCGGCCATCAGGCCAATGTTCGGCGACGTGCGCGGCCGCTGCGCCGATACAAACGCATACGCCTGCTTCAGCGTCCAGCGCCGCGTCTGGATCAGGTAGGCCATCACGCACGTCGCACTGCGCGACTTGCCGGCGCGGCAGTGCACAAACGTCGGACGGCCACACGCGCGCATGCGCTCCAGGAAGCGGCACGCATCGCGCAGCTGCTGCTGCACACCCACGGCCTCGACCACGTCGCGCATCGGGATGTGCAGATAGTCGCGGATCGACGTGTCGTGGAGCACGGACATGGGCGAGTGCGGATCCTCCTGCGACAGAGGCAGCTCGGCGGCCGTGTTGAGCACCGCGCGGATGCCGAGCGCCTCGAGCTGACGCGCGTCCGCCGGCGTCTGGATGTGCGAGCCGAGGTACAGCTGACCCGGCACAATCGTCGATACCTCAAAGTCGGTCGCCTCCTCCGGCTCCTGCGCCGAGCGCGGCGCGTCCCTCAGCGGCTCGGCGCGATCGGTCATCACGTACAGCCCCGCCGTGAGCGGCCGCGAGAGCGCGCCCTCCGTGCCCGACGACAGCGACGGCGCGGGCGCCACGTCCGAGACCGACGTGTTCAGCCGCGGCAGCGGCGGACGCCGTACGCGCGCGTCGCACCCCGACCCCGGCAGCGCCAGCTCCTCGATCTCCGCCTCCGCCTCCTTATCCTCCTGCTCGACATACGAGTCGCCCACCTCAAAAAACGGGAGCCACGCCGGATTCTCCCGCAGCCCACGCACGCCGCCCAACACATGGTAAAGACCACATCGGCGCGACGTGAGCTCCGGCGGCGCACGCTCCGACGCACGCGCGCGGATCGCCGCAATCGTGCGCAGAAGAAGGTACGCGGCGAACGACGACGCGCGATCCTCGTACAGCACCACAATATCCATGAACCAAAACACCCGGATCAGCTCGTTCAGCACAGCCGGATCCACCGCCTTCGACACGGGCGGAACCTCCTGCGCCCAGCACATGGAACGCAGCTTCCGCCGCCCCGCCTCCGACTGGATGTACGAGGCAATGTCAATACTGTCCAACAGCGCAGGACTCGAGGTCAACGCACGCTGCGTACGGCGAAAGAGCAACGTAGGAATCTGTACATTGATCGCGCCCTTCAGATGACCAGTGCGCACGTCATCACTACCGTCCAGCATATCAGACGTATCCATACACCCCTGGAATATATGCGCAGGCCGCGTGTCCAGCAGCAGCACTGGCACCGTGCTGCGCGATTGAAAGGGGACACGCGTCAGCTCCTCCGCCTTCGACTGAATCCGCCTCGCCGACATGACAGGCGAGCTCGGCGCACTCAGACTGCCACCCGCCTCCGGCGCATGTCCCTGCGCTGGCGGCGGCGCGTCGACCCAGCTCGGATCGTACGGACCCTCCGTCACAGCCGCATCATCCGGCAGCGAATGAACCAAGTGCATCGAAGGCACATGCGCGGCGTGCGGCACGGGCCGTCCACAGTACGCCGAGCACGCATCACACGGGCTGGGGCGCTTCACTCGCTTCCCCCGCAGCGTACACAACAAGCGCTCCATCAACTCATCCGGTCGGATCGCTGCCACGCCTTGCGGCGGATCCTGATAGAGCATAGAAATAGTCAGCACACGGAATACCAGGCTCGAGGTCAGATCAGCGTCGCTGCGGCCACAACGAAAATGCGCCCCCCCAGGATCGCCGTGGATACACACCCGCTTCGCAGCACCGCCGCCGCCCGCTGGCCACGCCACCCCCAGGCTTCGCCGCCCCGCGCTGGCCACCGCCCTGCGCGCATGCGCCGCCCTTCGGCCGACCGCCGCAGTATCACCACGTGATCCTTCGAAGGTACTGGCACGCTGGCGACGCACGTCGTCGCTCCGCCATCGCATTGACAGACAGGCACCTCTGTGCTTCCCACGGACTGTCACTGCTGCATACCATACTTGAATATGTCGACGCCGTCGAGTGGCAACACGATGCCGCGTCGGAGTGCGAACTCTCGCCGTCGAGGAGGTCAGCGCCAGCGCCATGCTAACGCCGCCGCTGGCGCCGAGGACGACACGGAAGAAGTCCGCACCCTGCGTGCCACGTATCCAACGCAACTCGCCATGCTCTCCGAGCTCTTCCCCACATGGACTGACGAAGATCTCTTATTCGTCATCCTCGAAAGTAACGGGGAAGTCGAAATCGCGGTCGGCCGGATCAGTGAAGGCCACGCCGAGCAGTTCTCGTCCGTCAAGTCCAAAAAGACACAGCGCAAGGAAGCAGCCGCCCACTCGGCCGCCGCCCTCGCCAGCTCCCAAGCCACCGAATCCACCACACCTGCCGCCGCACCCGCATCCACACTCACTCAGGCCGCCCCTCCCAGCACCTCACAAACCGCCTCGGCTGCCGCGCCCACGGACGGCTCGCGTCGCTCGACCCGTGGCGGAGAGCGCGCTTCCCGTGGCCGCGGTGCGCCCGCTGCTCGCGCAGGTCGCGGTGGCTTCCGTGGCGTGGCTCGCGGTGGCGCGGCCTCGGCTTCCGCTCCCTCCGCTCAGAGTAAAGCCATGCCCGTGACAACGACGCCGGCGGCCTTCAGCAACAAGCCCAAGCCAACCGAGACCAAGCCACGCACAACCACCATGAGCTGGGCACAGATCGCGCGTCCCCAGGAGCCGCCCAAACCTTCACTCGAACACGAGGCGGCACCCGTGGAGACGCCCGCGCCCCAGCACGATACAGACACGGCTCCCGCTGTGGCACCCCCCACCACGGAGACCATCCCTGTGACCCAGACAAGCGCGTCAGCGCCTGCCGAGACACCCCTCCCTGCTGCAGTGTCGACACGTCCTGCTCGTGCACAGCGCCCGCGCCAGGATGCAGCGGTGGTCATGCCGGATGGAGCATCCTTGGACCAGCTGGATGTCAAGTTTGGCACCCTCACCTTTATGGCGAACGATGGCGGCGAGGCAGCTGAACCGAGCCTCGGCTCCACCGGCGCAGCGGCTGGCTTGAACGTGGACGCCAAGCAGGACCCTGCCCCCGTACACGAATTTGATGGATTCAAAAGCAGCGGCTTTGGTGTGAATGGTGCCTACGGCCTCGCCGGCACGCGGCCTGTGAACCAGGACTCATCCGCTACGCCTGCTGCCGAGGAGGCGAGTGGTACACTATCGTACGGCAGTGGCACGCCCGGCCAGGCCTATGCCTCGTCGATCTACGGCTTCGACTCGAACCAGCGCTCGTCGCACCCCTACGCGACAGGCCTGCGTGCCACGACCGACGAGCGTGCCTCTCAGCCCGCCGCTCCTACGGGGCCCGCTGGCCCCGCAGCCGCTGGCTACGACGTGGGTGTGATGCCATACATGCAGCAGCCACAGGGCCCACCTCAGCTCCCGCAGCACCAGACGCAGACCCAGCAGCAGTCGCAGCAGCAACCGCAGGCCCAGCAGCCTTTCCCGAACGTGATGCCATACTACTATCCTTACTACATGCCGAACCAGTTCCAACACTTTTCGCCTGCGGCCGCCTTTGGCCAGTACCCTCTGTACGGTGCGCAGCCACAGCCGCCGTCGAAGCTCGATGTACCCGCGCCAAGTCTTGCGGCGTACACGCAGCACGACCCTATGGGCACGCCTTACAGTACTCACACCCCACCGCAGCCATACCAGGCCGCTCCCAGCGTCTCGATGCCGACGTACGAGTCGCAGGGCTTCTCCCAGCGGCTGGGGGGTAGTGGTAGTGCCAGCGCGAACGCGGACTTTAAGCTGCAGGGCGGCACAGCTACCTCGGATGCCAACCATTCGCTTCCAGGTCTGAGTTTCTTGGGTGGTGGTGTACCACAGGGTGCGCCTGCTGCGCCCGTCCGTGCTGGTTCGACATCGTCTGTGCCAGCCACGTCGACCCCCTTGGACTATCGTGCGTTTGACGCGACCAACTCGCCTGCCACGCGCTCTGCAACTGCCTCTGGCACCTCGGCCGCGGCGACGCCCAGCGTAGGTGCTACGACGGGCATGCCACCGCCACCACCGCAGGGCATGCCGAGCCACCAGGCGGCCGCACCGATGGCTCAGCAGCACCCAGCATACTACCAACACTATGCGGCCGGACTCGGCCATGCCAACGCGTACGATGGCTACCACCAGTATGGTCGCCAGCCGTACTGGGTGTAGTCGCCTTCGACCTTTCTTTTTCCCATAGCCAAGTAATGGTCACGACGACGGCCGTTCTCTACCTGCGTGGCCTGCCTGCATCGTGGCGACTCGACACGTCGGCAGATTGATTGGTCCCGCGTCCGCGATCCACGTGGTGGTGTATCGGCCGACCTGTCGGCATAGAACTGGCGAGAGTGCGCTGCGAAGCTGTCGTGCTTGGAAAAAACGTGCCACAGCGGCGCACTCTTTTGGTCGGCTGCGCCTTGAACGCATTTCCGCTTCGTTTTGTGGATTGCGGGACCCACTCTGAGGGCGATCCCTGTGAACGTGTACTTGGTTTGATTTTGGCTGTCTGATCTTGTGCGCGTGCACGTCCTCTTCTTCCACCCTCGCCCCTCTCCCCCAAACCGTTCTTCAGCCGCCAGATGCCTCGTGGTACAGAGACGGCTGCGGCTGACCACAGCACAAGTCCGCATGGATTCAAAGTACCACCGAGCTCGGAATCTCTCCTTTCAGGTGCATCCATTTCACCGGCTGCCCCGTTTGATCCTTCCCTCCCTTCCTCTGTGTTCGGCCCCGAGGACGAGGCGCCGTTTGCGTCGACAGGCCTACTCGGCTCTCATGTCAAACAAAATGTCTCATGGGATGCGTCGCATGAGCCTCTGACGATTGACCTGAACCGTGTGTCATCGCTCACACTTAGCACGCCCCATTCTCGAAGCAGCCACGCCGAACTCCCAACACAATCTCCCGAGAAACAACCGACTTTGCTGCCGTCCTATGATTCTGTATATACGACGCCCTTTTCGGACTCACCTATTCCACAAACGCCATCGGCGCCTCAACGACTCAACTCTACTCAGTCTTCGCATGCGTCGTCCACGGATGATCTTGGCCAAGCATTCGACATACCACCGCAGGCCTCGCCTGCCGCAGCTCCATTGCCAGCTCCCATGACACCTAGGATCCAGTCGGATCCGGCCATGGGACACGCCGCGTCCATGTCGACCAGCTCGTGTGCCTCTGTTGCCACGCCCGAGTTCAATCTGCCTGTACAGCCACGCTTCAGTATGCCGGACATATATTCGCCCCCGTGTGGCACGCCGGATCGAGGCATATCGGTGCCTCAACAACACCTGGCTTTTGAATCGAGTCCTACACCGCGCAAGTCGTCCACCATACCGATCTACATGGACCAGGCGCCCTTGCCTCCGCCGATGCCACTCCATGATATGACCGACGCATCTTTGGTGCATCCTGCATTCACATCGCCTCTTTCGTCGTCCGTGGCACCTTCCCCGGCCCTTGGCTCCGTACCAGGCCACTTTCCTGGCCCGCCTACCACCCCCGGTCCACACCTGCTGGACGACCCTTTTGTTCCGACGCCGTACTATTCCCCCATGCCACATCCTGAAATACCTACGATGCCGATAGAGGCAGGTCCACCACCGTCACTTCCGGTCATGTCGCGCGTATTCTCTGCGCCCATACCATCTACTATGGTCCAAGAGTCGACGCAGCCATCTGTACCATTCACACCGGTCCAGCGTCGACCATCAGTACCCGCATCTCCTGTGCCGGCTAGCAGCTGTAGCTTGCCCGTGAACCATGCATCCATGGCTCGCAAGTGCTATACGCCGTATTCCAAGACCCCAAATCCGGCACCGTCATGGACGTATCAGGATGCCGATTATATGTCCTCGCCGATGACTGCATCCAAAAGCATGGGGTGCCTTGCCTCACCTCTTCCTGCATCTCCGGCCACGCCAAGTGGTCTGCCAAGGCGCGGCTCGCGAATGTCACACAGTATTAGTATGCCTGGTGACCATATATCGGCGCTACTCGATTTTGAAGGGCCAAGCCCCACGCGCATGCGTGGACGGTCGTCTGGACCGCCGCCCTTGGTGGTGAGCTCGGCTGACAAGCTGCATGCATGTCACTGTGGCCGGCGTTTCAAGCGTCTCGAGCACTTAAAGCGTCACATGCGGACTCATACTCAAGAGCGTCCTCATAAATGCCCCATTGCCTCTTGCGGGAAGAGTTTCGGCCGGACCGACAATCTGTCGCAGCATCTCAAGACCCATTTCCGACCAGCTGGTCTGGGAGGACGGACCAATGAACTGGTCCATACAAAGGACGAGGTGCCTCGGGCTACCAATACACGCAACGATCCCTTTGCAGCGGCGGCAGCGGCGGCCGCTGCAGCGGCCGCAGTCCATGGACAAGCGCATATGCACCTGCTGCCAGCAGAGCATGCCACCATCCATCCAGAGGGATAACATAGCTGGAGCACATGTCATGCCCAATATCACGTTCACCTCCTCGTACTACGTACCTTTATGATAGGGACTTGGCGCGATACAACAAGATATAGGCCACCGAATCTTCACCGCCACCGTACAACATCTCGATCTTCTCAGGCGGTACAATCGTCACCTTATCGTCGTCGAATTTGTACCAGTCCTGCGATGGCGCATCTAGCGAGTCCGACGGCGGATCCACAGCCGATTTACGCACCCATGACATGTAGTGACCGGCATCGGCTGCAGCGCCCTTGTGCGTCACAATACCCACTAGGTCGTACAGGCCACTGACATTGCAGCCATGATCACTGGACAAATCAGGATCGATAGTAGCTTGAATTTCGGCCGCCTCCTTCGATCGCTGCTCACGCTCCTGCTCATCTGTTAAAGCACCGCCCTCCACGGCGCCCAATTCCAGGTGCCGTTCCTTGGCGCGCGCACGGATTTTGGCTCGATCGGCCCGTTCTTTCTCAACAGCGCGTATCTTGGCACTGACAGGTGATAATCGACGGGCTAGTTCTGGCGTCACAAGCGAGCTGGCATCTAGTTCCTTAGGAAACTTGACTTTTCGCATAATCTTGGTCTTTTTGTTAATGTCGCGACGCCAATAGAACCGCACAAAGTGCACAAACAAATATTCAGAAAGGCGGGTGATGCGGCGAGTTTCATCGTATACAGCTGTGCGCTGTAGCTGCTCCGAGTGCTTCTCCAGCTTTTGCGAGAACGAATCCAAAATGCCGGACTCCATGTCGTTTGTTTGGCTAGAAATCGTACACTGCAGTATCTGGAACGGCTCATCTAGCTGTGCGGGTGTTTCATTCGGGGCCTCTTTGCAGCGTCTCTCAATGGACATGTGACCAGTCAGGTACTGTGCCACGAGTGGCTCGGATGGCGTTGTAGCAACACGAGTCGATGCCAAGGCCTGGATGATTTGAAGCCATGCCTCCTCCGCATCCTGTTGTGCGAATCCACCAGACGTGCTCGACATTTCTGCAAACTGTGGAGCAATTTTGCGCAGCGTCGAGAGCAGCACCAATGGCGGCACTGGCTCGGTGGTTTTCCGCATGTCCTGAAACAGATCACGCAGCGCGGCTGTAAAACTAGCATCGCCCTGGTTCGAGCCGATGCGGCCTGGAAATGCGTTCAGAGCATCTTCAAGTTGAGGAATGGCTCTTAACAGCTGGAGCGTAGCATTCAAGTAGCAGGTGTTACCAAGGTTCACAAGACCCACGCGTAGATCCTTAGCCTTGTTGAGCTCATCTTCCGGCATATCCTCCAGGAACTGCACAGGCTTTTCCGGGGCCTTGGGCAGTTCACCCACAGCACCCAGCACCATGAACTGCTGACCCGCGCGCGCACCCACTTTGCCTAATGGGGTATCGTCTTTTAGCAATCCTCCCTTGACGAGTACTTTTTGGCGTTCGGGTGGCACATGCGTGACGTCAGCAATGGCACGCTTGAAATCCAGGCCTGTACCCTCAAGATTCATAGATACATCATACTGCGCGTCAGCAAATTCAACGTACATTTTTCCCATTATGCTTTACTTTCACTGAGATGGTCGTCATCTTCCCCATGGAGCGGTGACGTCACGCGTCGCGATGCTCTTGGGTCCTGGCCTCATGCACGATGACGACGCTTCCTTCGGCCGAGATACGATGCCCAAAAAAAGTCGTCCTGCAGCAGGCACAGGTATCGACCGCGACGATGGCCAAGCTAACGAAGCGTACGAAAAAGTTTATGAAAAACAAGCTTGACCAGACGCTCAAGCAGCGTCAGGATGCAAAGAAGAAGCAGAAGTACACACAAAACAAGGGAAAGCGTGTCAAGGATGAGCCAACTGAGGAGAAAGAGGAGGAGCCTGAGGTTGTCGAGTCCCAGGCGCCTGCCATGAGCGTCGACGATTTCCTAAGCGGTGGATTCCGTGAGGGTATGGAAGACGAAGACGAAGAAGAAGAGGCAGAGGAAGACGACGATGACCTCGATGAGGTTGATGATATCGAGGATGCCGAGGCGCATGCCCAAGACCTGGCTCAGCTCGCCGAGAAGGACCCTGAATTTTACAAGTATCTCCAAGAAAACGACCAAGAGCTTCTTCATTTTGGTCAGGGCGAAGATGAAGAAGAAGACGAGGAAAAAGAGGAGGAGGAGGATGAACGTCTATTGACGATGGACATGCTGCAGCAGTGGCAAAAAAGTTTGTTACGGCACCGCTCGCCGCGCGCTTTGCGGCGCCTGCTACTGGCTTTCCGCTCTGTCCTTAGTTCGCATGATGAAGAAGTGCAGCATGCCTTCCATGTACAGGACAGCCGTGTGTTTTCTAAGCTAATAATCACTACGCTCAAGTATATGCCGATGGTGATGGAGTACCATGTGCCGTACAAAAAGACCGCAGACGGTCGCTTCAAGGTACAGACACACACACAAAAGTGGCACGTACTGCACCGGCCTGTGCGCAGCTACTTTATGAGCGTGATCAAGCTACTACAAACGCTGCCTGAGGCCGACATGGTCTATGTGGCCCTCAACGAGTCGGCTAAGATGGTGCCTTACTTGCATCAGGACCGACGTGTGGCGCGTGACTATGTGCGTGCGCTGCTGGGGCAGTGGTCATCGGGCGAGGACCGTATTCGCCTCGCTGCGTTTTCATGCTTGTACGTGACGACGGCCTCGGCGCTGGATGACGACATGGTGGATTTCTGCCTTAAGAGCACGTACCATACCCTGATTCGGAACACACGCAACACCAAGCCACATACGCTCGAGCACATTGCGCTCATGAAGAACACCGCGTGTGAGCTATTCACATTGCATGCGGACGCGAGCTACCAACAGGCGTTTGGGTTCATCCGCCAATTGGCCATTTCCCTGCGCAACTGTCTCAAGCTCAAGACCCAGGAACAGTTCCAAACTGTGCTCCAATGGCCCTACCTCCACTGTCTTGACTTTTGGTCGCTGGTCCTGGCCAAGACGTGCCACGTTGACCGCGAGCAAGGCGTGCCGAGCCACATGCGCCCGCTGATCTATCCGCTCGTGCAGGTGTCCCTTGGTGTCGGTCGTCTCGTACCCATGTCTCGCTATTTCCCACTACGCCTGCATGTCATTGAGTCTATGCTGCGTCTGATACAGGCGACGCATGTCTATGTGCCGCTTGCCCCGCTGATTATCGAGGTGCTTGAGAGTGCCGAGTTCCAGCGACGCGGCAAGGGTGCGACGCTCAAGCCACTTGATCTTGAGACGACGTTCCGTGCTCCTGCCGCGTATGTGCGCACACGCATCTATGCGGACCAGCTTGCCGACGAATTTGCGTATGTGCTCCTCGAGTTTCTCGCGACCCAAGCGCGGCACATTGCGTTCCCTGAGCTCGTGATCCCCATAACTGTGCAGCTGCGCCGCGCTCTCAAGACGTCACCGTGCGTGCGCCTGAATGAGGCGGTGCGTCCGTTGCTGGATAAGATCCGCATGAACGCCACATGGATCGAGCAGCGACGCAGCCAGGTCGAATTCGCACCGAGCGATCAGTCGCAGGTCGATGCATTCTTGCAGAACGAGGCGTCTGACGCACCGCTTCAGCAGGCTCTGCGTCTTGCGCGCAAGGTCCGTGAGCAAAAGCGGCGCCTGCTCGAAAAGACGGCGCATGTCGTAGAAGATGACGAAGCATAGTGTACTATTCATGCAGCGACCTGTACTCGGCCAGCGAGAGCTCTAGGGCGAGTCGTGTATCGTCGTCCATGTCGTCGTCCAGCGGCGGCACACGGCGGCTGTCGGGGCGCTCAGCGACGAGCGCACTTTTACCAGCACGGCGCGCGCTCTGTGCTTGCACCGAGTCAACGGCACGTAGTGTCGGCGATGGCTTGGCCCATGCGCCTAGAGAGTGCGGCGAGCGCGATGGCCGCGTATTCTCGGCGCGCATGTCGGGCCAGTCGCACAGACTGCCCGTGAGGCTCGACGACATGGAGCTCAGAGATCCTTCTGGGCTACCGAATCGTGCATGGCGCGGCACAGCGACTGTCTGCAACTTACTCCACGAGCTGGGATGCGAGTCGCCGCTGGTCGTCGTCGATGCAGAGCGCCCAGCTGTGCACAGAATGTCCCATGCACGCGACGTCGGCGCCATGTCACGGACGGGCACGAGGGGCGGCGATAGAGGCGTTGCATCGCTATCGCCTTCGTGCGTTTCCAAATCATACATGAGCTCAGGAGACCAATCGTCATCGACGCCTGATGCCTCCTGCTGACTGAGCATCAGCGCATAGTCCAGTGCGACATCTTCATCGAGGGCGCCATGCACGCTTGACTCGAGTGCGGCGCGCTGCGCCTGAGACGATGCGCGTTTGTCGCGCTCCATTCGCACCTGGTGCTGACCCTCTTCCACGTCCTGGACGAAATCGGCTTTAAGGCGCGTACGTTCTGGCACCGAAGCCTTGCTCCGCCGCGGCGCCGTGCGCGGCGCCTGTGATACTGGCTCAGAGTCTGTGTGCCATGACAGGATGTGCTTGCCGATCGCGGCCACAAACATGTCGTCGGCGGCCATCATGTGCGTCACACGGAAACGCGCGGCCTCTTCCTGCGTAAGTTCGCCGGCCGCCAGCATCCGCGCTGGATGCCGCCGAGCTGTGCGCTCGTTGAAAACACGCACGAGTGAGCCTGTGAGAGTATCGAGAGCTTTGATCGTGCCGTCCTCACAACCGGCAAAGAGTAGGAGCGGCGAAAACGCCAGGGCCGTGATGGCTGTATGATGCGCCTCGATAACGAGCGCTGGGCGTACTTGGCGCTCTGCTGCCGCGGGCTCTGCGCCCTGCCATGCTACTTGCGCCTGCTCATCGTACACATCTCCATCGTCATCCCATTCCCACACGCCGATATATCCAGACGCCGTGCCAGCGCAAACAAACTTGTGCTCCTGCAGACGGGATGCTTGCATGCGCGCGAGAAGCGCCGTAGGAAGCGGCGGTGGCTTGGCACGTATGTCAAAGTCGCACCGCAGGCATGTGATGGCCGAGAGCGTTGGTGCACCAAACACGGCCGTGCGTACTTGGCTGCTGATGGTGTGACGCAAGAACACGCGCGCATCTTTGTGGTGCACGAGCAGCGACAGGCCCGATGCATCGAGGACCATGTCTGAGACGGGTGTGCGACCGGAAAGAATGACGACGCGCCGTGGGGCCGGGTAGTTGTGTCGCTCGGCGAGCATATCGCGCACACATACATTCTGCCACACAATGATCGTGCCATCCAAACGCGCGGCGGCCAAAATGCCATGGGCTGGCGCATAGGCAAGGTGCGTGACGTGGTGTGCGGCCGTGCCCGACCAGAGTGGCTCCATGTGCTTCGGGTGCCATACATGCACGGAGCCATCGGCGGCGGCCGTCGCAAACGTCACATACAGCTCGCCCAACATCGAGAGTTGCTGCCGATGCCGTTCGTCTGAGTAGGCACCGCCATGGCCGGGTGCACACGTCATCCCAATGGCGGTCACGGGTGCCGAATGGGCGTGTCCCGCAGGAAAGGCGCGATTATGGATCGTACCACGCGCACTTTGGCCGCGCCAGTCGAGAGTCGTGAGAGAAATGTCGCCGGAGGCGAGGCCCCATACAATCTGTGAGGCGTATGCGTCAGTTGCTTGAGCCGTGGTCGTCGGACTTAGATCGATGTTGGGGTGGCCATTTGGTGCGCGCGCTGAAAAGCCGTGTGCGTCCAAAAAGTCCTTGGCGACTTTGCCCGTGTGGGTATTCGATCGAGATGCGACGCTAAAGTCATTTGAGAGAGAAAGCACGAAGCGGCGCGATGCTGAGAGGGCTAGCGCGCTGAGCGTCCCGATGCGCGGATCCGTAAGCACCGTCGGCGTGCGCGACTTGCGCCACCGCCGCAACAGGGCGGAGCGGGCGACGTACTCGCCGCGCCAGCTCGGCTCCATACGACGCAATGCCGGAGCAACACGAAGCGCGGACCATGCAGGATCGTTGATGTGCTCATGCAATGTGTGTTCTCGCTCTTCGAGGCCCGACGCCACCATAAACGCCGCGCGCCATGTCGTGTCCAGAGACGCGATCGCGCGCCATGCACGGCACGTTGAGCCACATCGAAGGATGGAGATGGGATCGAGGAATGCAAATATACGTGCTATCGTCTGGGGCGTCAGCTGTGAGACATCTACCACGGACGAGGGCGTGGGATCAGTAGGCAACGCATGATCGGGAGAGTCATCACGGGGTAGCAGTGTGCAGTGCCGAAAGCTTGTGTCGAGATCCAAAGGTGTAATAGATGCACAGTCAGATACGTTCATCCAAAGACACACAAGCAGTCGTCACAGTACACACAGCCAGCCGGCCAACCGTGAGTAGGTGGGAGGAAAAACTGACAACGCTGGCGCAGCCTTGACGCGTGGCGTGTCGAGGACCTAATGGGTTCTACCAACGTGTCTGTTGTGCACGGACCATTCTAGGATAGTCGCTCTACATAATTGGCAGGGAACAGACCCATGGCACCTGTCCGAGCATTCGTACCGCTCCACCAGTCTTCGCTGGCGAACTCGATATCGACGATCTGGTCACCTTCGGCCAGGGTGATTTCATTGTCCTCGTCCATCTCGTAGTCGTACAGCGCGACGGCCTGAGGAGCTGCTGCCTGGGGAGCTGGGGGCGGCGGAGGAGGGGGTGCCACGGCCTCGGGTTCAGGAGCAGGGGGAGCC
>ERZ782914.355-NODE-355-length-13969-cov-7.893345_pt1 | contig 13969 bp, 9 predicted proteins | sample MGYA00375948_ERZ782914 | MGnify/ENA primary metagenome ERZ782914 (study PRJEB29894, sample SAMN03576417) | human skin metagenome | biome: human skin; feature: left retroauricular crease; material: organic_material | host: Homo sapiens | place: Italy: Trento...
ATTTGTTCTTCAATTATTTCAAATTTTAATTTTTCTTAGATCCAGCTAAAAATAGCATGCGTATATCTAAATTTCTGACAATTAAATAACCCATCTATATATCATCATTTCTTTAATTTTCTCCCTTATTATATAGTAAATTATACAAATTGAAGATACTACATCTTTAACCGTTTACCTTCATTTTTGATAGAGTTTTGCCTTGCATTATTAAGCCAACCATTATCATAGTAAAATCTACTACTGGTTCTGCCCACCATACTGCACTAGCTCCAAAAATCTTTGGTAAAATTAATAATGCTGGAACAAGTAATATCAACTGCCTTAGCATTACAATAATTCCTGCTTTTTTTCCATCTCCTATTGCTTGGAAAAAAGTAATAGTCATAATCATAATTCCGTAAAGAATAAATACAGAATAGAATATTCTAAAATTATTAACTCCAGCTGAAATTATGTTCTGACTTACTTTAAATAAGCCAAGTAACTGTCTTGATAAAGCTTGAGACGGTATCCAAAATACAGCTGCAAGGACTGTACCTCCTATAGAAAATATTTTCATAGTTTCTTTTACTCTATCATATTGTTTAGCTCCATAATTTGTACCAATGATGGGTTGTAATCCTTGGCTCATTCCCCAAATTGGTATGAAAGAAAATCCATAAAATCTCAAAGTTGCCGACATTAGTATTGCATTTGAATCTCCTCCATATTTAAAGGCTTGTTTATAAAGCAATGTTTGTTGAACTATAAAGAAAACTTGCATTATCATAGCGGAAAAACCAATCCCAAACATTTCTTTTGATATCTCTTTTTCTTTTCTTATTTTCCCTATTTTTACATTTTCACTTTTATTTCTAAAATAATAAATAGTTAAAATGGCTTGAATTATTTGAGCTGTTACTGTAGCTATAGCTGCACCTTCTATGGCATATTCTCCCATGACTATCATTAGTATTGGATCTAAAACAATATTAATAAAGGCTCCAAAGCCCATAATACTCATCGCCTTTTTCATAAGCCCTTCACCACGCATAACCATATTGGCTGACTGAGTAAAGTTTACAAAAATTGAGCCTAGAAATATTATTCTTAAATACCTTATGCCTAATGCCTTTATTTCTCCTGTTGCTCCAACTAAATCTAAAAAATATGGTCCTAGAAGTATTCCTCCTATTGTTATAATCGTTGAAAAAAAGATAACCCAATAGATAAGATTTCCCATAAGTTTGTCTATAGTATCATTATCACCTTTTCCCATGGCTCTTGATAAAATGGATGCCGAACCTATCCCTATAAGCGTTGCAATCCCATTATTAAAAAATGTAAGTGGCATAGCTATTGAGCAAGCCGCCATAGCATTCTCACCAATTATTTGTCCAGCAAATATTCCATCCATAAGTGGATATAGGCCTATAACTACCATACCAATAACTGCTGGTATAGATAATTGAAACATTAATGATAAAGGCTTCTTAGTCAATAACTGTTCTTTCATATTTTGTTTCATTTTTAATCACCTCAATAATAAATTCTTCCTTAATATTTTTTCACTATATCATAAATAAAATTTAATCACCTAATTTCAAATAAATTCTAAATCTCAGACTAGATCAAAACAATATCTCTATTCTCATGCACTCTTAAAATCTCACAAACATTGATCATATAATTTAGTATATTTTTTTAATAAAGGATTAAGATTATTTTTGCTTTATGATAAAAATACTCATGATATTTTTAAGAACTAAAAACACATCATCCCTATTTTCCAACATGTCGCCGTATGTTAAATATAATTTAATAACATAGCAATAACACTCTTATAACTAAATATATAGTTTAACAAATTATATTTTTCATTTATAAGTATCTCTTTGCGCATCTACTAAATTCTTATAAAATCCATTAAGTTTTATAAGATCTTCATGATTTCCACATTCAACTATTCTTCCTTTATTAAATACAACAATACTATCACAATCTTTTATAGTATCTAATTTATGAGCTATTACTATTACAGTTTTATTCCTTGTAATACGATTAATTGCCTCTTGTACTAAATTTTCGTTTTGTATATCCAATGCCGAAGTTACCTCATCAAGTAATACTATCGGGGCATCTTTAATTATTGCTCTTGCAATTGAAAGTCGTTGTTTCTCTCCTCCAGATAACAACTTACCATTTTCTCCAATATACGTGTTATATCCATCTGGGAGCTTTGATATGAATTCATGGCAATTAGCTAGCTTTGCAGCTTCAATAACTTCTTTATCTGTTGCATTTTTATTTCCTAATCTAATGTTCTCTAAAATAGTATTATCAAAAAGTAAGACATCCTGAAAAACTATTGAGTAATACTTTAAAAGTTCTTCTGAATTTAATTTTGCTATATCCTCTCCACCTACGCATATTCTACCTTTATTAGGTTTATAAAATCCCGCTGCAAGCTTTAAAGCCGTTGATTTGCCCGAACCTGATGAACCTACTAGAGCTGTCTTTTTCCCTTCTTGAGCAATAAATGTAACATCATTTAATACATTCATATCATCATACCTAAAACACACATTCTCAAATAAAATATCTAATTTTTCCAAATCAGCATTTAAAATATCCTTCTCTACTTTTTCTTCTTTTATACTATCAATACGATCAACCAAAACTTCTGCCTGTAATATTTCTGTTAATGCATTCATAAGTGAATTGATAGGTTCATAAATTAACCCAGAAGAAAATAGAAATACAATAAATGTAAATAAATTAATCTTACTTTCTAAGAGTAAAATGCTCCCAACAAAAATAACGGAAACTATACCTAGCTTCAAAATCATTTGGGCAGAAGCTAATATCGTTGCTGAAAATAATTCTGTTTTTCGCTGCATTTGTTCAAACTTATTTAATCTATTCTTTATACTAATTTTGTAATCATTTTCTAATCCAAATGCTTTTATTTCTTTAACCATTTCTAATGTCATTTGAATTTGATCTGACGCCCCTAATTTTTCTTTTTTAAACGCCTGACTGTATTTTATTTGCATTTTTCTAGAAATAAAGACAACAAAAAATGCAATGGGAATAACCCAAAATAATGCCAGTGTCAACTTAAAATTCAAAAATGACATAGCCACAAAAATAATAATTGTTGAAATTAAAGTGCCATAACATTGAGGAATAACATGAGCAAGTGCATGCTCAATACCAGATGTATCTGTCATAATAATTGTTGTTAAATCTGCAAGATCTCTTTTTGCGAAAAATGATAATGGAAGTTTTCTTAAAAACTCAGCTATTTCAATTCTTCGATTTGCACTTTCCTTATAGATATCTATAAATGTTTTAGTATACTCTATATATGTCAGTACCGTCATTATTGCAATAACGCATAATGATAAAAATAAATATTTTGTAATAGGCAAAGCCATATCAGTTTTTTCTGAACTAATGTGCATGAACATCTGTGATAAAACATAGGTGCATATTCCGACTGGAAGCATTTTTGAAATATTAGTTAACGCATTAAAAAAAATTCCTTGTCTAACAAGTTTATATTCCTTTTCTGATAAATTATACTTATTCTTCACCAACTCAAGCATCCTATATCCTCCAATCTTCTGAATCTGTATATTGTTGCCACATACTTGCATACAACCCATCTCTATGAATCAGCTCCTTGTGATTACCTTCTTCCATAATCTTTCCAGAATCCATAACAATGATTTTGTCTGCATTTGTGACTGAATTAAGCCTATGAGCAACTAATATAACCGTCTTGTTTTTTGAAATTTCCGTTATAGCTTTGTTAATATAAAACTCATTTTCAGAGTCACAACCAGATGTCGCTTCATCAAGAACTATTATTGGAGAATTTTTTATAAATGCCCTTGCAAGTGCTATCCTCTGTCTTTCTCCTCCAGACAAATAAACACCTTTTGTCCCATATACACTGTTCAATCCGTCTGGTAACTTATTAATAATACCCTTACATTGAGCAATATTTATAGCGTCTTCAACTTCCTTTTTTGTAGCATCTTTTCTACCAATTTTTATATTATCTAGCAAACTAATTGGAAATAATTTAGTTTCTTGAAAAACAAAAGAAATATTTTCCATTAAATCTCTGGTACTTATTTTTTCAATATTCTTATCTCCTATTAATATCTCCCCCGAATTAGGATTAAAAAATTTCCCAATTAATGATAAAATAGTACTTTTACCTGATCCTGATAATCCCACTATAGCAACTTTAGAATTTTCATCTATAGTAAAGGTCACATCATCTAACACTAAAGATTCATTCTCTGGATAAGAAAAACATACATTATTAAATTTAATACTCCTTTTATCTGGAAACTTTTCAAAATTCATCTCATTAAATTCATAATTTGTAATATTTTCTATACGTTTCAACGCTTCCTTTGCTTGAATAAGATTTTCTCCTGTTAACATTAGTCTCATTAATGTTGTAGAAATCAATGGACTAAGTAATATAAAAAATATCAAATTCAAAAATACTTCGCTTTTATTTCCTGTTTGATTAAACAAAAACGTCGCCAGCATAATTAAAATAATAAAAAAACTATTTAATGATATTGAAAACAGAGTTTTAGGAATGCGACATTTTTCTGCATAACCCAAAACTAAATCTCTATATTCTATTATTGTTTCATGGAATTTTCTAAAGCTGAACACAGTCTGTTGAAACACTTTTATTATTGGTATTCCCCTAACATACTCAACTGCTTCTTTATTCATCTGCTCTTGCATTGTCATAATTTTGCCCATCATCGTTTTATTTGAACCGCCCATCATCATATATATACAAACCATTGATATTATTAATGGAATAAAACAAGCTATCCCCATTCTCCAATCAAAATAAAAAAAACTAATAATGATAGCAAATGGCATAACAACAGTTGCCGAAAAATCTGGCAATTTATGTGCTAAAAAGTCTTCGGTTAAAATTGTATTCTCATCAATAGTTTTTCTTAGCTCTCCAGTGGATCTAAGTTCAAAAAAACCCAATGGCATATCAATAAGCCTGTTCATAGCATTTATTTTCAAATTTTTAGCAACTCTGAAAGCAGAAATATGTGCTAATGAAAGCCCTAAAAAATAAATTGCAATACTAACTATTGATGATATTATTGCAATTCTAGCATAAGTCATTATTGTTAAATCGCTCATTCCTTCTATATAAGTCTTTATAATTTGAAAAATACACACTAGCGGGATGATAGACATAATTGAACTAATCACAGACAACAAACAAGCTATTATTGTTAAACATCTGTATTTCCCCGCATATTTCAAAAGACCTTTACTTAACATAATCTATTTTCATCTCCTTTTAATTTTTTTAAAATCTTTTCTTTGTCTTCATAAGGAACTAATTCTCTAAAAGATTGTTTACTTAAATCTAAAACTAAATCACAACATTCCATCAAAAATTCATAATCATGTGAAATAATAATTATAATTTTTCCTTTTTTTTGGAGTTCTCTTATTTCACCTGAAATCAAATGCATATTCTCACCATCTAGCCCACTTGTTGGCTCATCAAAAATATAAACTTTACGATCTAACAATTGAGCTGTTGCAATTGTTAATCTTTGCTTTTGTCCGCCTGACAAAATTTGCGGATGAATTCCTTTTGTCTTTTCCAAATGAAACCTTTTTAATATTTCTTCTATATTTGCGTTTTTATCACTAAGTCTTAACTCATCCTCTGGGGTTACTTCAAATAAATTATTATCAGGATTATTAGAGAGATAATATACATATTCTCTTCTTTTGTTTTTCTTTAATAAAGTCCCATTATAATGAACCGTTCCTGACTTTTCTTTTAAAATTCCGCTTAGTACCTTAGAAAGAGTGCTTTTTCCAACACCATTTTCTCCTATAATGCCATATACTTTTCCATCATTGAATGAATATGATAAATTACTAAAAATATTATATTTACCATAAGAAAAGCTTAATTTATCTATATCAAGTTTGTTGATAGATTTACAATTAACTAATTTAGGAGATATTAACTCTAACAAAAACGTCCTTAATCCAAGTTCCTTATAGTTCATTTCAGTCATATCCAGTAACTCTTTCTCTGTATAACTACAAACTACTTCTCCATTATCAATGTAATAATATTTATCAACAATCCCTTTAAGATAATACATTCTATGCTCAGAAATAATGATTGTTTTACCCGAATTCTTTAATGAAATAATTAATTTTTTTAAAGCTTCAACACTTTTCATATCCAAATTGGATGACGGCTCATCGAAAACATAAATAGGTGGATCAAGTGCATTAATTGATGCAATGGCAACCTTCTGCCTTTCACCACTTGATAGACAAAATAAATTTTTATATTTTAAATCTTGACCTCTAATTGAATTTAAAGATAGTTCTATTCTTTTTAGCATTTCTTTTCTTCCAATACCATAATTTTCTAGCCCAAATGAAATCTCGTCTTCTACTATTTCTGCAAAAAATTGACTCTTAGGATTTTGAAATATTGAACCTACCTTTCTTCCAATTTCATAAAGTTCTCTATCACAAGGGTTCATTCCGTCAATATAAATTTCGCCATTAATAATTCCATTATAAAACTTATATGCTAATCCATTAAATATTCTTGTTAAAGTTGTCTTTCCACAACCACTAGACCCAATAAGTGCAATAACTTCTCCTCTTTTAATATCTAAATTGATATTTTTTAATATAGGTTTTGTTCCTTCTGAGTAAGAAAAATTAACATTCTTTAAATCAATCATAAAAATGCCACCTTCTCCAAATAAATTAATAGAATTGTAGCCAGAACTGTACATACAACCACAAAAAAATCTCGAATTCTAAATTTTATTTCTATTCGTGATGTATGCTTACCTTCAGCAGATATTCCTCTTACTTCAGAAGCAGCCGCTAATTCTTCAGCAATCTTAGACGCTGAAAACATCATAGGAACAAAAATGTATTCCATTGTAAGCATAGGTTTCTTAAAAGAAATAAGGCCTCTAAGCCTTAAAGAGTCTATAATTTCTTTAAACTCCGCCTTTACAATTGGTATAAATCTCATCATAAAAATTAATGGAAGTGCCACATTTTTATGAATTTTAAGTTTTCTCATTACTGCCATCAATTCTCCTGGTGGAGTTTTTATAATTGGTATACCAGAGAGCAATATTACTAAAGTCCTAAGCATAATAAATAAAAACATTTCAGGAAGAAAAATTCCAAACCCCTGTCCATTAGAAATAACTCTTAATATTACAATTAATCCAATTGCATACATAACTTTAATTGTAAACATGCCATATCCTGTTAAAAATAAATATATTAATAAAATAGCAATTAACAAAAAAAATACAGCATCTTTGGACAGCACCGCTACCAAATATACTGTACTTAAGAATACTGCAAATTTGGAACGAAAGTCCAAATTAATCATTTAATTATCCCTGTCTTTCTAAAATGTTTTTGAGTCATCTTATTTCCTAAATAGCATCCAACAATAGCCGCTACCGCAGTTAATGACAAAGAAATAATAACCCACTTTATATCCGTATAATACTTGGTTTGAATTTGAACCTGTTCTAAAGATACTCCTGAATTAATAAAAGCATTCTTAAAAAACCAAATCTCACTCATGCCATGTGCAGCTCTCGTAAGCGATGTAATAATCCATGCAACAGTAATCCTCTTAATACTTCTATAACTATTTTTCCCTATCATAGAAAGTTCTGCAATAATGCCCCCACATACAAACCAAGGAATCATAAAAGGTCCCATAAACATAGCCGCCAAAATAGCTTGTAATACATTATAAATTAAAGCTACTCCTGGTTTGCCTACCTTCATAGACATATAAACAAAAAATGGTCCTAAAATCAATGCCGCAAATACTGCATTAAAAATCATATTAAAAAATAATGACGCTCCTGTAAGCATAGAAAAAACTATAAAAACAACAATCATTATTGCTGAAAAAATACCTATCGTAGCTAAATCTTTTACTGATAATTTCTTTGAATTTTTCATAAATCCCTCCTAATCTTTAACATGTTTAATGATATCATATATCATTAATAAGTCTTGTTTTTTTAGACGCATTGTGTCCTAAAAGACACGATTTATATCCAGTAGGAAAAATGCCGTATTCTTTTTTAAATGCTTTAGAAAAACTTGAATAATCTGAATACCCTACAGCTACTGCTATCTCAGTAATACTCTTATTTGTATCCCGTAATAAGTTTGCTGCCTCTTTTAATCTTCGATTTCTTATTGTTTCGTTTATTGTTTCATTGTATACAAATTTATAACATTGTTTCATTGTAGTCATTTTTATGTCAAATAAGTCTGACAAGCTTTTATATGTGTAATGCTTAAAATAATTATTATTAATAAATTTATTTATGTTTTTAATTACATTTATATTGCTCTTCATATAATATTTTCTATCACTATTAGTCTTAAAATCTCTCACTTTATTTAGATAGTGAAATAATTCCTGTATCTTTATTTTTAAATAAGTTTTAATATTATTATTTGGAGATGCATTATAAATTTCACAAAAAATATGATGTACTTCGTCAGAAGATCTTTTTATAAATAATCTTTCTCCTTCACATATATGACTAAGTATTTTTTCATAATTGATCTCAAATATCTGTTGTAAAACGATCGCTTCTTCATCAAATTTCGAAACATCAATATAAATTGTTATCCCACTATAAAACCCTATAGGAAATAATGATTCCATTGGCGAATTATTTAACACGTTAATCGAAAAATCTCCTGGAGACATATATGTTATAGTTCCATCTTTCAACTCACATTCAAACCTGCCTTTTTGACAATGATTTATTTCATATATATGTGAAGCTTCATCAAAATGAATATTATGCCTATAATTTCTTTCACAAATATTATTGTAAACTATATATATACCTCCTAATACTTCATACTCCCCACTCATATCTTTCTCCAATTTTTGATTATTGTAATGTCTTTGAAACTAAAAAGAAACATTCCATACTCTAAATCCATCATTATATCGTAATCTACATATTGCAACATTTGAATTTCTAAATTCATTTATTATAAGCACCCCTCATCATATTCAGTATTTTCAACTTCCAAAATATCATTTATTAATCTCAACTTGGTCATTTCCGAAAATATCACTTCAGAATCAATTAATTCAAATGGTCTCAATATCCCAATATTTAATTTTGAGCTATACAAGATTTCTTGTATAATCTTATATAGAATATACGCAGAAATAGTATAACTATTTTCTAATATTATTTCTAATGTCAACGCTTTATTTTTTCCATTTTTTTCACCCTCTACCTCTATCTTATATAAACTCCCATCAAAGTTAGAATTATTTATATAGCTAAACTCATTAGTTAAAATACCTTTTACATTTTCCCAACAATTGTCTTTCACTGGAAGTTTATAGTAGATGTCTTTTAATAATAAATACTCCTCTTCGCTAGAGTACAAATTATTAAAATGCATTTCATCTATATTTAAAAAATTTGAAACATCTACCATTTCATTGCTTATAAATCCATTGCAATAAAAACCTCTATCCAAATATTCTATATATTTTTTTGTAATGTAATTCTTTTCTCTTTTATATCGCTTCGATTTATAATAATGGGATATTTGCCCATACCCCATATTAACACTCATTAATATATCTAATAATCCAGAAGCTGTTATTTCGCCCCCACTAAAATAGGACATATCTATTTTCGAAATCTTACTAAAATATCTCTTTTTTATCCAACAAGAAATAATACCGCTGAACCCTGGGCAATCCCCAGCAGAAATAACAATCAATGAATTTATATCACTTTGTATATTTCTAAGAATAAATTCATCACCAAATACATCTATATAAATTTTATTATGCTTAATAACTTTTTCAGCAATAAATTGTCCATAATAAAAAGTGGGACCTATGCAATTTACAACTATATCGACATTTTTTAAAAAAGTCTCAAAGTCATGTTTATTATAAATATCAAATATAAACTGCCCATCTAAATTTTTTTTATCAGATCTACTTGCCTTTACAAAGTTTATGCCTTTTTTTTCTAAATAATTGCATAATTTAACTCCAACTTTACCATTTGATCCTAATATTCCAATTCTATAGTCCATAACAGGTTTCACCTTACTTACTATAATAGATCTTCAATAATCTTAATAGAATTTTCTTTATTGATAACGCTAAAATGATCTCCATTTACTGAGTAATAAATTATATTTCTATCTACTACTTTCTTCCATAAGTTTTCATTATCACTAAATAGACTTGCCCCTTCCATGAAAAAATTATTTGTATTAAAATTACCATGTACAAATTTTAATACTCCTTTATATGATGAAGGTCTATACTCTGATGCAGCCAAAAAGAATTTTTTAAAAATATCAAATGTATTAACATACTGAGTAGGTATTAATTTACCTTCTTCGTAATCTTTTAACTTGGTATATAACTCTTTATTGGTATACTTAGTTTCTTTTACACCTCTTTCGAAACTATTAATCCTGTTATTTTCTATATATTCCATTACATTTTCTATTTCTGATAACGAAATTGGGTTAGTGCTTTGTTTATTCCCAATTACCTCTCCAAATACTATGCCCATCAAAAAATTCGATTCTAAATATTTTTTTAAAATATTATTTCCATACAATATACTACCTTCATTCAAATATGAACTAATCAAAACTACTTCAGATAAATTTATATCTTTATCAAGAAGTATACGTCCTGTTTCTAAAGCCAATAAACCTCCAACGCAATGACCTACCAACACAATTTCTTGCTCTTTGAATTGTGAAATTATAATACTAGAATATTTAATTGCTAAATCTTCATAAAGTGACTCTATATTAAATTCTTTTATGTTCTCTATTCTAAACCCATATATCGCTACATTTTTCTTCTTTTCATTCAAAACATTTACGAAATTATTATATATATTTAACTCTCCTGTACCATCATGAAAAAATATATAAACTTTATTAGGATCATCACAGCTTACCAATTCAGTTATATTATAATTTTCGTTAATCTCATTCTTAATATTGTTGTTATTAAAGTCCTCCAGAAATAAAGCTAAATCTTTTAAAACAGGATATCTAAATATAATATCTGTAAACTCTTTCCACTTTAACATCTTAGTTTTAGGGTATTTATTCCAAAGCTTCGTTATCAATTGTGTAATCACTAAGGAATCACCGCCAACTTCAAAAAAATTATCCGTAGACTTAATGTCCTCCGATTGTAATATTTCTTCCCATATTTCAATCATTTCGACTAATATCTTCTTGTCTACTTCTTCATTCTTTTCCTCAGTACCTACTTTTATAGATGTTTCTTTGTCAATATCATCTACAACTACAACTTTTTTTAGACAATCATCAATGGAATCTCTAACTATTTTTTCATTTATGCTATAACTATCATTAAAATTTCCAACAAATAATCTTTGACCCGTAAACGATAGATCACTATTTTTTTGAGGAAAATCAATCCATATATTTGCTTTACAAACTTCAAACATCTTCATCCATTGTTTATATGTGAAAAATACACCATTATCTTTAGCTCTATCATCATAAAAATTTGATAATGCATCGTTCAACTCTATTGATGTAAGCAAAAATTCAGGTTCAGTTGTTTCATCTATAATTATAAAAATCCCTTTATCTTTAATGAGATAATTTATATTCTTCAAAGCCTCAAACCCATTTTTCGAATTATGTAACATATTAGCACATAATATAATATCAAACTTTTCGTTGCTAAATCCTTGTCTATAAACACTATCATTTATATCAAAAATTTTATACTTCATATTTTGAGTGCCATATTTTTCTTTAGCTTTATTGAGAAAATAAAAAGATATATCTGTGTAAAAATATTCAAAATTTTCATTTTTTATTTTATCAACTATAAATCTTGTTGTGCCACCTATTCCCGCTCCTATTTCTAGAATTTTGACAGCCTGTTCTTTCTCAGACGCTTGTATATAAGAATAGACTATATTAGCCACCAATTTATTAAAAAGCCTACTTCCTTTATTATTACTATATACACCTACTGCACTATTGTCTGAGCCTTCTGGAAATAGAATATCCACTGTATTAACTTTCTTCTGTAAGATATCAAGAAGAAAATCCGAACATTTATTCATGTAATTAAAAAAATCATGACCATAATTTATCTTCTCTTCTATATTCTCAAAATTTTTCCAATAATCCTCAGCTATCTTATCTACGTAAGAATAATCCAAAATTTTATAACCCTCGTTGCCTTGCATTACAATATTATTTTCTACAAGAACTCTTAGCCACTTTTCAATAAAACATTCATAGCTAACATCAATTTCAAGTATATTTATTATTTCTTTTAAACTGTAATATTTATTTTCTTTAAACACGCCTTCGCAATAAAAAGTCTTAAATATATCACGCAACGCTACGTCATTAGCACTATTCACCCATTTAGATAAATTATTATCATTTATTAATTTTGTAGCTTCCCTCTCAAAAATTTTGACTTCATCTATAGCATTTTCTTTGATATCAATATAATTACTTTCTTCATTAAATGAAGGTTCAATCTCTACTAAAGCATCATTGCCTATAATCTTTATTCTTTTTATTCTACTTTCTTCTCTAAGATATTTTATTAGTTCATCCTTATGAGTGCGTATAATATTTTTAATTTTTTCATTCATTACTCCTACAGGTGATTTATAGGCTATCTTCCCCTCATTTTCCCAAATTAATATTCCCTTTGAATTTAAATCATTAATTAATTCTTTTATATTTCCCATCTAAATAATCCCTTCCTCATAAAAATTTTCATTTTGTATAATATTACAACATTCAAAAAATGATTCATCTTCTAACACATCAAATAACACTTTTTTAAAAATCCCAAACTTTTCTTTTATTTCATTTTCCTCAAACATATCAGTTAAGTAATCCCAATTAATTACATACTTTCCCTCTACTACACTAACCTGTAAATCAAGATATACTCCTGGTGTCTGAGTTAAAACTTCTTTTATTTTACCTATATTGCTCATATTTATATCAATATCATATCCAACAGTATTAGTATATACTATCGGCATATTTTCATACATACTCTTGTTTTGTCTTCTTAATTCTCTAAGAACTCGAGTACCTTCAAAAGACATATGCTGAATATCCTTTAATAAATTATCTTGTATTCTATTCATTCTTTGATATAAAGATTCATTAGAATTGTAATTTATAGTGTGAAGAAGGTTTGACGTGTAATCTGCAATTTCTCCAAAATAATCATATACATTTTTTTGATTATTTATTACAATTACATTTATTGTATAATCTGTAGAATTACTCCAATAATGTATTACTTCTGAAAATAATGAAAGAATAATGTTTGAAGTCGTTATTTTATATTTGCTTGAAATATATGATAATTTTTCAACCTGATCTTCCGTTAATATTGTTGAAATCCTTTTAAAATACCCTGAACTTCTTTCTTGCTTTATAGAATCTTTTATCAAATTAGGTGCTGGAAATATATCATTAATTTTATTTTTCCAATATCGTTTATCTAACTCCAACTTATCATCATTTATTTTAGGCATACTACCTCTAATTAAAGTAAACCCTTCCGCATCCGAATTTTTATACAATAAATTCAACTCGTTAAGAATATGCATAATACTTGGAGCATCAAAATATATATTATCAAAACAAATATGCATAATTGTCTTACTATCATCCATTTTTGTTACTTCAATCTTAATAGGATCAAATAAATTTTTCTCATCAATGAAATACATGATCCTATTTCTTATATTTTCTAAAAGTTCTTTTTTACTTTTCGCAGATTCATTACTTAATTCATTATATTTGATTTCAATATCTGGTTTAGGTA